>Ga0163151_10005677_pt1 | contig 15756 bp, 13 predicted proteins | sample OliLakLV19MP5IB2_FD_145596 | JGI IMG/M metagenome (GOLD analysis project Ga0163151, IMG submission 145596) | Freshwater microbial mat bacterial communities from Lake Vanda, McMurdo Dry Valleys, Antarctica - Oligotrophic Lake LV.19.MP5.IB-2 | ecosystem: Environmental > Aquatic > Freshwater >...
ACTTGGTGGGGACACCGAAGAGCAAGATCAAGCAACACGAGAAGAAGTGGCTCGACCTGCCGTGGCGCAAGGTTCGCGACTCGTTGGAAGTGAAACTGTTCGAGCCGGACGGCGAGTTGTATGTGCTAGCCAAAAGTGAAGGACGCCAACTGGAAGAGATCGCCATCCGGCGCCGGAAGCTGGTCCGTTTATTGCGCAAAGTGCGGGCGATGCGCAACAGCTTGCCAACACGCGATCAGTTGCTGATGCGCATCGGCGCGGCAAAGAGCGAAGCGGGCCGGGCCTTCGGCTTTGTTCGGATTCAGTTGCCGGAGGCGCGACAACCGGTGACTCGCGAATCGTTTCGCTTCAGCGTGGACAAAAGTAAGCTGAAAGAGGCCGAACTGCGCGATGGCCACTACCTGCTACGTTCCAATGCCGACGGTGAAGATCCAGCCGTCCTGTGGACGCGCTACGTCACAATTGACGCAGATAGAAGCGGTGTTCCGCTCCTTGAAAAGCGAACTGGGGATCCGTCCGGTTTACCACCGCTTGGAACATCGCGTGGACGCCCATATTCTGGTGGTGTTCCTGGCCTACTGCCTGCAAGTCACACTCAAGAATCGGCTAGCGCTTCATGCACCGGGGCTGACACCCGCCGCCGTGTTGGACAAACTCTCGGCCATTCAAATGATCGACGTCTGGGTGTCGACCGTCGATGAACGCTGGCTGATTTTGCCCCGCTACACGAAACCGGAGAAGGACACGTTGCTCCTCCTGCAAAAGCTTCGTCTCCAACTCCCCGTTCAACCTTCCCCACGCATCACCGCTCTCGCTGTTCAAACTACTGTTCCCAGATCGGCAAATTCTGATCTGCGGTGAAGACCTAGCCGACGCCTCTGCTCAATCAAAAGCACTTAGCAGCCTCCGTAGCCCCCAACTGCGAAAGTCGGGCTAGCAATGACCGCAACGGACGAAGCAAAGAAGCAAATTGCCTTGGCCTCCACCAACCACGGGATGAGGTTCGAATTCGAGGATCAGGAAATTCAACAGATCTATCGAAGCGGCTCGTGGCAGGTTGGCGAACGTAGAAGATGCGAACGCGGCAATTTAGAGCGTTCAGCACACAACATTCTAGACGGTAGCCGCTATTCCTCGCTCATTGAGTAGCGAAACAATGGCTGGAGCGCCACTCGCAATTGTAGACGCGATTCGCCCCTTAGCATCGACTAAGATCGCCCCAGGTGTACCATGCACGCCGAACGCTAATCCAGTGATGAAGGTGTCATCAAGGAGGATCGGAGATTGCAGACCCATTGCACGATTCGCTTCAACAGTGCCCGAGGAAATGAGCAGAAACTGTGGATCTCCTGTTGGACTATTTCGCTCCCACTGCTTTAGTTCGGGGAGCATCTTGGTACAGAATCCACAACTCGGGTTCCAGAACAGTACAACCGTCTCTCGTTTGAAAAACGAAGAAACAGCGACAGTATTGCCATTGAGATCCGCGAGTTTCTGAGATGGCGCAAGGTCACCGACCTTTGGCGCAGGAGGAGGCACTGGAGCAACTGCAACCGGACGGGCAGCGGTTTCGACCAACCCCGCAATTGCTTGAGCTCCCATGACGACGGTGCTCCCGATCAAACCGTCAGGATTGACGAGCACGGCACCAGGAGTGCCGCTAACCATGAATGCATCAGCAACCTCACGTTGTCTTTGCAGGAGCACATGCTTCAGACGATGATCACCAAGCTTGGCGCGATTCTCTTCAGGTGAGCCACCGCTGATAAGGACGAACGTGAGATTCGCGACTTGTTTCTCCCAGCGTGCGATGTCCGGTAATAGAGCTAAGCATGGACCACACGCTGGGTCAGAAAAAATTAGAACAATGGGACGCCGTTCTGCTCTGAGCGTATCGAGAGTGATCAGCGCACCGCCGCCAATCGAGGAGATCTCGAAGGACGGAGCTGGACTACCAACGGCCAAGCCGGTCTGAGTAGACTGCAACACACCACCAGCGCTCGCCAGTTGCTCTTCTAAAGCATCCATTCGCAATAACAACCGTCCATTTTGGCGGAACAAATGAATGGTGAACCACCACTGAGAGGCTAATGTGAGAACCAACAGCGCGATCAAAACAAGAGCGGTCGCGGATAAGCCATCTGCCAATAAGAAAACACTAGTTGGGATAGCTGCGTTGACTTGCCACAACACGAAACCAGCTATTACAACCAGAAGTCCATTTCGAACCAATGTTGGCCAGCCAACTGGTTCGGAATGAATCTGGCCAAAGCAGTTACAATCCGGCTTTTTTCCTCGCGCAAGGTTAATGCTGATAGCGACGATGAATACCACAAGAAGCGAAATCGCTAGAATACTACCCCACTGCACAGTCGCCTGCGGTAGTAGCAGAACTGCTGTAGCGAGTTCCAACAGAGGCAGTAGAAGGCCTAGTATAGGAGACGCCCAATCGGGTGCTCCAAAATCTACTACCGTCTTCCGTGTAGCCTTCAAATCCGCGAGCTTCGCGAGTCCGGCGACCAGGAATACTATAGCGACAATCAGCCTGAAAACGAGAGCAATGATCTCCATTCCTAAATGCTAGCGCCTACCAATCGTCGGCCCGTTGGCAGCGACAGAAGCTCTCGCACTCGGGTTTGTGGAATTGCTAGGTGCAGTTTGTGGCGGACACTGTAAAGAAATCGGAATACATACCGAGTTTCCGCAGCATGTGCCAAGGGCGCATAGTGTGCCTGGAGGACAAGGGGTGCTGTTGCAGATTGCCAGACCAGCGCAGGCCGTACTACCGGGCACACACAATCCACCACCGGACGCGACCGTCACGCATACGCAATCCGAATTTGTACTGCATGGAACAAAGGTGGAACAGGTCGCTCCTACGCAACTCTTGTTGGGGCTAGTGCATACACCGTTATCGCAAATGTAGCCAGCCTGACAGCACACACCATCACAGCATTCAAGACCCTGTTGAGCGCACACTACATTGGGTACGCAGGTGTTATTGAGACAGTCTTGGCAGGGATCGCAGCAAACTCCATTACAAGACTGCTGGTTGGGAGCACATCCACAATAGCGGGACTTGGCTGCGTTACAGGCACCTTCACTTGCGAAGCTACAGACGATGCCAGACAATAGGGTACATGCAGTAATTGCATACGGGTTTTTCGCCTTAAGGCAGTAGCGAAAGCCCTGCAGTCCGCATGCAACTCCGCCTAATGCTACGGCGTTACACAGATGATCGAAAAGTCCCTCACAAAATGCTGATGAGATAGCCCGCGGATCCTGTGCAGCTGCCTTCGCCGAATCAGAGGATCTAGAAATAGCGCTCGTTTGGCCCAAGGAGTGAGCAAAACCAGATCCGTGAGCCGTCGAAGCCGATGTTGAATTGCTCTGAGTCGCAACGGTCTGGACAACACGACCGTTGGAATCGACGGTTAGAGCATATATTGGAGTTCCATTGTTGGAAACAATCGCTATGACAAGCAGATCTCTCGCAGGAGTTGCTGAATAACGGATAGTTGCAGTGCTCCCTCCCGTGCCCAAAAAATTAGTCTCAATCCCGGATGCAAGGAGTTGAGTTCCGCTGTACAGAAATACCGAATCAGACGTGCCAACGGAGACAAAGCCACGGGTCGTTAGATAGTTTTCCAATCTCAGGTACGACCCGTTTCGACTGGCCGCTGTACATAGAGATTGGGCGGTTGAGCCAGGATTGCAAGAGCCGCAGGTGCTGTTGTCAATATCGCAAGCACGACAAGTACCACAGACGATGGCCGCGTCGGCTCTTCGCAGTCCGAGTGATGCTATGATGAGTCCGGTGACGCCACGGGCGAAGCGGCGAACGACATCACGCCGCGAAATACCCTTTGCGATATCTCGTGCAAGATCATCGAAGAAAGTCATTATGTTACACCTCAGATTTTTCTGCAGTACGCCGACATTTAAACAGAACCACTATGAGGCCGCTACCGAGCAAAAACAGTGAACTCGGCTCCGGGACAGCAGCACCTGAGTTGTATGCACCGACAACATTCTCTAGTCCAAAACCTTGACCGACGAATGGATCGGGATTGTTCAGCCTTGATCGGAATTCGATTCGAGCTATCTGCTCACGCGGGCCACTTGTCACAAATCCAAAAAAGCCAGTGTCCAACGTTACCTGAACCGTGCCGCTGGTTCCGCCCCCCACACCATAAAGAACCATGTTCAGTAGTTCTCCGGATTGAGCGCCATAAAAGTTCGCGCCCCAGCCGTACACAGTGCTGCCGAATACCATGTTGACCGTGAGGACGCCGAACTTGGTGTACATGGCCGCATTCGTCGCACCACTGTTGTCGCTGAACTCTACCGGAGGAACATCAATGAAGTTCCGGAAGTCCCCACCGATTGGATCGAAGCCAATCTGCTCAAGTGAAAATGGGCCAACATTGAGGGAGGTCGCCTGGAAGTATGTGTCGGCGGCGAAGCCTGAAAAAGTCTCCGAAAATTGGGAACTCCCTGAAACAGCAGCTTGCCAAGTCGCCAGTGAGGTATACGTTATGGTCGCGGCACCGAGTGTTACTTGTGCCGACGAAGATACCAGCGCCAATGTGAAGAGAGAGACGACGACGCCGTAACGTAGAATCATAATAGCGCGAGTATGCCATAGTGAATAGTGGTATTGCAAGCTAAAACAATCACGGCAAATTTGTTGTCAATAGGCGAATCCCCCGGACGCTCTAATTTTTAGTCATGGCACCATGGGCTGAAGGTTCTTGATCCGTTCTCAGGACATGCCTATTCGGTCGTACCGGCCTGTAGTAGCGTCTCCGTAAACTGGTCAAAGGTTGGCCGTCGCCGTCTGAGATCAAGCGGGAACATATCAACCTGATCGGCGACTACTACTGGCGAATGGATGCCGGGCTCCGGAACCGGAAACTACGCCCCCTCAGGACCGGTGTCACTCCTTAGCGTGCAAATTTTAACCCATGGAGGAGTGACCCCAACAATCTCCTGCGGGACACCGGATCACTCCGGGTCCCGCCGGAGTTGTATTGCATTCCCCCAAACGCCCAAGTCATCAACAGTCCCGGTAGCCGCCCAACCGCCGCTTCCGGACCCGTAGTCAAGCCGCAACGTCTGCGGCGCCGCGTGAATGCCGTGTTGTCACGGCAACGGGCGCGACGCGTCACGCATCCTTGCCGGAACGACACCTCTAATTCGGACTGGGGCTTCGGTGGTTGGGTTCTGGGCCGTTGCGGTTGTTGCCAGCCATACCAGCGAGCCGCCGCGTCGAGTGTCGCATACTAACAATGTAACCAGATGAGACTCGGCGATATAGCGCAGCGGCTGGGAGCCGTTCTCAACGGCGACCCAGACCTGGAAATCCATGGCGTCGCCGGCATGGAAAACGCCGTTCCCGGCCAACTCACTTTCCTGGCAAACCCCAAATATGCCAACAAAGTAAAGCACACGCAGGCGTCGGCCATCCTCGTGGCGCATCCCTTCACAGATCTCCCCCTCGCCTCCGTCGTCAGCGCGAATCCGTATCACGATTTCGCCCGAGCCCTTGAGTTTTTCTATCAGCCGCCGCGCCCCGCGCCCGGCATTCATCCATTAGCTTTTGTCGACGCCACCGCCATCATCGGCCCGGACGCCTCCATCGGACCCTTCGCCTGCGTCGGCCCCCGCGTCAGGATCGGCGCGCGCTGCACCCTCTTCCCCCACGCCGTCATCTACGAAAGCGCCGAAATCGGGGATGACTTCCTGGCCCATTCCCACTCCGTCATTCGCGAATTCTGCCGCGTCGGACATCGCGTCATCCTGCAAAACAATGTCGTTGTCGGCGGCGATGGCTTCGGCTTCGCCAAGACGAAGGCTGGCACTCACTACAAAATCGTCCAGTCCGGCATCGCCGTAATCGAGGACGATGTTGAGATCCAATCCCTTACCGCCATTGACCGCGCCACCATTGGCGAGACCCGCGTTGAGCGCGGCGCCAAGATCGACAATCTCGTCCAGGTCGGCCACGCCAGCGTCATCGGCGAAGATAATATTATCTGCTCCCAGGCCGGTCTCGCTGGCAGTTCCATCCTCAAAAAAAACGTGCTGCTCGCCGGCCAGGTTGGCATCAGCGGACACCTGACGATTAACGACAACGCCATCATCTACGCCCAAAGCGGCATCGGCGGCGACGTGCCCGCCGGCGCCGTCATGTCCGGTTCCCCCGCCTTTGACGCCCGCGTCTGGCTGCGCGCCATCACCGCCTTTCAAAAACTGCCCGCCATGCTGAACACGATGCGAGAATTGGAAAAGCGCGTGGCGGAGTTGGAATCGCGCGGCAAGGATTCCGAAATATGAGCAATGAGTTTGTCCGGCCGCCGCTCGCTTTTGAAGACGCGAAATTCCTGCTTTCGCCGGAGGCCCGCAGCGTCCGAATTCTCAGCGAGTACCTGAAACCACTCGGCATCTTTCGTAAACACCGCATCCGCGATACCGTTGCCTTCTTCGGCTCGGCGCGCATTACCGCCGACGGGCCGCTGGGCGAATACTATGAGGGCGCCCGCCTCCTCGCCGCCAAGGTCACCACTTGGAGCGACGGACTGCCCGATAACAATCGCCGATTCGTCGTCGCCACGGGCGGCGGGCCCGGAATCATGGAGGCCGCCAATCGCGGCGCCACCGAAGCCGGCGGCAAGTCCATCGGCCTCAATATCCGCCTTCCTTTTGAACAAACGCCGAACAAGTACATCTCAGACGGACTTTCCTTCGAGTTCGGCTACTTTTTCCTGCGCAAATTCTGGTTCGCCTATCTCGCCAAAGCCCTCGTCGTTTTCCCCGGCGGCTTCGGCACCATGGATGAGCTGTTCGAAATTCTTACCCTCGTCCAAACCCGCAAGCTTCACAAGGAGATGATCGTCATCCTCTACGGCAGTGCGTTTTGGAAGGAGATTTTCAACTTCGAAGCCCTCGCCAAATACGGAATGATTTCGCCGGAAGACTTGAATATTTTCCAGTTCGCCGACGATCCCGACACCGCTTTCACAGTTCTCCGCGACGGCCTTACGCGTCTGTACCTCAGCCCCCAGGAGATGGCCGAACCGGACATCGCGCCCGGCATCGCCCATACGCGCAACGAGTGAACACGCCCGATTCCAAAATGAACATGAGCGGCGGAGCGCCCGCCCGTGAGTCTTTTTCCTGGCGCAGCGCGCTTGGCAAACTGGAAATCGTTACCATCGCCCTTTTCGCAGCCGTGGTCGTTCTGTCAAAGCTCATGCCCGGCTCCGTACTCGTCCCCATCGCCACCATGGCGCTGTTCGCCGCAGGCATCTGGACCGCTGTGAAATGGCTTCGCCGATTTGTCCGTCACGCCATCTGGCGCCTTCGCAACCGGCTCCTGCTCAGCTACGTTTTCATCGCCGTCGTACCGGTATTACTCCTCGGCATTCTCGGCCTTTTCGTCGCGCTTGCTCTATCCGGCCAGATCGCCGCATACCTGGTAGCGCAGGAGTTCCAGCAGGATCTGGATTCCCTCCGCGTCAGCGCCGGCGCCATGCTTCGTACCATGGAGGACGAGCGTAATCCGCAACCGGGCCGCCTGGTCGAGTTCCTCGCTAACCGCTTCCCCGGCATCGAAATCCTCGTCAGCGACGGCCCGGCCGACGTCCTCCGCTCGCCCGTAACGTCGCCGCTCAAACACCCCGCGAACGAAGAAGTCGAAGTCAAAAGCGCCGTACTCAAAGACGGCCTCCTCTACTCCGGTGTGCATCTGCACAGTAAAGGAAGGCAGGTTACGTTCCTCGTTCCCATTCGCAAACGCTACCTGCAAAACCTGATTCCCAACCTGGGTGAAATTACCCTCGTCGATCTCGCCAGCGGCGCCTCCGAGGGACGCGTCCGGATGGGTCTCCACCAGGAGCGCGACCCCGATCCGGGTGAATTCTTTTCCACTCGATCCATCGCCCCCGCCATCAACTTTTTCGATTTCCAACTGCTATGGGGCATGCCCATCGGCGTCTTCGTATGGGAGCAGCCCAGTGTGGAAGGCAAAGCGGTTCTCGGTGTCCATACCCGCATTTCCCAGGTCTTTCGCGTCATCTTCTCCCAGAAAGCCGACTGGGATCAACCCTGGCTCATCTATATTTTCTATGTCATCGCCATCACGTTTCTCGTCGTCGAACTCATCGCCCTCTGCATCGGCATCTCCATCACCCGCACCATGACGCGCGCCGTGCATTACCTCTACGAAAGCACTCAGCGCGTCCAGGCCGGCGACTTCACTTACCGTATTCCCGTCAAGGGCCATGACCAACTCGCCAACCTCGGCCAAAGCTACAACATGATGATCGAGAACCTTGATCGGCTTTTAAAAGTGGCGAAAGAGAAGGAACGCCTCCAGGCCGATCTCGACATCGCCAAGGAAGTCCAGGAACAGCTCTATCCGCGCGCTGTCCCGGACGTCGAAGGACTGCAAATCACCGCGCTGCTCAACCCCGCCAAGAGCGTTTCCGGCGACTTCTACGACTACCAGAAAATCGACGCGACGCATTGCGCCATCGCCCTCGGCGATGTCGCCGGCAAAGGCATCAGCGCCGCCCTCCTTATGGCCAATATCCAATCCGCCATGCGCGCCCAGCTACGTTTCGTGCAGGAGCGCCAGTCGGAAGTCTGCACCGCCACCATCGTCTCCCAGATCAATAAACATCTGGCCGCCAATACGACTATCGAAAAATACGCCACGTTCTTCTTCTCCGTCTATGACGAGGCCACCGGCGAGCTCGTTTCGACCAACGCCGGGCATCTCCCGCCTATCCTCCTGCGCGGCTCGGAAGTCCAGCGCCTGGATGTTAACGGCATGGTGGTCGGCATGTTCCCGCAGGCACAGTACGACTCCAGCCGCGTCACGCTGGAAAAGGGCGATCTGCTGCTGCTCTATACGGACGGCATCACCGAACCGGAAAACGAATACGACGAAATGTTTGGCGAAGAGCGGCTCATCGAAACCGTCCAGCGGGTCGCGGGCAAGAGCAACGAAGAGATCCTGCGCGAAGTCTTCGACTGCGTCAATCAATGGACTTACGCCCCGGAATCGGCCGACGACATGACCATGATGATCATCCGGAGAATCTAGTGCCAGACCGTCACAACAGCGCCAATCTAAAACGCTTTCAACAGCGCATTATCCAAATTGCTGTGGCCATCGCCGCGGTCATTTGCATTGGCTCCGCGGGCTACATGACCTTCGCCGGCTACCCGCTGTTCGAATCAGTCTACATGGCCCTCACCACCATCACCACCATCGGCTACGGTGAGGTGCTGCCGCTTGGCAGGGCGGGCCGAACCTTCAACATGTTCTATATCGCCATCGGTGTAGCCACCGTGCTCGTCTCCTTTGGCGTGCTCACCCAGGCCTTGATCGAACTGGAACTGAGCGGATACTTTCCCAAAAGGCGCAGACGCCGCATGATAGACAATCTCAAATCGCATTTCATCGTTTGCGGCTACGGCCGCGTGGGGCGCAGCGCCTCGGAAGAACTGAAAAAAGCCGGCGTGCCCATCCTCGTCATCGACCGGAATGAGGAATGCGTCGAACGCGCCCTTCAGGCCGGGCTCCTCGCCGTCGCCGCCGATTCCACTCGCGACGAAGTCCTCCGCGACGTCGGTATCGACCGTGCTCGCGGCCTTATCGCCGCGCTCGCCACCGATGCCGACAACACCTACCTCATCCTCACCGCCAAAGCGCTGAACCCGCTTCTCCCCGTCGCCACCCGCGTCAGTGAGGAGGAGTCCGAACGCAAGCTCCGCCGCGCCGGCGCCGATGTCGTCTTCGCCCCTTACACCATTACCGGCCAGCGGCTCTCCCAGTCGCTGCTCAAGCCGCACGTCAATGAATTCATCGATTTCACCACCGGCAACGACATGGGACTCGACGTCCGCATCGAACAGGTGCAAGTCGCCGCGCGCTCCGAATACGTCTCGAAATCGCTCCGCCAGGCGCAATTGCGGTCCGATCTCGGGGTCATCGTCCTCGCCATTCGCAAGGTCTCCGGACAGATGATTTTCAATCCGCCCGCGGAGGCTGAAATCGGCGGAGGCGATTATCTCATCGTCATGGGCCAGCCCGCGCAACTCCGCCGCCTGGAAGAACTTATGGAGGAAAAGCTCGCGTGAAAATCCTGACTGCCGGCGAAATGCGCGAGGTCGATCGCCGCACCATCAAGGCGGGCATTCCCGGCCTGATCCTTATGGAAAACGCCGCTCACCGCGTGGTCGAAGTTCTTGCCCGCGAGTGCGCGCCGCTTAAGGAACAACGCATTCTTGTCTTCTGCGGCAAAGGCAACAACGGCGGTGACGGCCTGGCGATCGCCCGCCTGCTGCACGTCAACTTCCGTCCCGCCGCGCTCGACGTTATTTTAGCCGCGGCGCCCGCGGAATTCCAAGGCGACGCTTACGCCAATCTCGCGATGCTCCGCGCCAGCGGCTTCGAAGCGATTCACGATCACGTCCCCGATGACGCTCGCGGCGCAACGCTAATTATTGACGCGGTGCTCGGCACCGGAATCGAAGGCGGCGCGCGCGGCCGAGCCGCCGAACTCATCATCGAGCTTTCCTTCGGTTTCCCCGGCGCCAAAATCTGCGCTGTCGATCTCCCCAGCGGCATGGCCTCCGACAGCGGCCGCTCGGGAACCCCGGTCGCGCGGGCCGATTTCACCGTCACTTTTACGGCTCCCAAACCCTGCCACGCCCTCCCGCCCAACTGCGACCGGACCGGGCCGGTGACCGTCGGCCGCATCGGTTCCCCTGCCGCGTTCATGGAGAAGATTCCACGAAACTGGAATGAGCCTTCCACGTTCGTGGAATTGCTCGAGCCCCGCGCCCCCGCCGGCCACAAGGGAAACTATGGCCATGTCCTCGTCATCGCCGGTTCGCACTACAAGCCCGGCGCCGCCGCCATGGCCGGGATCGCGGCCCTTCGGGCCGGCGCCGGTCTGGTCACCGTCGCCTCCGCCGAAAGCGCGCTCAGCGCCATCGCCGCCCACGCCCCCGAACTGATGACAGTGCCGCTGACCGAATTGGCAAACGCGCTCGACAACAAAACCGTCGTCGCCATCGGCCCCGGCCTCGGCACCGAACCGGAAACCGTCAAACTCGTCCGCCGCCTCGTCGCCGAAGTCCAACAGCCCATGATCATTGACGCCGACGCACTTACCGCCCTCGCCGGTATCGAGTGGCCGGGCGCCGCCGGTCCCCGAATTCTCACGCCCCATCCCGGCGAAATGGCTCGTCTCCAAGGGCGGCCTGTCGATGACCGCCTCAATGACGCGCGCGACCTAGCCATGCATTGGCGTGTCACGCTGCTTTTGAAGGGCCAGCGCACAGTCATCGCCGCCGCTAACGGCGAAATTTGGATCAACCCCACTGGCACCCCAGCTATGGCCACCGCCGGCAGCGGCGACATTCTCACCGGCCTTATCGCGGGCTTAGCGGCGCAGCACCCGACGCGCCTGAACGAAGCCACTATCGCCGCCGCGTGGCTCCATGGCAAGACCGGCGAACACGCCGCCGCCGATCTCGGGGAAACCGGCGTCATCGCCACGGACCTCCTCAAATACTTGCCCCAGGCCATTCGCTCCGCCCATGCCTGAATACCTTTCCCAAGGCCCCGAAGAGACCGCGGAAATCGCGAAACAAATCGCCGCACTCATTCCCAAACCCGCCGTCATTCAACTCACCGGGAACCTCGGCGCCGGCAAAACCACCCTCACCAAACACCTCGTCGAAGCCTGGGGCGCGGCAACCGCCGATGAAGTCTCCAGCCCCACTTTCACCCTGATTCACGAATACGGCGAGCCCGTCGCCGTCTATCACGTCGACCTTTACCGGCTCGAAACGCGGAGTGAATTTTACTCGCTCGGACTCGATGAAATTTTCGATTCCCCGGCGCGCGTCCTCATCGAATGGGGAGAAAAGTTCGAGGCCTTTCTACCGCCGGACCGCTGGATCATTACCCTCCATCACGCCGATGGCGACAACCGCCACATCATAGTAAGTCGTCGGTAGCCGCGTACATCTCCGCCACGTTCGCCGCATACTTCTCCAACACTTTCGACCGGCGCACCTTCATTGTCGGCGTCAACTCCCCGCCCTCAATCGAAAACTCCACCGGCAGCACGCGGAACTTTTTAATCTGCTCGTACGACGCCAATTGCGCGTTCGCCGCCTTCACCGCTTTCCTCACCGCCGACTGCACAACTGGAGACGCCGCCATCTCATCCAACGCCTTTCCGTGCAGGCCATCCAACGTCTCCGCCGCTGCCGCGTTGATCGTAAACAGCGCCGAAACATAGGGCTGCCGGTCCCCCGCCAGCACCATCTGGCTGATCAGCGTCTCGGTCTTAAACAGCTCCTCCACGCGCGTCGGATAGATCTTCTTCCCATTCGAAGAAACGATAATCTCCTTCTTCCTCCCCGTGATCGAAACGTACCCGTCCTTCGCAATTTCCGCAATGTCGCCGGTGTACAACCAGCCGTCGCGGAACACATCCGCCGTCGCCTTCTCGTCGTTGAAATATCCCATCGCCACTGTCGGTCCGCTTACCAGCAGTTCCCCATCATCGGCCAGTTTCAACTTCACCCCCGGCAGCGCCGGACCAATCGATCCAATCCTTTGCCGTCCCGGCAAATTCAAAGTTAGAATTCCGCCCTCGGTCAATCCGAACCCCTCATGCAACGGCATCCCAATGGCTTCATAGAACAGCGCCAACTCCTTCGCCAATGGCGCCGCGCCCGATACCGCGAACGTCAACTCCCCGCCAAACCGCTCCCGAATCTTCGAGAAAACCAGCTTGTTGAACAGCGCCAACGGCGCCTTCATCCATACCGGCACCGGCTTTCCCGCCTGCCGCAGTTTCACCGCGGCCGCGCTCATCCCGATGGCCACGTTGAACAGCTTCTTCGCCGCCCCGCCGCGCTTCAGTATCTCGGTTCGAACGCTCGCATAAACACGCTCCCAAACACGTGGCGGCGCCAGGAAAAACGTCGGCTTCACGATCTTGAACTCATGCGGCAGCCGCGCCAGGCTTTCGGAAAAATACACCGGAATCCCCATCGCCAGCGGCAGCAGTTCTATCCCCAGCCGTTGCGCAATATGCGCCGATGGCAGGAACGCCAGCGCCCGGTCCTTCGGCCCCATCTCAATGACCTTCTTCCCAAAATCCACGTTCGCCACCAGCGACGCATGAGACACTTCAACAAACTTCGGCTCGCCCGTCGCCCCCGAGGTTAAGTACAAAATCGCCCGCTGCCCGGGCATCACCGCCAGCCGGATTCGCTCAAAATATTCCGCGTCGTCCGCCATCGCCGCTCGCCCCCTCGCGCGAACTTCTTCCAGCGTCATCACGCCGTCGATCAGCCCCGTCATCACCACCCAACGCGCGTCCAAATCCGCGGCGCCAGCGCCCTGCAGAGCCTTATAAATTTTCCCGTCCTCCACGAAGATCAACTTCGCCCCGCACCGCCGCAGCGCCGACACCTGATCCGCCGCCTGGCTATTCACATACAGCGCGGCCGACGTCGATCCATTCGCCATAATGCCCACGTCCAGCAAATAAAACTCCGCCCGCGTCTCGCTCCCGACGGCCACCATATCCCCGTTCCGCACCCCCAGCGTCCGCAGCCCGCACGCAATCTCCCGCACGATCGTTCGATATTCGGTCCACGAGTACGTTCGATACCCGCGCCCTTCCTTAGCCGTCACCGGCTGGTGCAGCGCCGCCGAATCCCCATGCGCCGCCACCGCCTCTTCCAGCAATGAGTAGACCGTGCGTTTAATCATCGAACGCCATGCTAACACGCCCTCCCGTTTACAATGTAAGGAGATGAATTTCGAACGGGAATTGGCGGTAGCCCGCCGCATTGCCACTCGTAGCGCCGAGCTCTCCACCAAGCACTTTGAAGCCGGTATTCAAATGGAAGATAAGAGCGACGACTCGCCCGTCACCAACGCCGACCGCGAGGCTGAAACCTTCATCGCCGCCGCCCTCGAACAGGCCTTTCCCGAAGACGGCCAGATGGGCGAAGAAGGCGTGGCCAAGCCCTCCCGCTCGGGCCGCACCTGGATCATCGATCCCATCGACGGCACCCGTGACTTCATTCGCGGCAACGCGCAGTGGGGGGTTCTTCTCGGTCTCGAAATCGGCGGCCAACCCGTCGCCGGCGTCGCCCATTTCCCCATCATGGGAAAAACGTATATGGGCGCGAAAGGCGGCGGCGCCTGGTGCAATGACAGTCCTATTCAAGTTTCCAAGATTGATCGGCTTGATCGCGCCGTCCTCTGCTTCAACGGTCTGCAGAACAACAAGAGATGGACATATCGCGACATTGTCCTCGAATTCATGTCCAAGTTCTGGTGCGTCCGCAGCATGTCCGGTTCGCCAGACATTATGATGGTCGCCAGCGGCCAGGCCGACGTTTGGGTGGAGCCGAGCGCCAAGGCCTGGGACCTCTGTCCCATGAGGGTAATCGTCGAAGAAGCCGGCGGCAAATTCTTCAATTTTGAAGGGACCGATTCCATCTACGCCGGCAACGCCCTCGCCTGCACGCCGGCATTTGAACAACTCCTCCGCGCCACTTTCGTCAAGTAGAATATGTTCATGAGCAGCACCACGCTTGTTCCGGTCGAGGAGTACCTCCGGTATTCGGAGAAGCCCAATTGTGAATATAACGACGGAGTCATTTATCCCAAGGCGATGCCCACGAAGTTCCATTCCATAATCCAATTTGCTGTGATGATGCTACTTCGAGGCCAGGGCGCCCGGCCGTTTCCGGAATTGACGGTACGAATTTCCCCAACCAAGTATCTGGTTCCCGACGTCGCCGTGGCCGGCGACTTTCCCGGCCCCTACCCTACCGAACCAGTCCGGCTCTGTTGCGAAATTCTGTCCCCCGAGGACCGGCTTGGCGCGATGCTGGGCAAATGCGAGGAGTACCATGCTTGGGGTGTTCCCTTCTGCTGGGTCATCGACCCCGTCAAACGCACGGCGTGGGAATATCACTCCGGGGCGGAACCGGTGCGCACGACCGAGACGCTCCGGGCGGGTGAACTTGAGGTCCAGTTGGAAGAACTGTTCTCCGAGCTTGACGCCGCGTCGACCCGCTAGGACTCGCTGAAGACTTCTTGCAGCGCGTTCAAGGCCGACCTGAGCGCCCTCGCCGATTGTCCACAGCGTGCATCTGATCCAGCAGAATCAACCCCCTCCGACCGCAATGAGTGACACCGATTCGAAACGGCGCCGCACGGCTCTTCGTGGTCATCGGCGCGACGATCGCAGTACGCGGATGATCATGCATTTCGTCGGGAGTTATGACGACGCACGGACGCGTCTTCCTGATCCCGCTCCCCACGGTTGGATCAAGATTCACGAGCCAAATCCGCCCGCGTATCACCAAGTCAAATCTGTGTCCGCGGCATTGGCGAATTCGCCCATCACGAGTGCGTCATCGTTAGTTTCAGCGATCTACTTCGCCGCCTTCGCCCAACCGGCGCGCGCCAAGCTGTCCGGCCCGCGGATCACTAGGAGTGTGTCGGGGATAGATTCCGCCGGGCCCGGCAGATTAAAACCATTTCAGCAGTGAAATGTTTTGGCCGTTCCCTCCTCCGGCCGTAGGATATAGCTATGGGCAAGCACTTCCGAACCGATCACCTGGATCAAGAGCTGCTTTTTCCGCCGTCCCTGCACGACTGGCTGCCGGAGGGACACTTGGCGCGGTTCATCG
>Ga0163151_10005680_pt1 | contig 15746 bp, 11 predicted proteins | sample OliLakLV19MP5IB2_FD_145596 | JGI IMG/M metagenome (GOLD analysis project Ga0163151, IMG submission 145596) | Freshwater microbial mat bacterial communities from Lake Vanda, McMurdo Dry Valleys, Antarctica - Oligotrophic Lake LV.19.MP5.IB-2 | ecosystem: Environmental > Aquatic > Freshwater >...
TTCTCGATGTGGACGACAAGCTCGCCTCGATGGACGCCAGCGGCATCGCCATCACGCTATTGAGCACGAACGTCGTCGGACCGGAGTCGTTCGGCGACGACGGCCCGGCGGTGGCGCAGCTCATCCACGATTCACTCGCCGGTGTCATTGCGAAACATCCCACGCGGTTCCGCGGGCTTTGCACGCTGCCGTTACAAAATGAGAAAGCCGCCGCCGCCGAGTTGGATCGTTGCGTGAAGAAGCTCGGGTTTGTCGGCATCCTGCTTTACTCGAACCTCTCCGGCGCCTGGTGCGACGAACCGCAATTCCACTGGCTCTACGCCCGCGCGGAGGAACTGGGCGTGCCCATCCTGCTGCACCCCGGCAAGCCCATGACCATCGAGCAGGTGAAGGGCTACGAACTGACCAACACCCTCGGCAACATGTTCGAGAACACCATCGCAATGGCGCGCATCATCGCCAGCGGCCTGCTGGACAAACACCCGAAGCTCAAGCTCGTCTGCCCGCACCTCGGCGGCACGCTGCCCTACATCTGCGGGCGGATGGATCATCAGCTCACCGTGCTCAAGCGCGGCCCGCAGAATCTCCAGCGCAAGCCCAGCGAATACCTGCGCTCGATCTACATGGACATCGTTTCACCGCTGCCCGAAGCGATGCGTTTCGCACTGGATTTCAGTAGCGCGGACAAGCTGCTTTTCTCCACCGACCATCCCTGGGTGCAGCCGAAAGAGATTCTCGAACCGTTCCTCAGCCTGAAACTCCCGGCCGCCACGGAGGCAAAAGTTCTCTCTGGCAACGCGCGCAAACTTTTCAAGCTATGAACCGCCGCCGCTTCGTTTCCGCCTCTGCGATCGCCGCCGTTTACGTACACACCCTATGACCTTCGTACGTTTCCCTCTTCTGCGTCTCATTGCCCTGCTGGGCACCGTCCCGGCTGGATACATCCATGCATCCGAGAGTCTGCCGGCGGTGCCCGCCGAGCTGAAGGTCGAACTCTTTGCCCGCGAGCCCGCCATCCGCAACCCGGCTGCCATGGCGTTCGACCGGCAGGGGCGTCTGTTCGTTGGCCAGGGTCCGCAGTATCGTAATCCGAAACCGGATACGCCAGGCGACACGATCGTGATCCTGCTCGACACCAATGGTGACGGCGTGGCGGACACGGCGAAGACATTCGCGGAGGGTTTCAACAGCATCCAAGGACTCGCCTGGCATGGCCGCGATCTGTGGGTGGGCAACTCGCCGGATCTCACCATCGTGCGTGATCTTGATGGCGACGATGTCGCCGACGAATACGTCAGGGTCTATACTGATCTCGGCAATCTCGAGCACGCCAACCACGGGCACACGTGGGCGCCCGACGGCAAACTATACTTTACCCACGGCACGTCCAAGGGCCTTACCCTGCCGGGCCGGGTGGCGCCGCTGCCCTTCCGGGAACTCTGGGATGTGAAGGCTCCGCCCGGGACGCCCGACTTCCCGCCGCCGCAGGTTTACCGGCGCGGCGAGTATAAACGATTGTATCAGGATCCCGACGACGATTGGGGTCGGGAGGGGGGAATGCTGCGGAGCGACGACCTGGGGGCGAACCTCGAGATCGTCGCCCGCGGAATGCGTAACCCGTGGGATGTCGCCTTCGACAGCGGTTTCAACTGGCTCGGCACCGACAACGACCAGAGTGAGGGCGATCGCATCATGATGCCGTTTTTCAATGCCCACTTTGGCTGGGGCCACTCCTGGAGCACGCATTGGACGGGGCGGGAGCATCTGCCGACGGCACCGGTTAGCGGACCGGTTTTCGACGGCTCCGGAACTGGAATTGTCTTCTACGACTTTCCGCAGCTTCCCGCGACGTATCGGGGCGTTTGGTTCTTCAATGACTGGCTGCGCAAGACAACGTTCGCGTACCGACCCCGCTGGGACGGCGCCTTGCTTCTGCCCGAGGGGGGGCGTTGGCAGCCTTTCGCGAGCGGCGGTGGCGCCGAACGGGCGGCGGCTACTTACGGCGGCAATCGCAGCGCGGCCGCTGCCGGCGCGCTGTACAAGCCGGTGGACATCGTGATCGGGCCCGAGGGGGCCCTCTACGTCTCGGGCTGGGGCGATCAATTAGGCGTCGTTTGGGGCGCGGATGGCCAGCAGGCCAATGAAGGTCGGGTTTTCCGGATTTCCTGGCCCGACGCGCCCAAGAGCGAATGGAACTCCCGGAAACGAACCCAGCCGCTCGCGCAATGGACGTTTGATGAACTCGTGGAGGATCTTGGTTCTCCGCTCCCGGTCTGGAACATCGACGCACAGGACGAACTCGTGCGGCGCGGACCAACCGTGATCGCACCGTTGAAGGCCCGGCTGGCACGGTCCGATCTGACCCAGGCCCAGGAGACGTGGACGATTTGGACCCTAGGGCGGATTGCGCCGCAGGATCTCCGAATCGAGGAATGGCTCGGGTCGACTGGTCAGAAGCGTTCCCTCAACGCCAGGATTCAGGCGATTCGCATCGCCGGCCACCGGATCCGCGAGCATCGGCGCTCTGATGTGCTTCCGTCCTTCGCGGTCGCCGCGCTGGACGATCCCGAGCCGCGGGTGCGCTTCGCCGCCGTGCAGTCGGCATCTCAAGCGCGCCAAAAGCAGTTGCTTCCCCGGCTCACCGCAAGGGTTGCGGACGAAAGCGACCGGCTCACGTTTTATGCCACGTGGCAGGCTTTGCGGGCGTTGGCGGAGCCGGAGGCGCTGCGCCGCTTGCTGGCGGATTCCCGGCCCGGGGTCCGGCGCGCCGCGCTGCTGGCCCTTGCAGAAGGGCGCAATTTGGATCGGGCGATTGTGCAGCCAATGGTCCAGGATCGCGATGGCGTGGTCTCGAATCTGGCCGCCACCTGGCTGGCCCAGCAGGACGGGAATCCGCTGATCGACGTCTATCCCCGACCTGGAATTTTTGTGGACAAGGTGCGCATCAGCGCGACGCCCGGCATCAAGCCGGCCGAAATCCGCTATACCACGGATGGCTCGGAGCCGACCTTGAAATCCCCCCGCGGGCACCCGGGTACGTTGACCGAAACGACCACCGTAAAAGCCGCGCTTTTCATGAATGATCGGCAGGTCGGGAATACCTTTGTCGGCACATACACGATCCGTAAAGGGGCGGTGGCACTCCCCGTGCTGGGCGGGGTCAACGAGCCGACCACGGTGGAGAAGGTGCTGCCTTTGCTGGCACAGGCGGATGCCCGCAAGGGCCGGGGTCTGTTTACCGCCGCCGGCTGCATGGCCTGCCACCGGGTGGGAGATGAAGGCACGTCCATCGGGCCGGATCTCAGTACGCTTGGCGACCGGGACGATGCGGACTCCATCATCCGATCCATCCTCTCGCCCAATTCGATCATCGTGGAGGGCTACTCGCTTCTTACAATCGGAACTCGTGATGGAAATGCATACGCGGGCATTTTCGAACAGGAGAACGATCGCGTGGTGCGGCTGGTGCAGATCAATGGTGAATCAGTGTCCATTGACAAGTCCACCATCGTGAGCCGCCAGAGCGTGCATCAATCGCCGATGCCGCCGTATGAGCGGGTGTTCAGCCCGAGCCAACTCGCTGACCTCACCGCTTGGCTTATGCAGCAGCGCACGAGCGCCGCCCCTGTCACGTCCGTTACCCATGTTGCCCCGGGGCAGAGGTCGTCCGCCACTGCGCAGGGTTTAAGTTGGGTTATGGAGGCCGACCGGTTGACGATCAGGCGGGAGGGCAAGCCGGTGGCTGACTATGTTTTTTCTGATCCCAAAATCCTCCGGCCGTATTTTCAGAATGTACGGGCGCCAAGCGGCGTGCAGATCACCCGGAATAATCCCCTGCTCGAAGGCGATGCAACGGATCACGCGACGATGCATCCTGGGATCTGGCTCGGGTTTGGGGACATCAGCGGTCAGGATTTCTGGCGCAACAAGGGCCGGATCGAGCACGTTCGTTTCGTGCAGCCACCGGAGATTCGCGCGGGGGTCCTGACCTTCGCCACGGCGAACCGGTTGCTGGCGCAGGATGGTTCGAGCCTGGGCCGCCAGGAATCCCGTTTCTCGCTCCGGCTTTCCGGCGATTCGGCTTATCTGCTCACGTGGGAAACCGAACTTCTCGGGGAAGGGCGCGGACTGGTCTTTGGGGATCAGGAGGAAATGGGCCTGGGCGTTCGGGTTGCCACACCACTGACGGAGAAAGCGGGAGGCCTCGTGGTGAACAGCGAGGGGGCGAGGGGAGCCAGGGCAGCCTGGGGCAAGCCCGCCGCCTGGGCTTCGTATTCACGCGAGCGTGACAGCCGGATCCAGGGCGCGGCGATTTTTCCGTCGCAGGCGAATCCCACACCCACGTGGTGGCACAGCCGTGATTACGGTGTGATCGTGGCCAATGGGTTCGGCGAGCGCGTCCTGCCGCCGGCCGCAGGCGGCAAGCTGGTGATCCAGCCGGGCGAGTCGCTGAGGTTGCGTTACGGCATCCTGCTGTTTGACACGCCGGCGTCGGCCCCGCCGGATTTCGACGCGGTCAACCGCGAATTCCAAACCACGAACTCTTCCCGCCGATGAAACCGAACCCTGCCTCAACGCCCGCAAACATCCCCCAAATATGAGGAAGTCATCCATTCTCTTCGCGTGCGTCCTCGGACTTTTCGTTTCGCCGGCGACTGCTGCGACCGACGCGGCGGTTAAGCTCAGCCGCCAGGCCGATCGCGTCCGCATCGAAATCGGCGGGAAACTCTTCTCCGAGTACCTCTTCTTCAGCGGCTCCAAGCCCTGCCTCTACCCGATTCTCGACGCCGATGGCACGAGTTACACGCGTGACTGGCCGCTGCGCGAAGATACCGACGAGGCCCGCGATCACGACTGGCACCGCTCGGTCTGGTTTGGCCACGGCCGTGTCAATGACCATGATCTCTGGCGCGTGCGGCCCGACAGACATACCGGTACCATCCAGCATGACGGCGTGCTCGAAACCCGCGACGGCCCCGTCGGCCTCCTCCGCGTTCGCCACCGCTGGCAGGCCGCCGACGGCACGACGCTTTGCACCGATGAAACCACAATTCGAATACGCCGCGTCGCCGAGGGTACATTCCTTGACCACGAAATCGTCATCAAGGCGTCACAGGGCCCCCTCGTGCTTGGCGACACGGAGGAGGGTGTGCTCGCCGTTCGGGTGAACGAGGCGATCCGCGTAGTGCACGGGCAGGGCGGTGAGCGGCGCGCCGGAACGGGCCGCATCCTCAATGCGAACGGCGACCGAGATGGCGCGGCATGGGGAAAGCGTGCCCCATGGTGCGATTATTCCGGGACCTTGCCTGACGGACGGGTCATCGGCATCGCAATCTTCGACCATCCTGGAAATCCTTCGCATCCGACCTGGTGGCATGTGCGCGAATACGGCCTGTTCGCCGCTAATCCTTTTGGTAAGCAAGATTTCGAGAAACTCAAGAATCAGCCCGACGCCGGCAACATCAGTGTTCCGGCTGGCGGCGAGCTCATGTTGCGTCATCGCATCTTCTTCCATCGCGGCGACGAAAAAGCCGCCCGGGTAGCCGAGCACTATCGCGCCTACGCCGCAGGCCAATAAACGCCACTTTCTCCAACCCTGGGACCCTCCCCCTCATGAAAACCTCGATCGCGTCGTCCGCCTCTCCACTTTCCCGCCGTCGCTTCCTGGGTCAGGCAGCTGTCGCCGGCACCCTCGTTTATCCCGTCGTCCGCCAAAGTCTTCGCGCCGCCGGTAGCGCAAACAACGACATCCGGTTTGCCGTCATCGGTCTTGGAAACAAAGGGAGGGGCCACGTTCGTCAATTGTTGCGTCAGCCCGGCGTCCGGCTTGCAGCCCTCTGCGATGTGGATCCGGAGAGACTTGCGGCCCAGGTGGAAGTTGCGAAAGAGGCCGGCCTCGCGCCGTTTTCGAACCTTGATCCGCGCCGGGTGCTGGAACGCGCGGATGTGGACGCCGTCATCATCGCAACGCCCAACCACTGGCATGCGGTCCTCACCGTGTGGAGCTGCCGGGCAGGCAAGGACGTCTACGTGGAGAAGCCCATTTCTCATACATTTTGGGAAGGCTCACAGATGGCGGCTGTGGCCCGCGAGACCGGACGGATCGTCCAGTCGGGAACCCAATATCGATCCGACGAGGGTTTGCGCGATGCGGCCCGGTGGATTGCCGAGGGGCACATCGGGAAACCCGCTTCCGCCCATGTGCTTTGGTACGAGTATCGGCCGGGCATTGGTCAGGTCGCTCCTTATTCGCCCGACAATCTCAACTACGATCTTTACTGCGGCCCCGCTGAGGTTGAGTTGCTGACCCGTCCAAAGCTCCATTACGACTGGCATTGGTTCTGGTCCACCGGCGATGGCGATTTGGGAAACAGCGGAATTCATCCGATTGATGCCTGCCGGATGCTCGCAGGCATTACCGGTCTTCCCAAGCGAGGACTTTGCCTTGGCGGACGGTTTGCGGTGGGTGACAGTGCGCAGACTCCGAATACCCAGCTTACGCTCATCGATTATCCCGGGCTCCCCATGGTAATTGAAAACCGCAATCTGCCGATGAACGCGGGCGTGAGGGCAATGGACCAGCATCGGGGCATCCGCGAGGGCTTCATTCTGGATTGTGAAGGGGGCTCGTTTGCTGGCTTGCGGGGTGGCGGTTGGATCTACGATCGGGATGGAAAACGGGTCAGGCAGTTTGTGGGTGACGGAGGCAGTGGTCACCTTGCGAACTTTGTTGATGCCGTCCGTTCCCGCAAAACCTCAGCGTTGCACGCTCCGGTGAGCGAGGGCCATGTGTCGTCGGTCTTCTGCCATCTGGGCAACGTGTCGTGGCGTCTCGGTCGCAAGGCTTCGCTTGCTTCATGTCATGAGGCGATCCGAGGGCATGCTCAGGCGGAAGCGGTGCTCGACCGCCTGGCCCATCATCTCAAAGCCAACGACGTGGAGGTCGATGGGGATGGATTCATGCTGGGTCCCTGGCTCGAAGTGGATCCCTCAGGGGCACGCATCGCCTCGGTCTCCAGCGGCGGGGCGGATACCCTGGCTCGCGCCAACCGGCTGGCGCGTGGAGACCATCGGGCGGGTTATGGATTCGATCGTGTTTGAGCGTCGGGCTGGGCGGTTTTTCCGCGGGTGCCGCGGCCAGGCCCACTCTTAAACCTCGCTCCCCATAACCCATGACACCGTGCGCTGACGGGAGCAGAGGCCCGGTTGAGGGACGAAATAACAGGGAGCGCTCCGGTATCCGTTTTATTGTGAAATTCCGGGTCTTCATCCGGACCGCCCTCCTTGTCTCACTCATCGCCGTCTGCTCGCTTCCTCGGACGGCTTCCGCGGCGGCGGCGGCGCACTACGCGGAGTTTTTGGATGCGACGTTTCCTTTCTTGGAAGCGACGCTCGACTGCCGAAACCTCGCACCCGCCGGTACGGCGGAGAATCTTGTGCCACGGGGCATCATCGTTCCTTTGGGTGAAGACGTCTATGTCTGTTTCGATACGGAGCTCCTGCGCGTCGCGGCGGTCTGGCAGGGTGGGTTTGTCACGCCTCACGGAATGGCGATGTATTCTTACAACGAGCCCTTTCGGGAGATCCCGGGGGGGCAGCGCCTGCTTTCCAAGCCCGTGGGCAAAATCTGGGCCTCGACCGGGCTCTATCCCGGCTGGAGTCCGGAGGAGAGTCCGCTTTTTCACGATCCGCGCCCCCGAGGGGTAAACGAAGAGGAGCTTGGGCGCGGACCGCTCGCTCCCTCATCGGGACGCTGGCGGGGAACGACCGATGCGGGTGAGGGTGCCGTGCTGAACTACGATGCGGTGGGGGCCCAAGTGTCCGAGTTCTTCCATCTGCAACGGGGTGATCACGGCCTTTATGTGGTGCGCCGGATGGAGGTGCGCGGCGCAGAAAAACCGCTGCGTGTGGTCATCAATGATTTTGGTGCGGCCCCGCTGGTGATCGGGCAGCAGGCAAGCGTAGGCCTGTCGTTGATTCGTGAGGGAGGACGACTGCTCCTTCCTATCGCTCCGAATGCCGGCCTCCAAATCCTTGAAGTCCACTATCAGCTTACCGACCAGCCGGGGTCGATCGCGCGTGCGGGTGCCGATATCGGCCCGCCTCAGAAACAAGGCCGGCGCTGGCGTGAGTCCGCCACCGCACCGATCGTCACGGGTGTGCCTCAAGGGGCCTATGTGGTGGATGATATCCACCTGCCTTATCCCAATCCTTGGCATCGGCGTATCCGTCCCGTCGATATCGTCTTTCGCCCGGACGGGACCGCACTCGTGCTCACGTTTGATGGCGACGTGTATGCGGTGAGCGGGCTGTCAGGAGCGGGCGGAGCCCCGCGTTGGACGCGAATTGCGGCCGGCTTCAACGAACCCCATGCGATTCAACTGAGGGACGACGACGTTTTCGTCTTTAGCCGTTTGGGTATTACGAGGTTGGTTGACCATGACGGGGATGGTGAGACCGACGAGTATGCGCTCTTCAGCAATGGGTTCACCCAAAGTGCGGACACGCGTGACTATCCGCTCAGCATGGTCCTGCTACCCGACCGGTCATTCCTGATTTCAAAGGGAGGGCAGGGGGCCCAGCGGTCCCCGCATAGCGGTCGGGTGCTACATGTCTCGGCCGATGGAGGTAGGGTGAGTCCGTTTGCTTCTGGATTTCGAAATGGTTACCTGAGTGTCAACGCCGCCACCGGTCTGATCACCGCCAGCGATCAGCAGGGCAACTGGGTGCCGACCACACCTGTATTCAAAGTACGGAAGAATTCCTACCACGGCTATCAACCTTCCGCTCCGGCTGAGGGCGCGCCCATCGATCCGCCCCTCCTGTGGCTGCCGCATCGGGCGGCGCAGTCTGGCGTGGGTCAAGTGCATGGGTTTGACCGGAGGGCGGGGCCGCTCATGGGAGCCACGCTGCTTATCGACTTTCACCGCCCGGGATTGCTCAAAGTCCTGATCCCCGACGGCGACGATCCGGTTCAGGCGGGTGCGACGGCACTTCCGGTCACTCTACCGATTCCCGCCATAAAGGGTAATCTCAACCCAGCCGATGGTTGGCCGTACTTCGCCGGGTTTAGGATTGAAGGATCGATGGCTTCAAAGACGGAAGGACTCTGTCGACTGCGAGCGCTCGACGCGGACGACGGTCTGCCCATTCGCGCAGAGGTCTTTCGTCAAGGGGTGCTGCTTGAGTTTGCCGAGGCGATCGATCCGGCCCGGGTGCGTGATGTCGCCCAATACTTCGTGACGAGCTGGGAGTACCGGCGGACCAGTGCGTACGGTTCCGGCCAGTTTCGATCCGACGGCGAACCGGGCGTGGATCGCTGGCCCGTTCACAGTGTGTGGCCCTCGTCCGACGGTCGCTCCGTGTTGATCGCCATCGCCGGCCTTCGCCTCACGATGCAACTCGAGGTCACTCACCGCTTGCAGGGAGCGTGGTCCACGGTCTATTTTACGGTCAACAAGCTCACGGATTTTTCCTCGCGAGAAGAAGAGTTTGCCGGTTTGGACTGGCCCACGATTTTTGCGGAGGAACGTGCTGTCGGAGCCGATCTCGCGCCGGTCCAGGAGATCTCATCCGCTCAAGGCGAACGCGTGGCGATGCAGATGGGTTGTCTGGGTTGTCATTCCAAGGACGGCTCCACCGAAGGCAGGCCCGGTCCGACCCTGCGGGGCTTGTTCGGAGCGGAGCGCACGCTGGCCGACGGCCGGGTGGTCGTGGCGGACGAAGCCTACCTCTTGCGTTCGATTGCTGAACCTGCGGCGGACATTGTCTCGGGTTTCCAAGGTAAGGAGATTGCCATGCCGTCCTACCGTGGGGTGATGGCCGACGACGATCTAAAGTCGCTGCTTCTCTACCTCTCGAGCCTCAAGTGAGGCCCCGATGGCTGCGACAGTCGGCTGTGCGCGCACATCACAGCCTCCCTCTCCGCGACCTCTGCGCCCTTGCTCCTTTAAGTAGTCCGGACTTCCTTTTAATGGGGGGCCATCCCCACTTCAATTGACTGATTTTATCTTATGCACGCCGCGTGCCCGCCAAGGCGGGTAGGCGGGTAAACCCTCACGCTGCGGCTGGGCGAACGCACGTTGCAGGTTCGCGAGAGCCGTCGACGGACGCCGACCGGGCCTGCAATAGATCGACCTTTCTTGAGCTATTTCGGCCGCTGTAAACCGCGGCCCAGAGGCCGGCGCGTTCCACGCGACGTCTCAGAGTTCCACCTGGGCCGCGATACTGTACGTGCGGCCCAAGGGCGAACCGCCCCGATAGCCGGAGATATTGTCGGCGAAGGGCGGATCGCGATCGAAGACGTTGCCGACCCCCACGTTGAGCCGGAGGTCCCGCGTGCGATCACCGCCCGCTCGCAGCCGCCAGCGATAACCGGCGGTGATGTCGACGTTCGTCGAGGCGGCCACTCCGTTGAGCGAGCCTTCCGTCCCGGCGATCGCGGACGTGTGTCGCACGCGGGTCGAGACACTCAAGGATCCGTGGCTCCATGAAAGCCGACTGTTGAAGGCCCAGCGGGGACGATTGTAACCCCCGCCACCTTCGGAAATGAACGGGACCCCGGGGAGCACCTCGTAGACGGACCGTACAGATTGATCCGCACTCGCCGAGAACCGCCAGCGTCCGCTCAGAGACTCGCGAAGTTGATAGGAGATCTCGTAATCCGCCTCAGCGCGTTCCGCTTCCCCCGTATTCCCGGGAGTGAGGTCGAGGGCGACAATCGCTCCGGGGCGCCCCGCTGCCAGGTCCGCCGCCGTCGGCTCGGCGCGGATGACGCGCCCGGTGAACGCTGCCTCGTTGTAGATGATTTCCTGCGGCTCGAAGTCTTCCTCGAACATCCTTTCCTGTTTCCGCAGGCTGTAGGATACGCGCAGACGGAGCCCGGGGAGGAATGACGGCTCAAGCGTCGCCCGAAATGAGTACCGCGCGGAAACCTCCTCCTCAGCCTCGACGGTTTTGCGCGTGAAGGCGCGGACGCCCGTGACCGCCTCTCCATCTCGCCGCCATCGTCGGAAAGCTCTGCCGTGAGATCCCAGCCGCCTCTTCGCTCCTGATGCTTCGCACCACCAGCTGGCTGAAGTCTTCACTTCTGGCCTTGATCCTGATGCCGCTGGTGGCCGTCATGCCCGCCGCTGGGGCGGAACTCGATCTGTCGACGGCAACGGTGGTGGTTCCGAGGGGAATCACCGGTCCGGAACGGAAGGCAGTCACCATGCTGGTTGAAGAAGTGGCGCGCAGGAGCTACATGGATTGGAGTATCGCCGAGGGTGGTGCGGCTCAATCGTCGGCGCCCACCGTTTACGTGGGCCAGCGCAGCGCCCTGACGGCTGCCTTCCCGGCACTTGCTGCGTCCCTCCCCGCTGGCACCGAGTTGAAGCCGGAAGGTTTCCAGATCGTGACACGTGCTGACTCGGTCATCATCGCCGGCAACGACGCGCGCGGCGTACTCTTCGGGGTCGGCCGCCTGTTGCGTGCGTTGGACTATGACCGGGAGAAAGCAGTGCTCTCGAAACCGCTCAATGTCGCCACCGCTCCACGCTATAAGTTGCGCGGTCATCAGTTCGCGTATCGTTCACTCCCCAACTCCTATGACGGTTGGACGGTGCCTATGTGGGAGCAGTACCTGAGAGACATCGTGGCTTATGGGGCCAATGCGATCGAGATCATTCCACCGCGGTCGGATGTCTCCGACTGGAGTACTCATTTCAATCTGCCGCCGATGCGCATGATGATCGAATTGTCACGACTGGCGCAGGAGTACGGCATTGAGCTCTGGATCTGGTATCCGGCGCTCGATCGCGGTTATGAGGATCCGGCGATTGTGGAGTTTGCGCTGCAGGAATGGGCCAGGAGCGATTCTAAGGGGTCAAACTTTGCATTTTGCACTTTTTCAGCAACGACATTTGCGATGCTGGTACAGTTCTGGAGTATCGGTTGGAATGAGCGTGAGCTAGTAAATCGAGGGACGGAGCGCGGCCTTTGAGCTTGGTGGTTGAGGGAATCGATTTGAGTCCATCATTTAGCTAAGTCGGCGGCGTTGGGAATGGCGGCAGAGGTGAGTCGGACCATCAAATAGTGGGCGAAAATAAAGCCCCTGCAGAATTGCTCCGCAGGGGCCTATTCTTCCCGATTGCAGGTGTGAACAAACTAACCGGAGAAAATTGGTGCCAGGATCACCTGACGAATGAAAAGCTATGGCAGCTTTTGGCGAAAATCGACAATGATTTTGCCGAAGAAGCGCGGGGCAAGGGCTGCCTGCACCCGGACTGCGGCGGGAGGCTGCACCGGTCCGATTACGAGCGCAAGCCGCGGGGCGGTCCGGGTTGGGGCCGACGCGATAGCTTCTGCTGCGACGAGGATGGCTGCCGGCGGCGGGAAACGCCGATGTCGGTGCGTTTCCTCGGGCGGCGGGTGTATGCCGGGTTCGTGGTCGTGCTCGTTTCGGCGATGGTGCACGGGCTGAAACCGGAACGAGTCCAGCGGATCCGGGAAGTGTTGGCGATCGACCGGCGAACGCTGGAGCGGTGGCGGGAGTGGTGGAGCACGACGTTGGTCAAAAGTTCATTTTGGAAAGCGGCCCGGGCGCGATTCATGCCGCCCTTGTGCGAGCCGACGCTGCCGTGGTCGCTGGGGCGGCGTTTCGAGATTGAGCGACCGGAGCGGTTACTGGACTTGCTCAAGTTTTTGGCGCCCTTGACGAGGCCGGTGTCCGGAAAATCCCAAGGTATTTAAGGGACGATTAAAGTCCCGCAGAAGATGCCGGTGGCCGCGCTGAGGTCCCGGCGGCAGGAACGGCGGCATCGCCCAAACATGATGTCGCCGCTATCGAACGAGTCCCCGTTGTCGCGCTCTACCGGGCGCTGGGCGCATTTGCGCTTCGGTATCGTGGGCCCGCTTTTGGCCGCTCCGGCCGAGCGCGGTCAACTGCAGGGACAACTCGAAGCGTTAGCCGCGAAGGAGTGGCGTCATCCGGTGAGCGGCGAAGCGGTTCGTTTTGGCCTCTCGACGATTGAGCGCTGGTACCATGCGGCGCGGCGGGAAAAGACCGATCCGGTGAAAGCGCTGCGGCGCAAAATCCGCTCGGACGACGGCAAACATCCGGGGGTCAGTGTGAGCTTGGCCGAGCGGCTAAACCACCAATTCCGGCAGCATCCGAGTTGGAGCTACCAATTGCACGCGGACAATCTGGCCGCGGCGGCGGAGCAGGAGCCAGCGCTTGGCCGGTGCCCGTCCTACACCTGCATTGCGCGCTTCATGAAGGCCCACGGCCTCTTTAAGCGGTCGCGTCGCGGACCGGCGCATAGTCCGGGAGCGCAGATGGCGGAGCGGCGTTTTGAAAACCGGGAAGTGCGCAGCTTCGAGGCCGAATACGTCCACGGGCTGTGGCACCTGGATTTCCACCACGGCGCCTTGCGGGTCTTGTTGGAGAACGGCCAGTGGGCGTATCCCTTGCTCCTGGGCACCCTGGATGATCGTTCGCGGCTGTGCTGCCACGCGCAGTGGTACTTGCGCGAAGGGGCGGAGGAACTGTGCCACGGGTTGAGCCAGGCGTTTCAAAAACGTGGGTTGCCGAGGGCGCTCATCGACGACAATGGGGGTGCCATGGTGGCAGGGGAAACCGAGCAAGGCCTCGCGCGGCTCGGGATTGTGAATGACCATACGCTGCCGTACTCGCCCTACCAAAATGGCAAACAGGAAAACTTTTTCACCCAAATTGCGGGCCGGCTTTTGCCGATGCTGGAGGGCGTGGCCGCCTTAACTTTAAGGCAACTGAACGAGGCGACGCAGGCGTGGGTGGAGATGGAATACAACCGCAAGCTCCACTCTGAACTCGGCGAGAGTCCGTTGGAGTGTTACCTCGCGAACAAGGATGTGGGCCGGCCCTGTCCGCCTTCAGCGGAACTGGCCCTGGCGTTTACGGCGGAGGTGCGCCGGATCCAGCGCCGTTCCGACGGCACGATCAGTTTGGAGGGGAGGCGTTTCGAGATCCCGTCGCGGTACGGGCATTTTATTGAATTAAGCGTACGGGTGGCCAGTTGGGATCTGAGCCACGTGCACCTCGCTGATCCCAAAACCGGCGTCATCCTCTGCCGGCTGTACCCGTTGGACAAACAGAAGAATGCGGACGGGCGGCGGGCGGTGAGAATCCCGCTGCTGCCGTTCGATGAGCCGGCTCCCGGGCCGGGCGCGGTGGCACCGCTTTTGCAGAAACTGATCGCGCAGTACGCGGCGACGGGATTGCCGCCGGCGTATCTCCCCAAGGACGATCTTTCCCCCCTCCCATGAACAAAAAACTGCTCTCGCTCCATAATCTGAAATTTAATCCCTTCGCCCAGGACCTGCCGACGGACGCGCTCTGGGTGGGACCGGCGTTGGAAAGCTTCTGCTGGCGGATTGAGCAGCAGGTCGGCGAAGGCGGATTTGCTCTGGTGATCGGTGAACCGGGATCGGGCAAGTCGGCCTCTTTGCGCGCGCTCTGCGCCCGGCTCAGCGGGATGCGCGATGTCATGGTCGGAGTCCTCACCCGGCCGCAGGCTGGGCTCGCGGATTTTTACCGGGAACTGGGCGAACTCTTCGGCGTCGCGCTGCGGCCACACAATCGCTACGCGAGCGCCAAGGTATTGCGCGACAAGTGGCACAAGCACGTCGAGAGCTCCCTCGGTCGGCCCGTGCTGCTGATCGACGAGGCCCAGGAATCCTGTGTCCCGGTCTTAAGTGAGCTGCGGCTTTTGGCGAGCGCGGATCTGGACTCGCGCTCGATCCTGACGATTGTTTTGGCTGGCGATAGCCGGCTGGCCGCAAAACTGGAGACCCCGGAACTATTGCCGTTAGCCAGTCGCGTGCGCACTCGCTTGCGGACCGAGGCGCTCTCCCCACCACAGCTCGCCGAATGCCTCGGCCATGTGCTCAAAGTCGCCGGCAATCCCAAGCTGATGACCACGGCGCTCGTGCAGACCCTGTGCGAACACGCCGCGGGCAACCTGAGATTGCTCATGCACATGTCCTTCGATCTGCTCGCGGCCGCCTGCGAGCAGGAAATCGAGCAGATCGACGAAAAGCTCTACTTCCAGGTCTTCGCCGTGGATTCCAAGCCCGCTTCGAAACGAAGGGTCGCATGAGCCTTCGCCTGCCAGATCCGGAAACGGCGCTCGGTGGCAGTATCGACGTACTGCTCGCTGCCATACAACTCCGGTTCTACGCGAGCCAGCCTCCGGGCAACTTCCATCGTGATCGGCGCATGCTGCTCTCCGCGCTCACCTGGCCGGCGATCTGGCTCGAACGTCGCGGCCTCACCTGCTCACCCGAACGTTATCAATCCCTCATCACCGGGCAGATCGCGGCGATTACCGCCCACGGCGATCCCGCTCAATATGGCGCGTACTTCCCGACCTATTTGCTCAAATGCCTCCAGAACTCGTTTCAACATCGCGGTGACGACCTTTATCAGGAACTCAAACACATCCGCAACGCTCTCGTCCACGTCCTCGCTTCCGTTCACTTCGCCGATCAGGTCAAGGCCGAGGCCCGGGAACTCGATTTACTGGCCGCGACCCACCGCCTCATCCACGCCCGTCGGGCCCGCCACCGGGCGGATGACGCCGCGCAGCTCACACTCTTTTAATCGGGACGGCTCAATTCCACGCGGCTTGCCGCGAGGATGGATGCCGCCCGCTGTTATCGGGGCGAAGCCCCTTTCCGTGATACCTCGGGGCTTGCCCCGGGGAGGGTTCATTCAACGCTCCTGC
>Ga0163151_10005682_pt1 | contig 15744 bp, 13 predicted proteins | sample OliLakLV19MP5IB2_FD_145596 | JGI IMG/M metagenome (GOLD analysis project Ga0163151, IMG submission 145596) | Freshwater microbial mat bacterial communities from Lake Vanda, McMurdo Dry Valleys, Antarctica - Oligotrophic Lake LV.19.MP5.IB-2 | ecosystem: Environmental > Aquatic > Freshwater >...
CGTTTGTTTCGTTCGGCGAGCGTGGAGTCAATCCTTCACCAGGCGCAGAACTCAATTCGGGCAAACCATAAATCTCAAATTCGGACAGCATCTCATCTGCCGCCATTACAGACACGGCCATAGCACCGCTGAAATCACCACCACCGGCTTTGGCGACAAAACTTAGTCTGGAAGACTGTCCAAAAATCTCTTCGGAGATTGTGCTGGACGCCTCTGTGCCCTGGCTGTCATCTTGTCGTTGAATTTCTAACATTGCCGTTCTCCCTGGTCCAAGTGCCTAACCGCGGATTCTAAGCGCCAGTTATTACAAAGTCGCTAAGAAACGATGGGAAGCACTCCTCGATTGAATCTACTTGATGAACATCGACGTATACGGCAGAACCGACAGTCGCTCATTCAGCAGGATCTTCAACGACTCGGAAACAACTGGCGCCTAAGGGAGCAAAGACGACCATCGATCGTCTGCTTAGCGACCCACCTCAGCCTCTTCGCTGCCGCCTGGGTAAACGCGTTGCTCAAGCACTACTGCACGACGAAAATGGCATTCTCGCAAAGCAAGCTAATACCGTGATTTATCGAAGTACGGAATGTCTACTGAAAAGCAGTTGGGGATGAACTCCGCCCCCAAGCGTCCTACCATTCCGGCAAGTCCCAGGGCGACACCGGCTCGCCCCATTTTGATCGAAAACGGGCGAGCTTGCATGCCGTTTGCCATAGTCTTGAGCGTGAAGCCATTGCCCATTGTCGCGTCGGATGCCAGGGCCAGTTCGTATTTCGTTCTGGTCAGGCGATCGGTAGAGTCGTTATAGGCATTTAGATCGTTGATAGCAAGCGGGACGAGCGATAACCCTGCTAGCGACAGACCAAGGTTTATACGCAGTCCCGTTTTCTGCGAAATGGCTTCGTTCAGAGGTGTATTCCGCGAGAGAATGGCGCCGGCGGTAGCTATGGCTAGAGGGACTGAATCCTGCACAAAACCCTTTGGGTTAGCGCGTAGCTGGCCAAAGTAATGTTCCATCCCTGTTTCATACTTTCCTGAGCGCGCAAAGAACTCGTGTTCAGGTAGGTTTTGACCGGAACCCTGCTGAGACCTTTTGATCAAATCTTGCAAGTATTTGCTTGGGGCACAATAGACAGTGTCATCTTGATTACGAACCCCTTTGCGGACAATGGCCGCGACATAACCATTGCGATCCAGAAACGGTGCGCCGGAGCTTCCGTGTGTTACTCCCGGTGCCTCAACTACGAGCAAAGGCTGGCAAAGAAAGGATGCATTCTGAGGGTTGTCGATCATGGCTTGCAGTGCCAGGCGTCTGGAGTTGGACACTTGAGCCTGGGTATTCTGATAGAACTTGAGTTCGTCACAACGTCCCTTGCCCCGGCCTTCGAGTAGCTTTAGCTCTTGCGCTTTTGGATGACCCAAGTGATACAGGCTTTCGCCGCAGTAATCAGCATCGCCTGATGCGATAGGAATCGGTTTGACCGTCGTCGGTTTCCTGCCGTGAATTGTAAGCAAAGCTAAGTCGTGCTCAGGATCCGCATACACTTGCGCCCCGAGGGTATACCACTGCCCTGAAGAATCCTGGGCTTTAAAGGTTCGCGATCCCTTTACTACGTGGTAGTTAGTGGCAATCGTCTGATCATCGACGAAAAAACCTGAGCCGCTGCCGGTTTCTGTCTTGATCTTGAGTACGCTGTCTTTCCACTCGGCGAGGAGTCTCTCTTTAACAGCTGACGCAGTATCTTCGACGCTCGGTGTCGTTGGTTCGGGTTGACCATCCATTTCGATTCCTGAGCAGACACCTGCCCTGAGAGAGTCAGATTAATGTCATTATTAAAGGGGTAATTTGGCGAAACGTACCGTGTTTAGTACTCTTAGAAGACTGTCAAAATCCACAGTGAACTTAGAACCGACCCTCAACCGTGCTGCCTGGCAGTCACATGCGGCAACAGCGCAGAGCCATACGAAGCTGTTTGCGCTACGCGCAACAACCTCCGGGCTTAATGTGAGCCGCTACGCCAGGTTGGGCGAACGACACTACCTGTAGTGCCGTCAGAGTCGAGCAGCCATGGCAGCACAGCAAAAGCGACTAAGACGATAGAACCCATACGTCCGCCATAATTGCTTCCGAATTTAAGATAAGTTCGGAACTCAATCCCAATGATTGGTTATCGTCCCGCTCTGGTGAGAATTTTTTGAATGCCATGATAAAACCTAGTGAGACTCTCTTTATAGAAGAAGTAAGTGCCAGTCATATTCTTTGCAGTCAGCATGTACGTCGTGGCACGATTTGCATTCTAGGAACCGGTTATTACAAAGTCGTTAAGGGCGACAATCCGCTCTGGCGCCGTTTCTCGGGCTCAGGTCCAAGTGCAAGTAATAAAAGCTGCGATAATTGCTGGCGTGAGGTGTCAGGCATCAGAGCACTTCAGATAAATGATCAACGGCAGGCGATAAATGGCAAAGGTTCTCCTTGTTGACGACGACGTTCAGCTAGCAGACTCAATAGAAGAGATGCTGACTTTGCACGGCTTTATCGTTGATAAAGCTGCCTCAGCCTATGATGCGGAATCTTTGCTGTTGGTCTCACCATACGATTTGATCATTCTTGATTGGATGATGCCTGAAAAGAAAGGCATCGACTTTCTCCAGGAGCTGCGAGCTCAGGGGCAGAATGCTCCAATTCTCATGCTCACCGGAAGAGATACAGTGGATGATAAAACGACCGGTCTAGACTTGGGTGCAGACGATTACCTTGTGAAGCCTTTCAATTCCAAAGAGCTCCTCAGCCGTGCCAGAGCGCTCATGCGACGACCTCCGAAATGCGAGAGTCCGCAGATAGAGATAGGCGAGTTCCTGCTAGACACACGCAGCCGCCAGCTGTTGCGCAACGGACAACAGATAACACTGACGAAGCAGGAATATGCCTTGCTGGAATTTCTCATGCGGAATAAGGATGAGGTTTTCAGTGCCGAAGCGCTCGCAAGCCGAGCATGGTCCTCGTTTTCTGAAGCGTCTCCTGACACCGTTCGAGTGCACATTACGCGACTGCGAAAGAAGCTTGAAACAGGTCCTGAGCACAGTCCCATTAGGACGTTGCATAGGCAAGGATATACTTTCGTCTCCATCGCAGAAGAGTAACAGCGGCTGGTTTAAGCCAGCGGATTTGAAGGTGGCGAAACCTTGGCAAGGCAACTGAAATCCTGGGTATATCGAAACTGAGTTAACTTCAAAGGTATAGTTAACTCGAGTTGATGGATATCATGCAGTTAGGATCGAGTGTTATAGGACAATCGCTACTTGCAGCCGGCTTCGCAGTCGCGACGCTAATCGGCTTCTGTCCACAATCCATGGCTGTCATTACTTGGAGTCGTGTGGCCTGTTACGCGCGTCAACGCGCTGCGCACAATGACTTCGACGCTGCTGTTGTCGGTTACAAGAAAGCCATTGAGTTAGCCGCCTCCGAGCGCAACGTGCCAGATGTTACTTTGAACCTGAAATTGTGCCTGGCGGAAACCTACAGAAAGGCGCACAGATTAAAGGAGTGCCAGAGCGTTTTGAACTCTATGACGCCCCAAGTAATGGCTCACACAAAAGGCGATCCCTTGTTGCCGGCCAGATTCTGGGGGCGTAAGGCTGAACTGGATTGGGAACTTGGTCTTAGAATGGAGTCTAGTGCTGCAAGCAGGCGATCCTTTGCCATTAGCACCCGGCACTTGGGCCATACGTACGAATACAAGAGAAAACTGACAGAACATCTGCATATCCTGTCTCTAAATCAGGATGCTGACTCAATTCTTGAGTTGATCCAGGACATTTGGGAACGCGATAGGGAGCTGCTCGAACAGAATGGAGCGGTGCGCGTTAGATTCAACGAAGGATGCGATCTCCTTTGCAAAGAGGCAGCTAAACGAACCCAAGAGAAAAAGCTGGAGCAAGCCGCCTCAATGCTGCACGTACTGAGCAACGTTGGGTATAACAAAGGGCTAGTTGTTTCGGAATGGCTTACTTGGTTGGAAACCTGCTACTTAAACAATCGTACCGCCCTGATACCACATGCGGTGCAGGACGTCTCTGTCATGATTAGCAAAGTAGATGAAACACAACCCGCGGTGCCCAAGCTCACGCTGTTAAAAGCCTCCTACTTTCTGACCTGGGCTCATTGTCATGATCCTGCCGCGGCGCCGGCAGTGAAAGAATGGAATCGATTGCGTATGCTTTACGAGGGCTGCGATGAGCAAACAAAAGCGGAAGGATTACCTATTAGGTTAACGGCCTCATTCAGAATTGCCGAACGAAGTAACAGAGATCCCGAAGACGCATTAGCGCCGCCGATGCAAGAAATATGGCGCAACGAAGTTGCATTCACCAAGGATCTCCGGGGGAAAAACCCATTCGGACTAGTTGAAAACCTGCATTGCGCATCTCGCAGAATGCTATGTCTGGGCTTGTTCAAACAGCACAAACTCGACGAAGCCAGAGCAATCCTGCTGAGTGTCAATCCAAAAGCTCTGCGGGCGCAATCACAGGCAGCAATATCTGACACTTCAGTTCAACACGCAATCCTGGCAGTCGAGTTAGACAAGGTAGGGCGCCGCGACGACGCCATCAGGGAATGGACCCGGGCTAAAGAATTGTGCCGCTGGCTCCACCCGAAAGAACGGGAGGCGTGCATGGCGCGGTTAGTATCGTTTGGTCAGGGACTCAAACTACCAACTATAGAATTTGTCTCTACTGGCATGGGTGCCCATAGACAAGATATTCCAACTCTGCCCGCAGAAAAGGGTCCGCAGAAATGAAGTTGCGCCATCAGATATTGTTCCTGCTTGCCATACCCATTGCATGTCAGTTGTGTACAGTTGCAGTGCTGTTTCAAGCGGTCGGCCGTGTCGATGAAGCCGCCACACAAGAAGCTAAGGCGAAGGAGGTTCTGTCGCTCACCCACGAATTCGGCGGTCTCATCGGAAGGGTCATGTTGGAGGCAGGCGCCAGAACTTTTAACCACAAGCCGGATACATCAGTTCACCCGGAATCAATCGTCGAGCGGCTGCACAACAGGGCACTCAGGTTGCACTCGTTAGTAGCAGGCAATCCGAAAGCTACAGCTTTGATGAACGATCTTGAGGAAGAAACCGCTCGATTTATCACCAACTGGCTCGAATTGGGGCAATCTTACGATCCACGAGAAGGCAAGCTATTTTTTGCTCAATTCTTTTACGAGGACGAGTTTACTGCGTCCATGAGGGTTTTGTTCAACCAGATACTGCAGAACACCGACGAACTGAATGAGCTGTATCGGCCGATATCTCGCGAGTTGCAACCAGAGGGCATCGCAGCCAGAGAGAATTTGCGCAACGCGGCTATAGCAGTGATCATTGCCAATATAGTTCTGGTGCTCGTGGTGGCAGTTTCAGTGAACAAACAAACGCTGATGCGCTTGCAGATACTAATGAATAACATTCGAGCATTCTCACGCAGCGAAAAAACATTCCAATCGCTCGCAGGTCAAGACGAATTGGCCGAACTCGATCAGGCATTCCGCGACATGTCAAAGGAGCGCATGAGATTGGATGAAATTCAAAAGTCCTTGCGAGCAATAGTAAGTCACGATTTGCGTTCACCACTTGCGGTAATAAATATTTCGCTGGAAACGATCCTAGAGACCAAAGCCGAACAGCTAGACGAAGCTACATTACGAAGTCTACGCCGAGTCTCTTCGGAATCGCATCGATTAGCGCGTTTGGCGAAAACGCTTTTGGACATTGACCAGCTCGAAGGTGGACACGTTAATGTTCAAATTGATGACGTTTCAGCCGCCTCAATAATTCAATCGTCAGCGGATGCTGTCATCGCACTGGCCGATCGTAAGTCGGTGAAACTGTGGAAGGAAGTTGACAGCGAATTAGTTCTTCAATGCGATGAAGAACGCACCATTCAATCGATGGTCAATCTATTGGTAAATGCAATCAAATTTGCTCCTGCAAACTCGACTGTGACGATGCGCGCGTTTTTGAAATCACCAGAACTTGTGCAGTTTGAGGTGATCGATGAGGGACCCGGTGTTGCCCAGGCGGGAATCGCCAGTCTCTTCGGTAAGTTTGTTCAGTTAGAACAAGCGGAGCCTGGAAAAAATGACGGAAGCGGATTGGGCTTGTACATTTGCCGGTTGTTGCTGGAGGCCCAAGGTGGAACCATTGGCTACACAAAGCCAGGTGATACGGGCAGTTGTTTTTGGTTTGAACTACCAGTGCTATCGAGAGCCCGACCACTGGTGGGCAAGCAAGGCGCATCCGTTGTGTAGGGGCGCAACGCCCTACAAGGCAGCCGCGACGCCTTGTTCCATTTCTTCAAGAATGCGTTTAGCAGCGTCTCTGGGATCGGAAGCTGCTGTAATTGGTCTGCCGATTACCAAATAATCGGCACCAGATTTGATGGCATCGGCCGGTGTCATGATTCGGCTCTGATCATTCGTAGCTGCCCATTTCGGACGAACACCCGGCGTCACAAGAGCGATGCCGGCACCGACAACGGCGCGAATTTGGCTCACTTCTTCAGGCGAGGCCACAATTCCAGTCAGTCCACTAGATTGGCACAACTTCGCCAGATGCAAGACCTGGTCGCTGACAGAACCGGGCACGCGAAGCTCATCATTAAGCTCAGCCTTGTTCAAACTGGTCAGAACGGTGACGCCAAGAATGATTGGCTCTTGTTTGCCAACCGCCGCGGCTCCGCTCCTGGCCGCTTTTACGCTGGCTTCCATCATTTTCTTGCCGCCGCTGGCATGCACAGTGAGCATGTCCACGCCAACCCGCGCCACAGCTTCCGTGGCCATGGCAACCGTATTGGGGATGTCCAGAAACTTGCCGTCAAAGAAAACCTTCAGATCTTTATCCTGAAAGACTTTTAAGACCTGCGGTCCTTCACTCATGAGCATTTGAAGCCCAATTTTGAAAACGCCGACGTAGTCAGAAAGCTCGTCGATTATTCGACGAGCTTCATCTATGGTCGAGGTATCGACCGCCAAAATCAGTCTATTACGGGCTGACAGCGGTCGTGACGTTTCCGTCACTAGGTAGCTGTACCTGACTTTTCTAACTTGTAGCGCTTGACAAAGCGGTCTACACGACCTTCCGTGTCAATAATCTTCTGCTGTCCGGTGTAATAAGGATGACAGCTGCTGCAAATTTCTACACGAATTTGCGGTTTGGTGGATCCGATTTCGACTGAATTGCCGCAAACACAGGAGGCTGTCACCGCCTGGTACTTCGGATGAATGCCTTCCTTCATCTGTAACCTACTTTGTTCTTGCATCTGAAAGACAACGCCTGTTGGCATCGCGAATAGTCATCTTACCAGAGGATCAATCACACTGTCAGCTTATCTATTGATAGGTTGTCGAATTTCTATACCTTCGCCTTCAGAAATATTCAAACGTTTGCCCTCAATGTTCAGGTAGACAGGAGCATCTGCTGCCGAAGCCACGGTTTTCCTGAGCTGCTCCAAGCGGGTTTCAAATGAGGACGTCCCTCCGCCTGAGGCAAACCGCCGCGAAAGGTTGAGCTCAACGGCGGTCGGAGAATGTGTCACCCCAATCAAAATCGTGCCGCGAGGAATTTCCGTCCCTAGACCAGCGTGCTCTTCGTAGGCAGTCGGACCTTCCAAAAGTGCTTCAACAGCCAGCGAAAGGGGGTCCTTACCGAGCGACTTCCGGTTCACAGACACTAACTTTGATTCGCCCTCACTTGGCTTTACAAACCAAACGGCTACTTTCTTGCTCTTGGGACCGTGGTCTTTGGTTGTCTTGGTGCCGTGCAATATTGTTCGGCCGGAACAAGCACTGACTAATACACACGACACCACCAATAGTGCCCATTTGCTACTTCCAATTTTCATGACATTCTTTCTAAGCGTTGCGTGCATCTCTAAATGTATCAAAGCTGAACGCGGTTCGCTAGCTGTTTTTCATCGGCTCTGCCTGTTTTGGCTTCGGCTTGGGTGCAAGCAATAAGCGCCCAGCGAAGTGTACGCGCTCATTTTTCACGCTAAGTTCAGTCAGCCGAAAAGCATGCGTTTCACGATCCATGCGCCCGAAATCAATCAAGGGATTCAACAACTCTTCGACGAAGACAGCGAATTCACTCGGGTCCCGTATATCAGAAGATTCAATTTGTATATCTTTCAGGATGATGAACCTTTCTTTTTCCAAAACAGGTTTTCCGTTTATCACCAGATCAATTCCTGTGTCCGGTGCACCGCCGGCGGTTATCAGGTGAGCTTTGACTTCTACTTTGTCACCCAGAACACGAACACGCGGCTGAAGGATCTGAAGGCGCTGCTCGCCCAATCCGGGCAAATCAAGCTTCAGAAATCGCAAGTTTTCCGAAACGGATTTAGAACGCAGCGCTTTACTAACAAGCTGCTCGGAAATGTCGCCTTCGACTGCCACCAGAACTGGTGTCGTCAGTCCGCGCTTTGTTTTTCGCCAAGGCAAATAACTAACTTTGAACGGAGTAGTGGTGCGCAGCCTCACTGAGCCAATAGGAACACCATGCATTTTGCCCCTTTTAAGCTTGATTTCTATAGAGCGAAATTCGCCTTGCCACAGATCGGAGGCATTGTAGGAACGAACTTTGACACCAGCTGCACCGCGCACATAACTTGAAACTGCAGCAGTCGCCAGGGCACTGGTTAGAGCATTGGCCAGAAAAGTTAGCCCACTGTACTTCTGGACGGCATGACTCATTTTCCCAGCGACGGTAAAGGGCGGTGGCAGCTCGGCCGCCTGTTCTTCGGCTGCCGAGACAGACGCGCCCGACCAAAGTGACATGCACGTCAGGGCAATTGCAACCAGCCTCAATCGACGCACCACACACCCCCAACAGATATCCCAAAGGATACCAAATACCCGTAATGGCAGCATTTTTGCCGCCCAGAAGTGTTGTTATGTGTTGGTCGGCGCGTCTTTGCGCATGCGCTCGTTCAACGCGTCCTTGAGCAGGTCATTTTGCTTCAGGAGTGCCTTTAAGTGTTCGTTGGCGATCGACAACTCGGCCTGCAACTCAGCCACAGTCTGCTCGTAAGTAACACCGGTTACCGGATCGCGACCAGGCATCTTCGGCAAAAGCACGTAACCCAGCTGCACAGCTTTTAAGGCCGCAGCAGTCCGTGTAGGCACTTTCAGCTTAGCGAGAATGCATTCGATATGCTTTTCTACCGTGCGCAGCTTCATATCAAGCTCTTCGGCGATCTCTTTGTTGCGAAGGTCAAGACGAATCAGCACCTCAATTTCACGATCAGTGAGATTGGTGTTCGGCATAGAATTGGAAGGAGTTTGTTTAACCAGCTGAGTGATCTTCGGGTCGCAGTAGGGAAGACCTCTCGTACACTGCTCGATTGCTTCAAAGAGCGTGCGCGGTCCCGAGCTCTTGAGACAAAATCCGCGGACGCCGGAACGCATCAGCTGGTTGTGATACTTGGTGGCATGATAGGAATCGGTCAGGCACAGCATATTGATGTGCGGAAATTCTTGTACAACCCGCCTGGCGACTTCAACTCCGTTGAGTACATCAAGGTCGACATCGAGAATCACAAAGTTGACTTGTGCGCCCTGACGTCGAATGACTTCAGTAGCGGCCATTCCGTCCGATGCTTCGCCGACGATTTCCAGAACCTCAGATACAACGCGTTTAAGCCCGAACCTGATTAGTTCGTGCCGCTCGCATATGATCGTTCGGGGACGGAATATGTTCGGTCTATGAAGCTGTCCCTGTTGCGCAGTATCCAATGAATTCACCGGTCTCTATTTTCGTTTGAAGCGATTTTCGCTTAAAGCGACGGCTTCGGACTGTTTGCAGTTTTTATTGTAACAACGCCATGCAAGCAAAGACGCTCATTACAAGAGCTCGTCATTTGGTAAATTACGTGAATCTTATCTACCCGTCAAGTACATCCCCAAAATCAGACAGATCCAAACGTTCCAAGACCCACTTGGCCTCCTGAGTTGCAACGATTTTTCTAGAGTTACCAACAAGATATATCCTTTTGCTTGAGCTTTTCCATGGGCTGCCTTAGTATGGTCAAGCCTTGGATCAATCACTCCTTGGTCTTTACATCGAATTCCACTTCTAATTTAAGCGGGTCCACGTGCTCCTTACCAGTTTCAAAGAATCCAATCCAACTTGGCATAGAAAGCGGTTTTCAAGCGTGATTAACTTCACTGGTCTGAATATCAGACGCTCGATTTGTCTGGCAACTGCCGCCAGTGCAGCTTTATCAGGCACCGCCGGATTGGCCCAATCGACATTCACAGCTCCAACTCCCGGAATCGTTGGGCAAGCCGGACCTGTTCTGCCGGCTACACCGATTTTTGACACGCCGCGAGTGACCGGCCCATCAGGCACCACAATATTGCCGACGGACGTGCTTCCGCTTCCGACCATCCAAAACAGAATGACGTTCGGCGAAAACCTTCAATTGCGGGTTCTTCAGAAACTTCCAGCTCGCTTCTATATGACCGGCAGCATTGAAAGTTCGTTTCGTTACGAGACTAACATCTTCCAATTTCCGCGTAAGAGCATATTGCTCCGCCAACTGCCACCACCAGAAACCATTCGCAGACTCAGCGCTCAGGATCAACTAACCGTTAGTAACATCCTTTCGCTGGCTAGCCGCGAAGACACCATTTTCCGGGTCCTGCCTAACGTCACCGGCGGTTTCGCAATTACACCAAGAACCCGTGTCTTCACCAACTACTTCATGATCAGAGACTCTCTGATGCACAATACGCGCCTCAACACCACGATTCATTCAATCGCCGGTGGCGTACAACATGACTTCCCGATTGGTCAGCGCGCAAACCTGCAGGCTGAATTCCAGTGCCGCGAACTCTTCCAGGCGCACCAGCAGCCAGTATTCGACTTTTTGCCGGGACTAACAGTGTCATATGTTGCGACTCCACGTACGGTGCTTTTCGCCAACGCGTTGCTACAGATGCGTGGCAAGAAGTACTTCCAAGCACCGACCAAGGAAATTGATCCGTTCTACACCTGGGGTGCGTTGCACCAACGGGGCGGCTGGTCTTTCTCAGCATCATCTACTTTGGTCCAGAACTTCCGCGAACCATTCCGACGGAATGCAACAATCCCGGTAAACAACTACGCATTCATTTGCGACTTCGAAGTTGCTCGGCGCTTGTTCCGTCAGCTGCCAGGTTTGCAAGCTTTCGTCAGAGCTGAGCCAATCTTCAACTTTCACAGTAACAATCGTCCAGGTCTAGCCGGTCAAGATTTCCGTTTGTTCTGGGGATTGCGGATGGCTGCATCGAAACCAGCGCTGACCACCGCATTGGAATCTCTACGAAGGCAGTTAGAGGAACAAGAAGTAGCACCGCCTACTCCGGAAGAAAAGACCAAGCCTTCGGCTTACTTGATGCCGGAACAAGTGATTGCTGCTGCTCCGCAACCAATTCACGGATTTATGGCTGATAACACAAACGCCTACAAGGGAACTGGCTCAACTGAGAGCTTGCTTTCATTGCACCAAGAACTCCGCGAGAGCTCAGACGCCACTAACGCAGCTGTTGCTATAACGGCAGTTGCAAGCACACCGGTCCTCATGCCAGCACGCACACCGGTTCAGCACCAAATCGCTGAAGCAGAAGCGTCGAGCGAACTATAAATAACGAACAGGAAGTTCAGCTTTCTGTCTACAAAAGGGGGTGCCGCTCTTAGCTGCACCCCCTTTTGATTTCGCTAGTCCGGATTCGTGGGGCAGTTCGCCGGAATTTGCATATGTAAGGTAATCCGCCCAAAAGATGTGACCGCCGTCGCTGTCATACGAAATAGCAATGACTTTAAGTTCAATTGTTAGTCTATAGAAGAGGCTCTATATATGACAGATCCTCCTCAAATGGTGCGTGTGGACTTCAACCTCGCGCGAGCTCGCTCAGGTTTATGGGAGGACCACCATGCCCATGGGATAAACCCCAATTGTCTCTGGTAATAGCAATCGTTAAGCTGTCTTCACGATGAGGGAAGTTGCGGTTCAAATGATTCATGCCATGAAAAGCCGGTTCACACTAAGTTTGCTACTAACCATTGGCATATCAACGTGCGTTTCAGCGTCGGATGTGATGGCAGCCAAACTAGTCGTAGCGCCACTCCCACACGAAAAACATACCAAAAATTTCGATGAGCCGCTGGAGTCAGCACCAGTCGTAAGCCGTTTTTCACGCCGTCTGGACTATCGCGAAGAAGAGAAACAGAAGAAACAGGACGCTGAAGCAGCGCGCAAACAAGCTATCGACCACGCCAGCCGCTCCGAACAGGCAGCAGTTAGTGGCGCAAAGAAGCGCGAACAAAGCTCGATTGAAGCCAACAACCGCGGCGTGTCGCTGGGGCAACAACGTCGCTGGATCGAATCAATTTCCGCTCACGAGCAAGCCTGCCAACTCGACCCGAGCAACAAGCAGTTCCGCATCAACCTTTCCGCTTCTCGCACAGCCTACGGACAAGAGAAGCTTCATGCCGGCGATCTGAATGCCGCTTGCACTCTTTTCCGCAAAGCTTTGTCTGCAGCCGCAGACAACGGACTTGCCGGCAAGCTTCTGGTCGACACGATGAAAAAGCAAGGTCGTGACCCGAACAGTGCCGACATTAGAATGGATATCGGAGATCAACTTTCAGCAATTGGCGATTTAGAAAGTGCCACCGTCGAATTCGGCGCAGCAATGCAACTTGAACCATCGGCTCGCACCTATCTCAAAATGGGCGACATGGCTTTGCGCTACGGACAAGTGTCCACCGCTTCCAACTGGTATCGACAGGCCATCGTCAAAGATCCAAACCACGGTCCAGCTCACAGACAGCTCGGATTACTTGCTCTTGCTCAACGCGACTACACCGGCGCGGCCGCATCGCTGCGCAAGGCACTCGTTCTCGATCCAAAAGACGCCGCAGCTGGTCAAACTTTGACTGAAATCTGGCGCCGCCAGGTTGCTCAAAATCCTTTGTTGGCAGAAAACCACCTTGGTCTTGCCGGCGCATTGCAGTTAACCGGTGACTTCGCTGGTGCAGACGGCGAATACAGAAAACTCGAAGCGCTCGATGCGAAACACCCCGGGCTCGACGCTGGTCGCATGAGCTTGGGTCGCGCCATTCAGCACGCTGAGGCCGAGAAGCACAAAACTGCTGCCGACACCCTCTTTGGGCAAAACCTTCATCGCGAAGCCCTGGGCGAAATTAGCCGCGCAGTTCAAATGGAGCCACGTAACGCTCGCTATCAATTCTTGTTCGCCGAGTGCCTTGAAGCAAACGGCAACTACCAAGGAGCCCATCAGGCTTACCTCACCTGTGTGCTGATGGATCCCGAAAACAACAAAGAAGCCGCGTCTCGCATGAGAGAAATGCAAAAGAGCTTTGCTGGTCGGGTGAACCTCGGACAACAAGCACAACAGATCGCCAATCAATATAGTCAGCAATCACAACAAGTGCCGGGACAAGTGTCCGCGCAGCAAATGGCCATGCAGACTATGCCCGGTCAACAACAACAGCCGCAGCAGCAACAACAGCAGCAATTTCAGCCTTCTGCACCGAATGCGGTGCAAGCACAGCCGCCGATTCAAGCCGCCCCGGTCCAAACACAACAGCAAAACGCCAACGGTGCCCTCAACGACTTAATGTCCAAGGTCACCTCACTCGAAGCGGATAAGAAGTACGAAGCTGCAGTAGGTGTCCTTCGCCAGGCTCTCCAAGCCGATTTGAAGAACGCCGATGTCCATCACCGTCTGGCAGTCAATCTGTTAGCCGCCGGACAAATCAGCGAATCGATCTCTGAGTTCCGCATTTCCTCTGCCCTCCGTCCAGATAATCAAGATTATGCAGCGGATATGGCTCGCGCTTTAGCTATCCACAAACGTTCTCTCCAATCTGAACATGGCGTTGCTTCCTCATCGGAGACCGCGAAATGAGTTCCTTCTACTTCCAACCTCCCGATCTTGCAGAGTTTCCGCGGCGCTCATATCGTCGATTCATGGAGACCACAATCGGCAATCTTTTCGCAGACATCTCTCCGATCGCCAGCGAGTTTAATCCACGCTTCGAGCTGTCCTTCGTCGGTCAAGATGGCAAAGTTCACTGGCGCTTCGAAGACTACGCCCATGACTCCGGTTATCCAACCACTTCCGAGCAAGCGCGCAAGACTAACATGACTCATACCCGCCGCCTGCAAATGGAAGTCTGGCTGCGTGATCTGCAAACCAACGAATTGCGTAAATCAACTGCATATATGGGCGATGTACCGGTTATTACCGACCGCGGAACCTTCGTCATTAACGGTTCAGAGCGCGTTGTGCTCGGACAATTGGTCCGTGCACCAGGCGTCTACTTCCAACAAAACAGCTCGATGATCTACAAGGGTCTTATCCTTGCTGAAACTGGCGCCCCGGTATCCATGGAACTGGATTTGGAAACAGGCACCGGCAAAACAAGCCGTGCAAAATGCCGGATCAAATTGCCCAAGCGTGGTTGGGTCACGGCAACGACCGTTCTTACCGCAATGGGTGTGGATCCGGCAGAGTTAGAAAAGCGCATTGGATCCTTACTTCAACGCAACAGAATTGAATGGAAACAAATAACGCAAGCTGAAGCAACATCCGTTGTTGGTCGTGCGTGGAAGCCAGATGGCGGCGGCGGCAGCGGCGCTGGTCAAACTGCGTTGAAAGAATTGACCGACAAACGCCGCTATTCGATGGGCTCACTTGGTCGTCGTCGTTTCAACGAAAAATTGCATTTGGAAGAGACCAACACCCAGATGTCGGCTGAAGATTTGCTCACAGCCGTGGAATATCTTTTGGGATTGCCGCTCGGCATGGGCAAGACCGACAATATTGATTCACTGGAAAACCGCCACCTGCGCGGTATAGGCGAAGTGCTCACCCGTGCAGTACGTCCGGCACTTGCCCAGATGACCCGCTCCATTCGCACTCGCTTGGAATTATTTGAAGAAGACGAAATCGGCAGTCCTAACGATTTTATCGACACACGTCCGTTCATCAACGCCATCAATAAATTCTTCTCCGGCAATCCGCTGGTCCAGTACCTCGACCAACAAAATCCTTTATCCGAGCTATCTCACCGCAGACGCATCACCTCATTTGGACCAGGTGGGATCGATCCCAACGCAGCGCCAACTGAAATGCGCGATGTACATCCAAGCCAAATCGGTCGGGTGTGCCTGGTTGAATCACCAGAAGGTAAGAACTGCGGCATGGTGTCGTACCTCGCAACTTTCTGCCGCATCGACGATGATGGCTTCATGACCGTGCCTTACCGCCGGGTCGTCGGCGGTCGCGTCACTGATGAAGTGTGTTATCTGACACCGGCTGACGATAAAAAGTACACGCTTGCACCACCGGACACCAAGCAAGAAAATGGCATGGTTGTTGGTCAAGTCGAAGCGCGCCGTGGAGAATCATTCTTCCTTGTCGCTCCAGAAGAAGTCGACATGGTCGGTATTGCACCGCAAGGTTTCCTCTCGGTCGGGTCCGGTTTGATTCCGTTCCTGGAGCACGATGATACAGGTCGCGCCCTCATGGGTGGCGGCATGATGCGCCAAACTTTGCCTCTGGTGCGTGCGGAACGTCCGCGCGTAGGCACCGGTATGGAAAAAGTTGTCGCCCGTTCGTCCGGTCACTCCATCGTGGCACGCCGCGCTGGGACCGTAACCAAGGTTACCGGGACAGAAAT
>Ga0163151_10005686_pt1 | contig 15737 bp, 11 predicted proteins | sample OliLakLV19MP5IB2_FD_145596 | JGI IMG/M metagenome (GOLD analysis project Ga0163151, IMG submission 145596) | Freshwater microbial mat bacterial communities from Lake Vanda, McMurdo Dry Valleys, Antarctica - Oligotrophic Lake LV.19.MP5.IB-2 | ecosystem: Environmental > Aquatic > Freshwater >...
ATTATGGTCAGGGAGCTTGGTTTCATCAAAAAGATTTGTTTTTTAAGTATAATAACTTGGATTTAATTTTTGATAATACTTGTTTTCATCCTAAATATTCTAAAATAATAGTGGGTTCAGATCAGTTTTTTTGGGGATATAACGATAAAGATTTATTTAGTCAATCTTTAGAAGTGATTGATACCTTGTCAGCAAAGAAACGATTGGACATCTATTTTACAGGTTCCAGTCATAACCCTTTTGTTATCTCAAACAAATTGGGCTACCAAGAAAAATATAGGGCACTTGTAAAATTGAAATCTAATAAAGACGAAAAGCAGTTTTTTAAAACATACGAAAAGTATTTAATAACCTTACCTTTTGTAGATGATGCTTTTAAAGATTTATTTTCTAATTATCGAAAGCGAGAAGATTTTCAAAATACCATATTTATTATTACTGGCGATCATCCCATGACTGAGGTTCCAATTGCAAATTCTTTAAAAAGGTACCATGTTCCGTTATTGATTTATTCACCTAAGCTTAAATCGGCAAAAGTATTTACAGAAGTAGTTAGTCATTTGGATGTTTTTGAAACCCTTCTTTCTTATTTGGATAACTATCAAATTAAAATACCAAAAACGTCTACAGCATTGGGTGGAAGTTTGATTGTTGGAGAAAAGATGGCGGAAAAGAAATTAGCCTTTATGAATGATAACAGAGAGGTGGTAGATTATTTAAAGGGGGATTATTATTTAACAGATGATAAGCTATTTAAGGTTTCCAAAGGTTTTGAGATTTTACCAATTGAAGATAAGTTTATTAAAAATGGAATGTTAGCGGAGTTATTGAATTATAACAAAACACGGTTGTATGTAAGTTTGAAAGATGCTCTTTTGCCTGTGTTAAATTTTTATCAAAATCACGGCTTCCAAAACATCAAAATATTTGATTCGATAATGGATATCATGGGGTCTAATCAATATTTTGATTTAATAAAGGAATTGCCTATTAAGAATGAAAAATTTCATATTCATGTTTCATTTGACTACGAAATTCCATTAGGGAATAATGTGCAATTAATTTATCAAATTAATTCAAATAAGGATAGCACAATTAAATGGAATAGTGAAGGAATTTCACCGGAATCAGCGCAATACCAGCACCAATTTGAAATTGCTAAATTACCAATCGACCAAAATTCCTTAAAACTAAAATTATTTATTTGGAATGAGAAGAAAGAAAAAATTATCCTCAAGAATTTCAAAATATTGGTATATAGATAGTTGAAATGCCATCTAAATTTTCTACCCTTAACTCAATTGCTTTGTTAGGCTGTAATTCACGATATCTGCTTAAAACATAATGAAGCAAAGTATCCCCAGTAACATAAACAACAAAGCCCAAAGCAATGACTAATAAAAGTTGATGTCGGAGTAAATCATATTAAACTGCCACAATTGGTCGCTTAATCCTGCGTTAAATTCTTTTGCGCAAATTGATTGAGATATTTTATAACCAATGATTGCATCTACAATAAGCGGGAAGGAAAGTAATCCTGTAATAAAGAAGTATTTCTGCTTTTCAAGTGCATCGTGAATTAAAAATCCTAAGCCTAAAAAGATAACTGGAAACAAAATAATCATTGCCAATAATCCACCGCCTTTGTTTTGTGCTTCTGCAAAAACGTTTGGATTGATGAAACCTAAATCCCCTTGTTTTACTCCATAAAGTGCAGAGTAGCCAATTGGTGAATAGAAAACAAATAAATAAAGAGTAAGTAGAATAACAATAAATGTCCCAATAATGAAAGGAACATAATCAGTTGTTGAGGCTTCATCGTCCTTGACTTTTATTTTATCAATTTCTAATTCCTCAATCCGTTTATCCTTGTCGTCTTTGAAACTTTCTTGCGATGTTATGTTGGCTTGAACTTGAACTTTTTGATTTCTCTTTTGAAGAAGTTCAGTACGAAGTTTTGAAATACCTTGTTTTATTCCGTCTTCGTTTAGTTGCTATTTGTTTAGTCGCTATTCGTTTAAGAACCGTTTGTAAATATTGTCAAGTGATGGTTCAATTGTTCCAGGAATTGAATTGGTGTTTTTTGAAGCAAGTTTACCGAAATGATGGTAGGTTACTTATCTGTCAGTGGTTGCCGTTCCTATTCCTGTCCCGTTTGCGTTACCGTTACAGTCAAACGGTATTTGGTCTTGTTGTTCTTCTGCCATATTTTATTTTTTGTTTGTGAAGTTAATTGTATGCACTGTCGTTCGTTAAACTATCCGATAACATCTTTATCTCCCGCAATTAATGCGTAAAAAACCTATTAGGAGATTTATATGCACGTGAGTGTTACGGGTAATAGCCGAAATTTGGTTTTATGTGCACGTGGGGTTGTTCGTGTTTTTCTTGCAAGTTTGCAAATGAATTTTTTGTGCAGTTTATGAAGCTTGAAGACATAGGAAGGCTAATATTTTTTCTAAATTTTGATTATAATATTATGCTCTCCAATAGGCCATTTTTTATGCTTGTCTTGTACCCTTATTTTCTGTATACTTGTTTACTTAGTTTTTCCAAAAACAAATTACCATGAAGCAAATAAGCTCTTTTAGTCATTATAAGGAAACATATCAAAAAAGCATTGAAAATCCAGAATTGTTTTGGGAGGAAATTGCCCATACTTTTTTGTGGAAAAGGCCTTGGGATAAAACTTTAAATTGGAATTTTGCTGAACCAAAAATTGAGTGGTTTGCGGGGGGTAAATTAAACTTAAGCGAGAATTGTTTGGATAGGCATATTGCCTCGCGTGGAGATAAAACGGCCATTATATGGGAGCCTAACGATCCTAAGGATGTGGCACGGCATTTAACGTATAATCAATTGCATATGTTGGTAATGAAGTTTGCCAATGTATTGCAGAGTTTAGGTGTGCAAAAGGGCGATAGGGTTTGTGTGTATATGCCTATGGTGCCCGAGGCTGCGGTGGCCATGTTGGCTTGTGCCAGGGTGGGCGCCATTCATTCGGTGGTTTTTGCGGGCTTCTCCTCACAGTCTTTATCAGATAGAATTAATGATGCGCAATGCAAGGTTTTACTTACTGCAGATGGCATGATTAGAGGGGAGAAAAAAATTGATTTGAAACAAATAGCAGATGCTGCCATGGCTAGCTCGCCAAGCATTCAATCTTGTGTGGTTTTAAACCATAAGAATTTTGAAACCAATATGCTTGAGGGTCGCGATTATGATTGGCAGACTTTAATGCAATCGGCAGCGTCGGTTCAAACCGCTATAGAAATGGACAGTGAAGACCCTTTGTTTATTTTGTACACCTCTGGCTCCACCGGCAAACCTAAGGGCGTTTTGCATTCAACCGCGGGTTATATGGTGCATGTTGCCTATACTTTTTTAAATGTTTTTCAATACCAAGACAATGAAATTTTTTGTTGTACGGCCGATATTGGTTGGGTAACTGGGCATAGTTATATTGTATATGGTCCGCTCTTAAATGGTGCCACCACGGTCATGTTTGAGGGTATTCCTTCTTGGCCTGATCCAAGTCGTTTTTGGCGTGTAATAGAAAAGCATAAGGTCAATATTTTTTATACAGCACCTACTGCTATAAGGTCTTTGGAGGTTTTTGGTGAGGAGCCTTTTGAGGGCATAGATTTAAGTTCTTTGCGTGTTTTGGGCTCTGTGGGAGAACCCATAAACGAGGAGGCTTGGCATTGGTATCACAAAAATGCAGGCAAGGGAAATTGTCCTATCGTTGATACTTGGTGGCAAACAGAAACGGGTGGTATCATGATTTCTCCCATGGCTCATATTACGCCTCTTAAGCCTGCTTTTGCTACTTTGCCCATGCCGGGTGTGCAATTGGCCATTGTAAACGAAAAGGGTGAAATTGTTGAAGGCAATGGGGTGGAGGGAAATCTTTGTATTTCTTTTCCTTGGCCGGGTATGGCTCGTAGCTTGTATGGCGACCATGAGCGGTTTAGGACCTCGTATTTTTCTACCTATGCCAATATGTATTTTACGGGCGATGGGTGCAAGCGCGATGAGGATGGTTATATACGCATAACGGGCAGGGTAGACGATGTAATTAATGTATCTGGTCACCGCATTGGAACGGGTGAGGTAGAGGATGCCATGAATGAGCATGGTTATATAATTGAGAGTGCGGTGGTGGGTTATCCGCACGATATAAAAGGTCAGGGTATTTGGGCTTTTGTGATTTGTGATAGGGAGCATCATTCGTATGAGGAATTGTGTAACGAGGCCAGGGCGCATGTAAGCAAGGTAATTGGTTCGTTTGCTAGGCCCGATAGAATTCAGGTGGTAAAGGCCTTGCCAAAGACACGTTCTGGCAAAATTATGCGCCGCATCTTGCGTAAAATTGCCGAGGGCGATGCCTCTAATTTAGGCGATACCAGTACTTTAATCGACCCAAGTGTAGTGGAGGTAATTAAGCTAGGCGCCGAGCAAATTCGTTAGTGGATGACCCATATTAGACTTGCTCTTTGACCCAAGTGTAGTGGAGGTAATTAAGCTAGGCGCCGAGCAAATTCGATAGTTGATGACCCATTTTAGACTTGCTCTTTGACCCAAGTGTAGTGGAGGTAATTAAGCAAGGTGCCGAGCAAATTCGTTAGTGGATGTCGTTAATTGATGACCCATATTAATACTGCCACAAGAATTATTTGAAAGATAAAAATTATTAGGCCAAAGCCTAGGCCTTTTTTGCCCGATTGTAATAGTTTTTGGAAACTTACTTTTAGGCCAATAGCGGCCATAACCATGCTCAGTAATATTTTGCCGCCCAGTTCCATGGTCTGAACCAATTCTTTTGGAAAATTAACAACCGAGCTTAGCAGGGTAATGACAATGAAACCCCATAGATACCAGGGTAATTTAAAGTGCTCTTTCCAATGCTTAACTTGGTCTTTATTTACTAAGTAATTAAAGAAAATAAGGGCAGGTGAAAGCAAGGCTACACGGGCTAACTTGATGGTGATGGCGGCTTCGCCCACATCTTTGCTCATGCTGTAACCGGCACCTGCTACATTGCCTACAGAATGTAAGGTTCCGCCCAACATAATGCCCATTTGTTGTGTGCTTAGGTTCAGCCTAAGTAAAACAAATGGCAAAACAATCATGCCCAAGCTTCCAAATAAGTTTACCACGGCCATGGAAATGGCTACATCGTCTTCGTTTTTTTTAATGCTGGGTGCCAAAGCTGCAATGGCGGCAGAACCGCAAATGGTGGTGCCAAAACCCACTAACCAGCCGGTGGCTCCCGGACAATTTATTTTTGTGGCCAAATAAAAACTGACTAGCAATAGCATTAGCACCATAATTCCAATGATGGAAAAGCTGCCTATTCCCAAGGCCGCAATATTTGCGTAATTGATGCTAAAGGCTAAAAATAGAATGGATATTTCGAGGAGTTTGCTGCCAATAAATGAAATGCCAGTTTGGAAACTTGTTGGTATTTTTAAGAGGTTGCCAGCCAGCATGCCCAACAAGAGTGATAAGAGAATGCTATTGAGCCAGCTTGGTGTATAATTTGCAAGGAAAAATCCTGCTAATCCTAGGAAAACGGAAAGTAGAATTCCTTTAATTTCTTTTTCTATAAACGTCATTAAGGTTTAATTACCTCGCCAGACCAGCTTAGGATGCCTCCGTTTAGGTTATAAACGTTTTTGAATCCTTTGCTTACCATAATGGATGCAGCGCGAGAACTCCTGCCTCCACTGCGGCAATATACAACATAGGTCTTTGATTTATCTAATTTGTCTATTTGGGCGTTAAAATCGTTGCTGTTAATGTTGGCAAATACTGTTGTTCCTTTGATATATCCTTCCTGAACTTCTCCTTGGGTGCGCACATCCACCACGGTAGCTTTTTCGCTTTTTACCACTTGGGCAAAGTTAGATGGAGCCAGGTTTTTTACTTGCGCTTGGGCCGTGTTCAATTGGAAAATAAAAGTAAGCAGGACAATGCTCAAAATGCGTTGTGTGATTTTCATTTTTCATTTAATTTATAGGGCAAAGATTGCTTTTTAATAAAATAGTGAGCGTAACAAAGGTGACACAAGATAGCGCAGAATTTCGCTATTTGCCAAAATGCTGGTCGGCATTGTGTAAAATTGCTTACTTTTGTACAAATTTTGAAACACATGAAAACAGTTGACACAATTAACTTTAATGGTAAAAAAGCCTTGGTGCGTGTAGATTTTAACGTGCCTTTAGATAAGAAAACCAATGAAATTACAGATGATGCCAGAATAAGGGCAACTGTTCCTACCCTAAAAAAGATTTTGAACGATGGGGGAGCTTGCATACTAATGAGTCATTTGGGCAGACCCTTAAAAAAATTAAAAGAAGACGGAAAAGTAGATTTTGAAAAGCATACTTTAAAGAACATCTTGGCCAAAGTTTCCGAATTATTAGGTGTAACAGTAAAATTTTCGCCCGATTGTATTGGTTCAGAAGCCACCGAAATGGCCGCAAATTTAAAACCAGGGGAGGTATTGTTGTTAGAAAATTTACGTTTTTATAAAGAGGAAGAGAAGGGTGATGCAGCCTTTGCAGAAAAGTTATCTAAGCTAGGCGATGTATATGTAAATGATGCTTTTGGAACTGCACATAGGGCACACGCCTCTACTGCGGTGATTGCACAATTTTTTCCAACAGCCAAATGTTTTGGATATGTAATGGCGCGCGAAGTGGCAAATGCAGAGAAGGTTATTAAGCATGCCGAGCGACCATTTACGGCAATTACAGGTGGGGCTAAGGTTTCAGACAAATTGCTGATCCTAGAAAATTTATTAGATAAGGTAGACAACCTCATTATTGGAGGCGGAATGGCCTATACCTTTTTAAAGGCTCAGGGCTTTGAAATTGGTTCGAGCCTATGTGAAGAAGACCGGCTAGATTTGTGTTTAGAGTTGATTAAAAAGGCAGAGTTGAAAGGCGTTAAATTATTGCTGCCCGAGGATTCAATTGTGGCCGATGCTTTTTCTAATGAGGCCAATTTTAAAGCATGCGATAACCAGCACATCGAAAAGGGTTGGATGGGTTTAGATATTGGTCCAAAAGCAGCCGCTTATTTTGCCGAAGTAATTAAAGGATCTAAAACCATTTTGTGGAACGGACCAATGGGTGTTTTTGAAATGACACATTTCGAAAATGGCACAAAAACGGCTGCCATGGCGGTTGCAGAAGCCACCAAAAACGGCGCATTTAGCTTAATTGGTGGTGGCGACAGTGCTGCGGCTGTGGCTAAATTTGGTTTCGAAGATCAAGTGAGTTACGTGAGTACTGGAGGCGGTGCTTTACTAGAATATTTTGAAGGAAAAGTATTACCCGGAATTGCCGCGATTAACGAATAATTAGTCACCACAATTTACCCATAAACCTTTATGTTGTCTTTTTTTACCAAGTACTACCAGGCCATTTTATGGTCATTCATTTCCTTGTTTGCTTGTGGCGTAAATGGGAACAGTTTTCCGCATGTTTCTTTTGATATTGGCATCGATAAAATTGCCCATTTTGTGTTGTTTGGCATGCAATCTTTTTTAATTGCTTTTGCCTACCACCAAGACAAGAAAAATACGAATTGGAACAACATACATTTATCCGTTTTAATTGGCATTTTGTATGGCGTGCTCATTGAGTTTTTGCAATATGCCATATTCATTAACCGAAGCTTCGACTATGCAGATATGCTGGCAGATGCCTTAGGCGCTTGTAGCATTTACCTTTGGGCATTTTTTAGGGGTAAGTTTAAATAGGGAAACTACACTACTGCAAGTCTAAAGTAAGGCAAAACTATACTAAGTAATACCAATTGAATTATTAAATAGCCCTAAGTTATTTGATAATTTTACAAAGGTAAATGTCGATATAACAAAATAATAGTACCATGATATATTTGTCGATATTGGACTATAAATTTTTAATAATTGGTATAAGCCTAAACTTGGTTTAAACTAAAATAGCGTATTGCTGGGATGGTCTTTTAACTTCTTCCTAGGTTTGTAAATAGCTGCTATTTTTTGCATTAACTCTTCCGGATTAAAAGGCTTGGTAATATAATCATCCATTCCTTTAGCAATGGCCAGCTCTTTGGCTTCTAAATTAACATTGGCAGAAAGCGCAAAGATAGGCGTTTTAATGCCACCCTTCCGCATAAGCGAAGCCGACTCAAATCCGTCCATTACAGGCATTTGAAGGTCCATTAAAATAAGGTCGTATTGTTTTCTTTGAACACAAAGCAACGCATCCTTGCCCGTTAGGGCCACATCTACCTCAATCTCCCAGCGCGTAAGAAATTGTTTTGCCACAAAAATATTCATGGCATTATCTTCCACTAAAAGCAATTGCATACCAGGGAATGCTTCAACTAATTTACCTGTATCTTTTGCACTTGGTTCAACGTAATTTAAATCAATTTTTAAATCAAGGTTGAACCAAAATTCTGTTCCTTTATTCACCTCACTGCTCACTTTTAAATCGCCCCCAAGTATTGTAACCAACCTTTGGCAAATTGCTAAGCCCAAGCCAGAGCCCCCATATTTCCTGGTGGTATCGCTCGATGCCTGAGAAAACTGTTCAAACAGTTTAGGCAGAAATTCTTCCTCAATGCCTATACCAGTATCCCAAACCCTAAAGCTTGTTCTAATCCAATCTGCGCTTACCTCCTCCAATTTTACATACAAACCAACCTCGCCTTTTTCGGTAAACTTAACGGCATTGGAGATGAGGTTGTTTATTACTTGGTTCAGCCGCATTTTGTCTCCTAAAATAGCCTTTGGGAAATTATTGCTCGCCTCCAATTTGATGTTTAAACCCTTTGCCTTGGCACTGTTGGTAAACGACTTAAGTGTGTTTTCTAAACATTCGTATAGGCTAAAAGATTTTTCCTCCAAATCGAGTTTGCCCGCATCTATTTTATTAAAATCTAAGATATCGTTGAGCAGATAAAGCAGGTTATCTGCGGCATATTTTAAAGCATTTAAATTGTCTTTTTGTTCGGCCTTAGGTTGGCTGTTTAGCAACAAATTTGTGATGCCAATTACCCCATTCATAGGCGTTCTAATCTCGTGGCTCATGGTAGACAAGAAAAGACTTTTTGCCTTAGATGCTGCTTCGGCCTTTTGCAAGGCTATTTTGTATTCTTCCTCTAAGCTTTTGCGGTAATCAATATTAGAATAAGTGCCAATTACCCTGATGGGATTTCCATCATTGTCGGTCTCGGCAACTTTACCACGGTCCAATACCCAAAAGTATGAGTTATCCTTTTTACGCAATCGGTATTCACATTCGTAATATTGCGATTTGCCCTCAAGGTGATCCACAAATATATTCCAAGCCCGAGGTAAGTCTTCTGGGTGAACCAAATCTTCCCATTTCTCTATTAAGGTTTCAAATGCTTTATAACCCAACATCTCATTCATTACGGGCGAAAAGAAGGTCTCATCGGTAATAAGATTTACATCCCAAACAGCATCTCTGCTGCCAGATAGCGCATAATTCCAACGCTTCTCTGCCTTTAATAATTCATCTTGCGCAATAAGCACATCGGTGATGTTTTCTAGGATACCTAAAATTGAACTAACTTCGCCATCGGCATCTAAAATGGGCACTTTAAAGGTTCTTGCATAAATCTGCCTATCCTCCACCTTTATGGCCAATTTCTGAATCAGAATCGGTTCCTTTTCGGTAATTACCCAATTGTCGGTTGCCAAATAATTCGTTATCTCTTCAGAATTTTTAAATATTTCTTCATCGGTTTTTCCAATTACATCTTCCTCTTTAAAACCAAACATGTTTTCTAGTTCCTTGTTCCAAAGGGTATAAGTCAAATTGCTTTGCACATCTTTCACAAATACTCCAATAGGCAAATGCGCAATAAGTTTGTTTAAGAAGATACTCTGTTCTATTTGTTTGTTCTCAATTTCTTTTCTACTTGTTATGTCCTCAATTACGATGGAAACCTTAGGTGGATTGCTATTCTTTATTCTCCTCAGCTTGGCCAAATAATGCTTAACCGTTCCCTTTAATTTATAGGCGTATTCATATTCTGTAGGCTCTCCTGTTTCCTTAGTTTTTAAAAACGAACTCATTATATCAGTTTCAAAAGGCTCGTCGAATAATTGAGCAATTGTTTTGCCTAAAAAATAATCCTCCGAATTGAGCATCACTTGATTTTCGCCCTTCCAAACCTTGGTGCAACAATCATTTTCATCCATTTCAAAAATAATTTCTTGCGTAGAACTCAATAGTAATTCAAGGTTTTGAGATATTAATTGTTGGTCTTCGAGGGCCTTTTTTCTGCTGGTAATATCAATAGCTTTTATAATAGCACCATGCCTTTCATTGCCTTTCATAATGGGCTTAAAAGTCATCTCAAAAGTTTTAAGTTCTAGCGCTGCTTTATACGCAACATCTAGTTGAAACGACTCGCCATTAAGTGCCCTTTTAAACCAAGAATTCCAATCTTTGTAAATACTGTTTTCATCCAAACTAAATAAAATGCTATTTCCTGCTTTAGGAATATTTTTCCATACTCCCTCATATAATCTTGCAAAGCTCGAATTAAACGAAACCAACTTATATTCTGTGTCTATTGACCAAATAGGGTCATTTGAATTTTCTAATAATGCCAAAATATTGGCTTGGTTTATCTCTAATTCCAGTTCAGATTTTTTTTGCAATTTGCTGAACAAATTGAGTGCAATTGCAGAAGCCAAAAATGATATGAAGATGGAATAAAGCAACACAATATTTGAACCAAAATTTAGTGCAATTTCTTTAAAAAGCAGGTTTGGTGCCCATCCTATATTTACTAAAATCATGCTAAGCATCATGCTTAACATTCCAAGCCACTTGATGTTTTTAGACCCCAAAGTGTCAAACAAATAAATACCTATTAAAATGGGTACATAAAATAAATAGGTTCCAAGGTTCAAATTAAATCCTGAATCAACCAAATACACACTAAAGACTATTGAAACAACCACCATATTTATGGCAAAATTTAAGCGATATTCCTTCACCAATTTAAGGCAATACAAATTCACTGCGATTGGAATTATGCACAACAAGTTTAACCAAGATGAACTAAATAATAGCCCAATAATCAATGAAAATATACTGATAATAGTATCTAACCAAATTAACCAGGTTATTATTTTATTTTGTTTGTTCATATCCTAACGTTCAATATTAGGAAATTTCCATTTCTTTTCTGCGTTATAGTGCAAATATCCTTCCTTGGCCACTAAGGGCGATTCTATGTTATTTGCATACAAAGCACCCGTTCCTAATCCTTGGTGCAATTTATTTCCTTTTGTGGTGGTCCATTGGGCAATGGCATTTAAGCCAATATTCGATTCCAAAGCAGAGGTTGCCCACCAGTCAATGCCTTGTTTTTCGGCCAAGTTTACCCAAGCATCACTTGCACCCAATCCGCCCAATAAGGTGGGTTTTAAGATCAAAAATTTGGGCTGAACCAATTGAAGCAGCAAGCGTCCATTCTCATTTACATCTACCCCAATAAGCTCTTCATCGAGCGCAACCGGAATGCTGCTTTTTGCGCAAACCTCTTGCATCAATTCAAGCTGTTTTGCCGCAATGGGTTGTTCTATTGAATGCACCAAAAACTTGCTAAAATCTTTTAGCTGATCCAAGGCCTCACTTGCTTTAAAAGCACCATTTGCATCCAACCTAATCTGCACCTTATTTGGCCCAAACAACTTTCTAAATTGTTCCAATAACCTACACTCTGCATCATGGTCGTGCGCACCAATCTTAAACTTTATACAATCATATCCTCCGGCTGCTTTGCTAATGGCTTCTTCTAACATATTTGGCAATTCGCTCATCCACACCAAGCCATTAATAGCAATAGGTGCGCCCTTCAAAAATGAAGTTTGAAACAACTCTTGTTTACCGCCATTTTCAACATCGCGAATTGCCGTTTCTAAGGCAAATTGAATTGAAGGAAAAGCTTTCAACGGCAACTCTTTCCAGTACAATCCTTGGTTTAATAAATCTAAATACGAGGAAAGTACTGCTTCAAAATTGTTAACAGCATCTTGGCTCAGACCAACTAAAGGTGCAGCCTCACCCCAACCAGTTTTTAGTGCCGCATTTTGCACCCTAATTACATAACTGCTGTGGGTGGTAATAGTGCCTCTGCTAGTGCGGGCCTCAAATGAAAATTCCAAATCACGCTTTACATAATCAAATTTATAGCCTTTCATAGCGAACCTACGTATAAGATAATGGTCATTAAAAATGTACTCAAAGATAACCACTTTAAGAGTGGGTCGAAACTCTGGTAATCTTTTGCTTTCACGGCCATAGAAATATTTGGCAGCAATACGAACGATATTGCCCAAGCCCATTGATGATCTTGCAAAGACAAGAATATAAACCTAAGCAAACACAACCAGGCAATTATCAAAATGGCGGTGTGGTATTTTTTGGCCATGTTTAATCCCAAACGCACCGGAATGCTTTTTTTACTTGCAGTTGCATCCGATTCAATATCGCGCATGTTGTTTAAATTAAGCACGCCCACCGATAGGCAGCCATAGGCAATAGACAGATATAGGGCGTTTTCTGATACCCCAGCAGTTTGCAAATATTGGGTGCCCAAAACAGAAACAAATCCAAAGAAAATGAATACACTTATATCGCCTAAGCCTGCGTATCCATAAGGGTTTTTGCCGTTTGTATAGGCAATGGCTGCTATAATAGAAAGTATGCCAACAGCCAATAAAATGGAGGTGGCAAATAGGCCAATATTGGGCATGGCAAAATAGAGCAAGCAGCAACCAGAGACAAAAGAAAGCACCGCAAAAAGTATCATGGCCTTTTTCATTTGTGGCGCACTAATTAAACCGGCTTGCACCATTCTTTTTGGGCCTTTTCTATCCTCATGATCTGCACCATGGATGCTGTCTCCATAATCGTTTGCTAAGTTAGAAAGTATTTGTAAGAACAATGCAGTAAGCAAGTTAAACACAGAAATTGGCAGGTCTAGTTGCTGCTTAAACGACACGCAAATTAATCCCGCCCAAATACACGAAAGCGACAAGAACAGGGTGCGAAGTCTAAAAGCATTTATCCAATGGTTAATTTTCATTATCTTTGTTGAATGAGCCAGCAAATTAAGTATATTAGATTTTTGCTGAAGTATCCTGTTTATAAGTTTTTTAAACAGCGACAAAAATACATCAGCAATGAGAGCTTCCTAATTATAGCTAGCATCATGGTAGCTATCGTGGTGAGCATTGCCGCAATATTGCTAAAATACTCCATTCATTTTTTCGAATCGGTGTTAATTAATACCAATTTATTAGAGCTTCGTTACCAATATATCATTTATCCAGTAATTGGAATTGTGTTGTCTCTTGTTTTTATTCGCTATGTTTTTGGGCTTAAGGATTTTGAAAAAGGACTTGCTTCCATTATTTACCGCATTACCAAGAAAAAGGGAAAAATTGAAGTTCATCATACCTATGCGCACCTTGTAAGCAGTGCTTTTACGGTAAGTTTGGGAGGCTCTGTTGGGGTAGAAGCACCTATAGCTATAACGGGTTCGGCCATTGGTTCAAACCTAGCCAAGCGCTTATTTTTAAACGATAGCGATCGCAATCTATTGCTTGCCTGTGGTGCCTCTGCGGGTATTTCTGCCATTTTTAATTGTCCGGTAGGGGGTGTAATTTTTGCCTTAGAAGTATTGCTTCGTAGGGTAAGTATTTCTGCATTTGTGCCACTGTTAATTGCTTCGGCAACGGCGGCCATTATGAGTCATATTTTTTATCAAGGACAAATTATTGTGTTTATTCCAAAGCCTTGGGAAGTTGCAGCCATTCCGTTTTATGCCCTATTTGCAGTGGTCTGCGGATTGTTTTCGGTTTATACCATTCGCACCATTTATACCATAGAATCGAAGTTTAACAACAAGGATCAAAAATTCTTAATTGCCATTTTTCAAGGACTCATTGTGGGCGGTCTGATCCTATTTTCGCCCATGTTATATGGTGAAGGTTATTTTGTGATTAACAAGGCACTCAATGGCACCTTCGATAGTTATGTGTCAGAATTTGTGAGTCACCAAGCTTGGATCAACCCGAATGTTTTGTTGCTTACTTTTGTATTGGCTACTGTGTTGTTAAAGCCTGTTGCGGCGGCATTTACGGTGAGTTCGGGAGGAAATGGTGGTATTTTTGCTCCTTCTTTGTTTATTGGCGCTTTGTTGGGATTGCTTTTCTCTCGTGTGATAAACCTTGCCGGAATATCTGACATTAATGAGGTGAACTTTATTGTGATTGGAATGGCTGGGGTGCTTAGTGGGGTTTTGAGTGCGCCCATGACAGGGGTGTTTATGATTGCAGAAGTGGCAGGTGGTTATACTTTATTTGTGCCTTTAATGATTGTAAGTGCAGGCAGTTATTTTGTAACCAAACTGATTGAACCAAACAGCATTTATACCAAAAAATTGGCGCATGGCGGCTTTTTGAAAAAGTCGCCCGAATTGGATGTGCTCAAGGAGCTTTCTGTGCGAGCTATTATGGAGGTCGACTTTCCCATACTAAAGCCCGATGATTCTCTAAGGCGGGTTACAGAGGTAGTTTCTAGCACGCGCAGAAATGTGTTTCCGGTGGTAAAGCGCAATGGGCAGTTTATAGGTATTGTTACCATGGGCCATTTGCGATCTTATATTTTTAAGCAGGAGTTATACGATAAAACAAAAGTGATGGAGATATTGGTTCAAAACGTAATAACAAGCGATATTAACGACTCCTTAGACATATTAATGCACCAATTTGAGGAATACCCAGAGGTTTTTTATATTCCGGTGTTGGATGAACAAAAGTACTTGGGATTTGTATCCAAAAGCACCTTTTTAAACAAGTATAAATTACTTATGAAAGATTGGGCCAATGCCAATCAACTTTGAGGCTGGTTTTGCTTGAAGAAAGATTGTTCTAGTAAAAACTTACGCTTGTTTTTGCCAAAGAAAGATTGTTCTTGTAAAAAATAAGTTTGTTTAGCCAAAGAAAGATTGTTCTAGTAAAAACTTACGCTTGTTTTTGCCAAAGAAAGATTGTTCTAGTAAAAACTTACGCTTGTTTTTGCCAAAGAAAGATTGTTCTTGTAAAAAATAAGTTTGTTTAGCCAAAGAAAGATTGGCTCAGTAAAAACTTACGATTGTTTTTGCCAGAGAAAGATTGTTCTTGTAAAAACCTACGCTTGTTTTTGCCAACCAAGGGCTAACTCAATAATTTCATGGATTTTTTCTCTCGACAGGGGCTTAATGTAAAATCCAGTTAGGCTAGGGTAGGAGTGCGCTTTTTTGTGATCGGTTGGGTCTAACGAGGATGTAACCATGATAATAGGAAATTTCTTGGTAAAGAGCTCGTAGCGGTCCAAAAACTCCCAGCCAGATAGTCGCGGCATATTAATGTCTAACAAAATTAAGTCAAATATTTCCTCTGTGGTACTTAAGAATTCGAGTGCTTCTGTTGGGTCAAGAAAATCTTTAAGCTGGTAAGGAATGCCCATTTTGCGTAACAAACGGTTGTTTGCCATGTTGTTAACAAAATCATCGTCAATTTGTAATATTTTAGTTGTCATATCATTATTAATAAAGGTTTAAGGTTATTGTTTAATTTGCTGCTTAAACAAATATAATTATATTTTAAATAAACAATATAGCTGTACAGATTATTTTATCATTTT
>Ga0163151_10005687_pt1 | contig 15734 bp, 15 predicted proteins | sample OliLakLV19MP5IB2_FD_145596 | JGI IMG/M metagenome (GOLD analysis project Ga0163151, IMG submission 145596) | Freshwater microbial mat bacterial communities from Lake Vanda, McMurdo Dry Valleys, Antarctica - Oligotrophic Lake LV.19.MP5.IB-2 | ecosystem: Environmental > Aquatic > Freshwater >...
TCCTACACCGATTCTTAGCACCTGGGAGGTGCGTGCCTAAAAAAAGTGGCGGGCATCCTCCGCCGCAGCCAGCACAGAGTCTGGCTGGCTCGGCAGACTCAATGAATGGCTTACGTCCGGATTAGGGGAGGTCAGGGCAAGGGGCACCGAAGAGCCGGTTGCGGCTGTTTCCCACCGTCTGCTAGAATTTGCGCATCATGAAACTGAAGCGAAAAGGAGCGGGCGGCACCGGGATGTTGTGATGTTACAGGACGCAGACGCCTTACCTCAGCTCATCGGCGACTATAAGCCGGTCGATCAGTGGCAAGTCCACATCAATGCGCTCTTCTCCCGTTTCCGGGGCGATCAGATCCGCAGCTTCTACCAAACGTTTGCTTCAGCCGACCATCGGCTTGCCCATGCACTCGCGGCTGATTACTACGAAAAAGTCGTGAAGCGCGAGAAATCACGAGGTAAAGGGGTAATGGGACAGCGGGGTCGCACAGAATCCGGCTCCAGCGGTACTCCGGCTACTCCCGTACCCCCTGCATCGCCTCTGACAGTCATGGAGCTCGGTCCCGGCAACGGTAATCTTGCCGCCTGTTTCTTGAGCCATCTCAAGGTCCTCGATAAAGACGGAATGGTGTATCCCCGCATCCGATATGTGCTGGTCGATGGGGAACAAGCCGTACTCGATACAGCCCTGGCTCATCCTGCACTCGCGGCCCATCGCAGCCTTGTCGAGACGCATCGAGGGACCGTGGATCGGCTCGACGCTATTGCGGGTGGCAGCGTCGATCGCATTATGTGTAACGAACTGTGGAACGATCTCTCAACGAAACTGATGTCGCGCCTGGGGGGCGACATTGAAGAAGAGTTCATGCGACCGAACTTGAGCGAAGCCGCGCATGCGAAAATTCCTGACTGGGCAGCCTTTGTCAGATCGTTCGACAGCATGGATATCGAGGCACTCAAGGGGTTTCCACCGTTTCTCGACGATTTGGTATGGGAGCGTGAATATCGAGCCGTCGAATGGAAAGAGGTCCCCTATCGGAAGACGATCACAGATTTCCTCAAACCCATTGATGAGCAGGTGCTGGTTCCCGTCAATCTGGGGGCCTATGCCACGATCAAGGAAGCCAAGCGTCTGTTGGCTCCCGACGCGATCGGGTTCAGCAGTTTCGACGCGGGCACAGAGGATATGGACGTGCTGAACGATCCGGAGAAGCCCTGCCATGGCCAATTTGGCGGGCAACAGAGTTTCATGGTCAACTTTGCATTGGCCGAAGCGGTCGCCAAACAGTTGGAGGCCGGCACGATGACCATGGAGAGTCAGCGTGAGTTCGTGGGGCGGAGTTTGGGGACCAACGTCTTGACACTGATGGACCTCATTGCGACCCATCCGTCCGCTGGTACGAGCATGGCGCTGTGGGAACAGGATCGCTTGATGCTCAAGACCCTCCGGGCATTGAACGAGACCTATCGGAGCCCCTATGCGCGCCATTTGGACTTCCCCATTTCGTTCGAGATGCCGCCGGAGGAACGTGAGACACTCCAAGCCCTTGTGCGCGCTCTCACGTCGACAGGCGTTCCGGACACCGTGGCCTATCTCACAGAAGAAGAGCTGAGCTTGGCCTCGAAGGACCTCGAAGCGATCGGCTACGATCCTCAGTCGTTCATGATTGCCTTGAGCGCACCACCGAGCCCTGTGGATTACTTCCATTGCTTTCTCAGACCGCACTGATTCTCCGAGGCCACAGGGCTCGATGGTCGAATATCTCTGCTTGACTCAGTTCCTGTTCTTCTGTAGCCTTTAAAATCTTCTCCTCATCTGAGGAAGGTCCTCACCGTTGACTGGTTCAACGTCGAAGGGCGAGTGGGCCTGGGTGGGACAAAAGAGAAAGTGAGTGATCGATGTTTGGATCGTTCGGATGGATGGAACTGACGCTGATTCTGGTCATTGTCTTGATCATTTTCGGCGCCGGAAAGATTCCGCAGTTGGGTGAGGGGCTGGGGAAGGCCATCAAAGGATTTAAGAAGAGCGTCAACGAGGCCGATGCCATTGACGTCACGCCTCCTCCGTCCGAGGCGCCTGACGCGCCGCCGCCGCAGGTCGCGCAAGCGCAGGCTGCCGCCCCGGCACCGGCTCAATCAGCGAAGCAGGCGAAGCAAGGCTAGGCACGCAGTGAACAGTGATGTGTCAGGTGTGATGAGAGAAGGTCCTCGACAGCGATCACTGATCACCCATCACCGGTCACTCATCACTGGAATGCAACATGTTCGGATTGGGCGTCGGTGAAGTTCTCATTATTTTGGTGATCGCATTTTTGCTGTTCGGCCCTAAACAGCTGCCTGAAGTCGCTCGCCAGGTCGGGAAAGCAATCAAAGGGTTCAAGGACACGGCGGAGGATTTGCGGAAGTCGGTGGAGCCGGAGCTCAACATGATCCAGCAGGAAGTGAAGATGGTTGAGCAAGACTTTCAGGCTTCGATTAAAGACGCAGAAGAGCAGATCAACGCCGCAACGACGTCGGCAGAGAAACAGATCGATTCGAAGGGGTCGAACAATCAGACGTGAGCATTGTGACGGTCGGGGAAGAGGAGAGACGGACGATCCCTGGCTCACCGGTCCCTCTACCGGCGCGCAAATACAGCCGGCTTTGATCTAATGGAGTCATTGCCTTCCTCATGAAATACATGCGGTTCGAAGTTCGCAGAGGACATCTTTCCAGCCTGCACCATCAGGTTGATCACCTAGGGCTTCTTGTCCCGTTTGGCGTTGACCGTCAGTCCCACCCTCATTGTCGTTGCTTCGAATAGTTGCTCCACCACCTCATGACTCACCAACAGTCGCCCTCGCCACTTCACGGGAAGATCGTATGAGTCTGATCAGACAGACGGGGCGGACGAGTGTGCCCGTTTTTTTCAGCGCTGCCGTGCTGTTAGCGGGGATGGCATTCGTGGCGGTTCCGGCGCAGGCTGCGTTCGAATTGCCGGAGGGTGAAAAAATCACCCACCTCCCGGTCGTGGCTCGCGCGATTCCGCAGAAGGAAGAGTATGAACCCTACGATCCGAAGATCGGTAAGAATTTCGATCTGAATAAATTCTGGGTACGCGGCGATCTTCGCGTGCGACCGGTCATGCGGAACGGCGGCTGTTTCGGCAGCGACATCCTCGTTGGCGGAGCCTGTAACGCCCCCAACTCCGGCACAGCTCCGAACGGCACCCCTGGTAAGGCGAACGACTCCTTCGTCCAACAGTTTGTGCGGCTGGGTTTTGGCTACGACCTTTCGCCGGACCTGGGTTTCTATTTGGAACTCCAGGACTCGAGAACCTGGGGCGGAAACGGCGCCAATGGCACCGGATTACTCCAAGACAATACGAGGAACCAGAACGGGTGTTCGACAAATAACGGTGGGGGCAACTGCAGCACATTGGGAGTTCGAGCCGGCTACATGTTGGTCAGGAACTTTTCAGGCCTCCAAGGTCTGAGCCTGAAGGCCGGTCGACAATATGTGGTGTTCGGCAACCAGTCGCTGTTCGGCGCCTTCGACTGGTCCAACACAGGATTTTCCCATGACGGTGTGATGTTGCAATACAGCACCAAGGTCTGGGATACCTACTGGGGTTGGTTCCGCAACTCTGAATCCGATCTCGGGCAAGCAGTGCCGGCCGGGAGTCTCGGTCCGAACATTGGCCCGACCCCCCTCAATAACGGCAGCGCGAACACCGATTCCGACACGTTTATTTTCTACAACCAGATCAAGTCGGTGCCGGGATTCATCATCGAACCCTACTACTTCCTCTACTCCAACCGGTACAACTCGGCGGACAACCGAGGCCAGGGTCTCGGCACGGCGAAGCACTCGAACCAGACCCGCCATAACGTCGGAGGCCGGATCGAGATGCGCAAGGACAACTTCGATGCGATCAACGAAACGCTCTACCAGTTCGGCCAAATGGGCGACACCGGCGGGCCCAATGGCGCAGGCTATGGAAACCAAAAGTATCTCCACATCAGTGCCTGGGCGACCAGAACCTGGATCGGCTACACGCATTACGAGTCGGCTTGGAAGCCGCGGTTGGCCTTCAACCTCGACTATGCCTCGGGCGACGGTCGGGCGAACTGCACGATCGGCGGCAACACAGATTGTAAAACCGCCAATACGTTCGAGAACATGTACCCGACCAACCACATTCACATGGGTTACATGGATGTTCAAGCCTGGAAGAACATGATGGCTCTCTCGGTCAACCTCCAATTCCGCCCGACCAAGGACGACCATGTTGAAATTTGGGCCACCCGCTTGAATTTGGCCAATACGAAGGACAATTGGTATCGTGCCACACAGGGCGTGTATGTATTTTCAAAGACAAACAACACCCAGCGGCACATCGGCGACGAGTTGGACATTGCTTGGACGCACCTGTTCATGGATGGCAAGTTGTCCTTCCAGGCCGTCTATGGCCATATGTTCTCCGGCGGGTATATTGCGGAGAACCTGGGCACCAGTGCCGACCAAAACTGGGCGTATGTCCAGCTCTGGATGAACTTCTAGGCAGGACGCTGAAAAGGGGGATGGGGTAGCTGGGACGATCCCCCGTGCTCGCGCAACGCGCGGCCTCAGAAGGATGCGAGGGAGCAGGCAGACCGTTCTTCTTGCTCGCAGAGCCCCCACGATAAAGCGGTGGTCGCTCGATGCGCGCAGTGAAGAACAATCTGCCTGCTCCCTCTGGAGACGTTGGGGAATCAGAAGGCCCTCGCCAGGGCCAATGGCACGTCTCGGCGTGCCATTGGCCCGGGCGGGTGAGAACATCGCGCGCAGTTGGGATCATCCCACCCACCCCTTATAAAGTGACAGCTCGTTGCGGCCTTGCTGGACGGACTTTTTGAGCATCCTGCGGGCTGTCAGCCATCTTCGCCCCTCCTTCGTAAGGAGGGGCTGGGGGAGGTCGCTCCCATTTAGACTGCAATGGCCTGGCCTGGAACAGAGGCCCTACCCCTCCTGGCCTCCCCTTACAAAGGGAAGGAATAGTTTAAGAACCGGCAACTTTTATCCTCCGCAGTATTCCCCCCAAGCTGAGGTCTGATAGTTATCTATCGGTCCATCCGGCTTGCCCGCCGTAGGTCAGTCGTCTATACTCCGTTTGGGTTCACGCTTCACCACCATTCTTTTTCCGATTCACCTCACCGTGGATGATTTAACTCGACAGCTCAGCGAACAGTTCGGCTTTGCGAAGTTCCGGCCAGGCCAGGAGGAGGTCATTCGCGCGGTGTTGGCCGGGCGCGACGCGATGACGGTCATGCCGACCGGACAGGGTAAATCGCTCTGCTATCAATTGCCTGCGACGCTTTTACCGGGGTTGACCCTGGTGATTTCTCCCCTCATCGCGCTCATGCAAGATCAGGTGGCAAGCTTAAAACAGCGCAACATCAAGGCGGCGGCGTTTCATTCCGGCCTCACTGGGTCTGAAAAACATCGTGTGATTCAGGATCTCAATCAGAAGCGGCTCCAGTTGCTCTATCTGGCGCCTGAGCGGATGCAGCACGAGGGGTTTCTCCAGCTCTTGCGTTCCCTCTGGGTCTCGCTGCTGGTGGTCGACGAGGCGCACTGCATTTCCCAGTGGGGCCACGATTTCAGACCCGACTATCTCAAAATCGGTCGCCTCCGCCAGGAACTCACGAATCCTCCCTGCCTCGCATTGACGGCCACGGCGACGTCACGTGTTCAAACGGATCTGTGCAAACGATTGTCACTGCGGGATCCCCTTAAATTGGTCGCGGGTTTCCGTCGTCCCAATCTCGCCTTGTCTGTCCGTCCTTGCCAGTCCCGCCAGGAGAAACTCGCGGCATTGGAGCGTCTGGTTCGTGAGACGGAGAAAGGCACGATTCTGGTCTATTGCGCCACGCGTCGGGCGGTGGAGGAGGTCGCGGAATGGCTGGGGCAATCTCACCAGTCGGTCGGCTACTACCATGCCGGTCTTTCGGATGAGGAACGGCAACTCGTGCATGACGACTTTCGTCGGGGGACGGTGAGGATTCTGGCTGCGACGAATGCCTTCGGTATGGGTATCGATAAGTCGGATGTCCGGCTGGTCGTCCATTTTGACATTCCTGGAAGTGTGGAGGCCTATTACCAAGAGGTCGGTCGGGCCGGCCGAGACGGACGTCCCGCTGCCTGTGTGCTGCTGTTCCATGAGCGAGATCTGGCCACGCAGGAATACTTCATTCAGTTGGCGGCCAAAGATCCCGAAGGCGCAGAGCGCGCTGAGCGAATGAAGACGCTCCTTCAAGAGATGTTGGGGTATGTGTCGGTGCCGACCTGCCGGCAGCTCTCGATTCTCGATTATTTCAGCGATGAGGCCGAGCGGGCCTTGGGTCCCTGTGGCCTCTGTGACCGTTGCGTCGCGCCGGTGCGGCAGCCGAGCAGGGAGGTTTCCCACGATGATGCCGCATCCGCGAAGGCCATCTTGGAGACCGTGTCCTGGTGCAGGGGTCGGTTTGGCGTGAGTCGAATCGTCGAGATGCTTCGCGGAAGCCGTTCGAAAGCGATGCAGGCCTCTGGCGCGGAAGACTGCCCGACATACGGGGCTTGCCGCGCACGCTCCAAATTGTCGATGACGAGTCTGGTGAAGGACCTGATTGCCTCAGGGTATCTGCAGGTCGAAGGCACGGAATATCCCACAATCGATGTGACGCATAAGGGACGGGAGATCCTACATGGGATCGGCGCCCTGGACTTGAGGCAGGCAGAAGAGCCTCAGCCAAATGTATCGGCGATGAAGCCATCCTATCAAAGGGCCGCTTCTGTGGTGGTGTTGCGAGCGTCGCCGGCGGACCCGCAGCTCTATGAACGGCTCAGGCAACTCCGCACGGAGCTTGCAGAGGAAGAGGGTGTTGCCGCCTTCATCATTTTTCACGACAAAACATTGAAGGCCATTGCCGGTCACAAGCCAGTGACGTCCGCCGCCCTCATGGAGATTCCCGGCATCGGCGCGCTCAAGGTAGAACGGTATGGCCGGCGCGTGCTGGCAGTGGTGAATGGGGATAAGTAGCTCTCAGCAGTCAGCTCTCAGCCATCAGCTTTCAGCTTGAAATGTTGACGAGATAACAGATGCGTGATTTTAGGGATCTTAAAGTATGGGAGAAGGCCCATCGACTAACTTTGGCAGCGTACAAAGCTACTTCTACTTTCCCGCAACATGAATTATTTGGACTCACGAGCCAGCTTAGGCGTGCTTCAGTTTCGATCCCGGCGAACATTGCCGAAGGTTGCGGCAGAAATGGATCGCCTGAGTTGGCCCGGTTCTTGAGGATTGCATTTGGATCAGCCAGTGAACTGGAATACCATATTATTCTTTCGGCAGATCTCTGTTACTTGAATAAATCCAACAGCGAACATCTTATCAAACAGGTAACGGAAGTGAAGCGGATGCTTACCTCTCTTATTCAGAAGCTGACGGCTGATAGCTGATCGCTGACAGCTATTTGAGATTCCCTGCCTCCGCAAACCGCGCCCGCAGCTCCCCGTAGGTCTTCGTCACTGGAAATTGCGGAAACTCCTTGGGAAGGTGATCCGGCGGGCAGAAGAAGAATCCCGCGTGGGCTTCTCCCAGCATGGCGGTGTCGTTATAGGCATCGCCGGCAGCCAGGACATGAAAGTTAAGAGTCTTCAGCGCCGCCACCGAGTGTTTTTTTTGATTCTGCATCCGCATGTGATAACTCACGATGCGGCCGGTGTGATCGATCTCCAACTGGTTGCACAAGAGTGTCGGGAATCCCAGCCGGCGCATCAGCGGGTGGGCAAACTGATAGAAGGTATCGGACAAGATGATGACCTGGCATCGTTCGCGGAGCCAGGCGATAAAGTCCATGGCCCCTTCCAGCGGCCCCATCGTGCCGATGACCGCCTGGATATCGTGAATGGTGAGCTGGTGCTGATCCAGAATGGCTAGCCGCCTCGTCATCAAGGCATCGTAGTCCGGCATCTCGCGGGTCGTAATTTTTAGCTCCTCGATGCCGGTCTTGAGCGCCACATTGATCCAGATCTCCGGCACCAACACTCCTTCCAAGTCTAAACACGCGATCACAGGTTTTTGCATGCAAGTTTCTCCTTTGGGGTCATGTGCAATGCTAATGTGATGAGTGATCGGTGATGAGCCGTTAAGCTTTGATCTTGTCGTCTTCCACTCATCACCCATTACTGATCACTCATCACTTCTTCGTAAACGCCTGGCTGAGAAAACGCCACATGTTGTCGAGGATTTGGTCTAAGAGCGCTGGGCCTGACCAGGTCCGTCTGGATGCTTCTTCATGCCGTTCGGCCCACTCGATGGCTATCGGGAGCGGGATGAGTCGAGGGGGAGCACTGGTTAGGGTTCCCCAGGCCAGCCCGAGGATGGAACTCATTCGCATCGAGACCGGCAGGGGGGTGACCGGATTCTTCACCAGATCCTGACAGAGTTCCGCAGGCGAGGTGACGAGGAGTTCCCGGCAGGAGGCTGGCCGTGCTTCGTAAATTGAACAGGTCTCATTCTCTAAATAGGGACAAGGAATTTTCAACGCATAGTACGATCGATTGATCGGGTCGAGTTCTTCATCCGGCACCGTCGTGACAGCTTCTGCCACGTCGTTCAGCCGATCCCACAGGCCAGCTCGTGCGAGGCGATCCTTCGTGTCGCTGAGGCGGTTCAGCAGTTGAGTTCGTCGATCCGTCGGCAGTTGCGAGATATATTCTCGCAGCGCAAATGCTTCCGGTGCAGAGAGTGGAACCAGCATACGGCAACAGGCGGCGCAACCTTTCTGGCAGGAAATAGTCTGGCCCGCTTCAGTGGCTTGCCGGATCTCCAGCTCCGCAGCTTCTTCTCCCAAGCGGCGCGTGAGCGGGACGATCGCGGTGATGGGAATGAGCCCCGTCGGCACGTCGATGGCCGTGGTCAGCCGTCCGGCAGGAGTATTCAGCGCCACCTCAAATCGTTCAACCATCACAACCCTTCGTCTAGATGCCCGGTTTCGTGCCCTGCTCTGATCGGCATCATAGAGAACCGTACAAATCAGAGCAACCAGCAGTTCTTGCCCCCTCTCTCGCAGATCCGCATAATGGGGGTAAAGGAGAACGGTATGGCGTTGTCCGGTCATGTGGTGGGCTTGCTCAAAGAATACATGCGGGATTTGGTCGAGCAGGCGAAGGAGGAGACGCTCGCACAGGAGCGGTTTGGATTTGCTGTGACGCCATATCGGACGGATCAAGCGATTTCTGATCTCCTCGCATTATTGGATGACCGTATTGAGTCTGAAGGCATGCAAGTGGGCCTGCCGGAAGGTTTTCTTCACCACATGTGGAGCCTCTGTAATGACGCGACGACCCAGGTGTCGGACCGGGTGTGGCTGGAGGGAAATATTGGGAGTGAGGCTGTCGGTAAGGCGAGGGTCAGGGAGTTAACGTACCAGGCGCTGATTCACTACATTGAAATGCGTGACCGGGAGAGCGATCAATGAGGCGAGATGCATCCCTTATTAAATGGTGTGCGACAGTGGGACTCGCCCTCACGTTCGCTACAGAGGCGCCGGTCACTGTCATGGCAATGGCCGACTCAGACTCACGTCCATTCCCCTCAATTCATATTGTCCCCCATGTGACTGAAGGGCTTGACCATCCACTCTTTCTCACCCATGCAGGCGATCGTTCAGGACGCCTATTTGTCGTGGAACAGCCTGGGACGATACGAATCATCGAACAAGGCGTCTTGCAGAAGGCTCCGTTTTTGGATCTGCGCGATCGTGTGGCAACGAATGGTCCTGAGAGGGGACTCTTGGGGCTGGCCTTTCATCCGGACTACCGCCACAATGGGCGATTCTTTGTGAATTACACGAGGCAGCCGGACGGCGCCACGGTTGTAGGGGAATATCGACGTGAGGGCGCGTCGAATACAGTGTCCCGTGATGAACGAGTGCTGATGGTCGTGATGCAACCAGCGCCCAATCACAATGGCGGGATGGTCGCGTTTGGGCCTGACGGATATCTCTATGTCGGTCTTGGAGATGGAGGGGGCGCCGGCGATCCTGGTAATCGAGCGCAGAATCCCCATGATCTCTTGGGCAAAATCTTGCGTATCGATGTGGACCATGGCGATCCCTACGCGATCCCGTCGGATAACCCCTTTGCCAAAGGGGGCGGTCGTCCGGAGGTGTATGCCCTGGGGTTGAGGAATCCCTGGCGTTTTTCCTTCGACTTCAACACGACAGATCTCTGGGTTGCCGATGTAGGACAGAACCAGTGGGAAGAGGTCAATCTCGTCACGCGCGGAGGGAACTATGGGTGGCGTGTGATGGAGGGGTTCCATTGTTTCAATCCTTCTGTCTCCTGCCGGACGGCTGGGCTGGTCCCGCCTGTCATGGAATATCGGCATGAAGAAAGGCGCTGCTCTATTATCGGCGGCTATGTCTATCGCGGACGTTCAATACCGGCGCTTCGGGGAGCCTATGTGTCGGGAGACTTCTGTAGCGGTGAAATATTCGCGTTCAGGCGATCAGACGAAGGCGGGAAGGAGACGGCCCCGACGGTGCTGCTCAAGGCTGGGTTTCGGATTGCCTCGTTCGGGCAAGACGAAGAAGGTGAGCTCTATGTGGTGGATCACGGCGGCGGCGTCTATCGCCTGGTTCCTCGTTAATGGGGCTCTAGCAGGTTTATGAGAAACTATGTGGGCGCGCAAAACTTTACTGGCCCGCGTGTCTGGGACAAGAGGAGAATACCCAGCAGCCTGCTACAGTTTTCCTGCCAGCCAATAGATCGCAATGCCGGCCACTTCGGATAGGAAGTCACGAGTCTGTTGCAATGCGGTATCGCTCGGCAAAAAATCGAACGGATCGATGTCGTCCCAGCTCTCCCGAGGCAGGTTCCGTGAAGCATAATCGCAGGGGGCCGGCGTGACACGGAAGCCCTGTTTGGTGAATACCGGGACGGCGCGTGGCAGATGGCTGGCTGAACTCACGAGTAGAATTGACGCGGGCCCGATCAGACGCTTGGTCCCAGTTGCGTTCTCGTAGGTGTTGCGGGCTTCTGTATCGATCTTTGTGGCGGACTCGGGAACGCCGAGGCGGACCGCCCATTGTTTCATTTCGACCGCTTCTTGAGGGCCGGTGCCGAAGATCCTGCCGTCTCCCCCTGTCAGCACCAACGTGGGAGCATAGCCTTGCTGATAGAGCGTCACGCCGCACGTGGTTCGATTTCTGGAGTAGGAAGAGGGCTCGGTGGTTGGCCGAAGCGAGCCTTTCTCGGCGATGCCTCCCCCTAATACGACGATGGCATCGAAGCGATCTGAGGCTGTCAGCTGTGGGGGGAGGTGCCACGATTCGAGCAAACCCATCAGTGGGGTGGCGACCAACGGACTGGATAGCGCCACAAGGAGAAAGAGAGAGGACATGAGGAGCTGGCGCACCCATCGCAGGCGTCTCGGCGAGAAGGGGAAGAGAGCCAAGAGAGTGGCTACGCCAAGGAGCAGCACCACCCACGTCAATGGATAGAGGCCGTACTTGACGAACTTATACAGACCGAAGAAGAATGGGGTCAGTTCCATCGGCAGACCTCAGTCGAACAAGCGGGCATTGTCGACAGCATACACGGAGTGAGTTGAATGACCAAGCAGGAAGAGGTGACGTGATGGCACAAGGGCGCCGCTATTGGTTGATGAAGTCGGAGCCGCGGGTGTTTTCGATTGAGGACCTTGCGCAATCTCCAACGCAGACGACCTGTTGGGATGGGGTACGGAACTATCAGGCCCGCAACTTCATGCGTGCGATGGCCGTCGGCGACCAGGTGCTGTTCTATCATAGTAATGCCGAGCCACCTGCTGTGGTGGGGATTGCGGAAGTTGTGCGGACCGCCTATCCCGATGAGACGCAGTTCGACAAGTCTAGCCACCACTATGACCCAGCCAGTGTTTCCTCTGCTCCACGGTGGGAGATGGTGGACATCCGCTATCGTCAGACATTCAAGACCAGTCTGTCACTCGACCGACTGAGGCAGGAACCGAAGCTGAAGGGCATGGTCTTGTTGCAAAAAGGCTCCCGCCTCTCGGTCCAGCCGGTGACAGAAACAGAATGGGCTGTGGTTCTGAAGCTGGCTGGGACCAAGACCAGTTAGTAAAGCAGCGAGCAAGATAAGGGAAAACTATGGCGGCAATCCGGAGTTTTTTGGGTCCCGCATGTCATGTATGGGGGAAGAGGAGCAGACCTCGCAGGCTGCTCAAAAAGTCCGTCCAGCAAGGCTGCAGCAAGCGACTAACAATACGCTCTCCGATCTCGCTCGTTGTCTCTTCAGGGATGGGGGCTGATTGATCTTCCACTGCGCGCGTCCAACGAGGGCCTTCGGAGGCCGCGCGTTGCGCGAGCACAGAAGATCATCAGCCTCCATCCCCTTCCTCTGCTGGCGGACTTTTTCAGCAGCCTGCTAGGTCTTGGCTTTGCCGTTATCCAAATGCCGATGCTGCCAGTCGAGCCAAGCATGGCCAAGTTCATGGGCGAGAATATAGCGCCGCCTAGTCATGGGCAAGCGCTTGCGAAGATAAATGGTCTTTGTGTCGTCATCCCAGATGCCGTCGGCATTCGGGTCTCGGCGATCCATGTCGGTATCGGAAAGTTGGCGCACCGTGATCCGGTAGCCGAAGGGGAGCACGACACGAGAGGGTAAGCGCAACATCACCGTAGTTCCTATTGGTGAGTAAGCGTACCACAAACGACTTCCGTGCTTCATGCTTCATATATGTAGAAAAATCATAAACTTAAAATGATCTTCCTCTGAAAGTGTAGCGCCGCCACTCTTCTCCCGTTACCAGAATATCCAGACCACTCCCGATGTGCTTGGGCTTTGATCCCACTTGTCGATGCTGATTGCTCATACTCCAGCGGGATATGTGTCACCGTTTGGCGCGCGTGAATCCACAACCAACGGTGTCGGAAACAAGATGTTCTTCATTGGCGCCTTGGGCGGGAGTATACTGTGCAGTATATGAGGTCTCCCATGCATCGTGTACTCGTCCTTGGCGCCGGAAAGATCGGATCACTGGTTGCCTGTCTCTTGTCAGAAAGCGGCGACTATGAGGTCAGCCTCGGCGACATCAGCCTCGACGCGCCCAAACGGTTTGTCGAGGACCTCGGTCTCTCGCGAGTGACGCCCCTGCACCTCGATGTCCGGCATCCCGACTCCATCAGCGCATACCTGACGGAGCATCGATTTGACGCGGTCCTGTCGAGCCTTCCCTATTTTTGTAACCCGGTTGTCGCCGGATTGGCTCGGGAACACCGGCTCCACTACTTCGACCTCACGGAGGACGTCGAGGTCACCAATCAGGTCAAGGTCCTGAGCCTCGATTCGCCTCAGGCCTTTGTCCCGCAATGTGGTCTCGCCCCCGGCTTCATCAGCATTGCAGCGCATGACTTGATTACCCATTTCGATACGGTGGATACGGTCAAAATGCGGGTCGGCGCCTTGCCGGTTCATCCGAGTAACGCCCTCAAGTATTCGCTGACCTGGTCCACCGATGGGTTGATCAACGAGTACGGCAACATCTGTTACGGAATCGAAGGGGGGGAGAAGGTCCCCCTTCAGCCTCTTGAAGGGTATGAGACGATCGAGATGGATGGACTTCTGTACGAAGCGTTCAACACCTCCGGAGGATTGGGAACGTTGGCGGATACCTATGCGGGACAAGTCCAGACCATGAATTACAAGACGCTGCGGTATCCGGGGCATTGCGAAAAAATTCACCTCTTGATGAAAGACCTCAAATTGAACGAAGATCGCGAAACACTCAAACGAATTCTCGAACGGGCGGTTCCCCAGACACTCCAAGATGTCGTGCTGATCTATGCCTCCGTCATGGGGATGAGGGAAGGCGCCTTGTTCGAGGAAAACTACGTGAAGAAGATCTATCCCCAATGCATTAAAGGGAAACTCTGGTCCGCCATTCAAGTGACGACCGCGTCGAGCCTCTGTGCCGTCGCCGATCTCGTGTTGACGGCGCCGACACAGTACAGGGGATTCGTGACTCAGGAATCGTTTCCGTTGCAAGACGTGCTCAAGAATCGGTTCGGAGCCTGTTACACGTGATATCCACCGCGGAAATCCTCAAGGGCTTGGGCTTGAGCGGCGTCAATGTCGGCGGCAGCACCGGGGCCCATTGGTGGGCCTCCGGCAAGCACACCTCGCTGCTGGAGTCCGTGAATCCTGCGACCGGCGAGGCGATCGCGCAGATTCGCGTCTGTTCAGGCGATGACTATGAGCACATCGTGCAGGAGTCCATGGCGGCGTTTCAACAATGGCGTCTCGTCCCGGCTCCCAAGCGAGGGGAACTCGTCCGGCTGCTCGGCGCATCGTTGCGGGAACATAAAGATTTGCTTGGCTCGCTGGTGTCTCTCGAAGTCGGGAAAATCAAAGCGGAGGGAGACGGTGAAGTTCAGGAAATGATCGATATGGCGGACTTTGCCGTGGGCCAGTCGCGGATGTTGTATGGCACGACCATGCATTCCGAGCGGGCGCAGCATCGAATGTCGGAGCAATGGCATCCGCTTGGACCGGTCGGCGTCATTACCGCCTTTAATTTTCCCGTCGCCGTCTGGGCCTGGAACGCGTTTCTGGCCGCCATTGCCGGAGATACGGTGGTGTGGAAGCCCTCGCCGAAAGCGCCGCTCTGCGCGATTGCGGTGCAGCATATGTGCAACCGCGTGATGGAGCAACAGGGGTATCGAGGGATCTTCTCACTGATCGTGACGGGTGAGAAGGCGATCGCGGAGACATTGGTTCAGGATCGACGATTGCCGTTGATCTCGTTCACTGGGTCTGTGCCGGTCGGTCGAGCGGTGGCTGCGACCGTCGCGCAACGGTTGGGCCGGACGCTGTTGGAACTGAGCGGGAACAACGCGATCATCGTGGATCAGACGGCGGACCTCTCCTTGGCCATTCGCGCCATTCTGTTCGGTGCGGTGGGCACCGCCGGTCAACGGTGCACGACGACCAGACGGCTGTTCGTCCACGAGTCTCGGTACGACGAAGTGGTCGCGAAGCTGATCCCGGCATACAAACAGATCCGCATCGGCAATCCATTGGAGTCGGGCGTGCTGATGGGTCCGCTGATCGATCGAGCGGCGGTCGAGGCTTATCGGAAGGCGATCGAAGAGGTCAAGCAGGCGGGAGGGACCCTGCTCTATGGAGGGCAGGGGCTGAATCAGCCTGGCTATTTCGTGGAGCCGACCATCGTGAAGGCGGAGAACCATTGGCCCATCGTCCAGCGCGAAACCTTTGCGCCGATTCTCTATGTGATGACGTTCAAGGAGCTGGACGACGCCATTGCGTTACAGAATGAAGTGCCCCAGGGGTTGTCGTCTGCGATCTTTACGTCCGATGTGCGGAGCAGCGAACGGTTCACCTCCACTGCCGGTAGCGACTGCGGGATCGCCAATGTGAATATCGGGACGTCAGGCGCAGAAATAGGCGGCGCCTTCGGAGGCGAAAAGGAAACAGGTGGAGGGCGCGAAGCCGGCTCTGATGCCTGGAAAGCCTATATGCGGCGGCAGACGAACACAGTCAACTGGGGCCATGATTTACCATTGGCCCAGGGGATTCAATTCGGCTCAAATGCTTACCTGGTTGACTCCGGTAAGCGGTTTTGACAGTATCCCGGCATGGGCCGGCCAGAGTATCCGAAGGACATGCGCGAGTTTCGTCGCAAGTTCGCAACCGACGAAGCGTGCCGAGAATAT
>Ga0163151_10005688_pt1 | contig 15726 bp, 10 predicted proteins | sample OliLakLV19MP5IB2_FD_145596 | JGI IMG/M metagenome (GOLD analysis project Ga0163151, IMG submission 145596) | Freshwater microbial mat bacterial communities from Lake Vanda, McMurdo Dry Valleys, Antarctica - Oligotrophic Lake LV.19.MP5.IB-2 | ecosystem: Environmental > Aquatic > Freshwater >...
TACACCAAAGGATTCCGAAAGTTTTGCCAGTCGCCAAATCATAGCAACATTCTTACTGAAGTTTTCAATTCCGAAATTTTTCACATACTCCTTTAACTCACCATACAGTTGTTTTTCCTCACCCGGATTATCCAACTCACGGATTTTCTTCAGCTTTGCATCGTTCTGATAGTAGGCAAGCTTGTTTATATTTGGGAAATTAAATATGTCAGACTGGCTGTAGGTAGTGACGGAATCGTTTAAGGCTACAACGCCACCTTTTTTAAAACCTTTTTTCTCTTTTTGTGCGTAAAGGGTAGTAGTGAAGCTCAATGAGATCACTAAAAGCACTAATAAACAGGGTCTTGCAGATTTTATAATGGTATTAAACATGTATTTGTAAGCGAAAATTGAAACAAATTTGCCTGATAACCAAAACATTGGCATACCGATTGACCCTTACAGCGTTTCTCAACTATTAATTGGAGACACCCTTTTTTTGTGTCAAATTGGCAACTATATATGTTTAAATCCCTTGCAATAACACCCATGGTTCAGGAAGATTCGGAAGAATTAATTCAACTCATTAATCCAGAACAGGAGTCGGACTTAAAACCGGAAGATCTTCCGGCCGAATTGTCGATTCTTCCAATTAAAAACACAGTGTTATTTCCAGGTGTTGTTATTCCAATAACGGTTACGCGGCAAAAGTCAATTCGATTGATAAAGAACGCCTATCAAGACAATCGTATTATTGGTGTGATCGCTCAGAAAAATAAATTAGCTGCAGAGCCAGGCATGGATGATCTCTATCGCTTTGGCACCGTGGCACGAATTATTAAAATGTTAGTGTTGCCCGATGGAAATACAACCATCATCATCCAAGGTAAAAACAGATTTCAAATCAAAGAGTACTTGCAGGATGAACCTTACATGACTGCAAAAATCGATCTTCAGGTTGAACCCGATCTTGATCTGGAAAGCAAAGAGGTAAAAGCATTGGTGCAATCGTTGAAAGATGCGGCACTCAAGATTTTAAAATTAAATCCTGAAATTCCGCAGGAAGCTCAGATTGCGCTCGATAATATTCAGAGTACAGGATTTCTTATTCATTTTCTTTCATCCAACTTAAATGTGGATGTTGGTGACAAACAAAAGATTTTAGAGACTATCAATATTGTTGAGCGTGGCACGTTGCTATTGCATTACATGCTCAAAGAAATTCAAATGCTTGAGATCAAGCACGAGATTCAAAAGAAAGTACACACAGACATTGATCAACAGCAACGTGATTATTTTCTTCGTCAACAAATTAAAGTACTTCAGGATGAGTTGGGCTATGACGGGCCCGATAAGGAAATTGAAAAACTGAGAAAGCGAGGTGAAGAAAAGAAGTGGTCTAAAAATGCAAAGGATCATTTTAATAAAGAACTTGATAAACTCCTTCGCATCAATCCGCAAGCCGCAGAGTTTCCTGTAGCCATGAACTATGTTGAGTTTATGCTTGATCTTCCATGGACGGAATACACCGTTGACGATTTCGATTTGAACCGTGCAAAAAAAATCCTTGATAAAGATCATTTTGGATTAGAGAAAGTGAAGAACCGGATTATTGAGTATTTAGCGGTGCTAAAACTTAAGAAAGATATGAAGGGTCCGATCTTATGTTTATACGGACCTCCCGGTGTTGGTAAAACCTCATTAGGCAAATCAATCGCGAAGTCGTTGCAACGAAATTATATTCGCATGTCGTTGGGCGGTTTGCACGATGAAGCAGAAATTCGAGGTCATCGCAAAACTTATGTAGGTGCCATGCCCGGAAAAATTTTGCTGAATATCAAAAAAGCAAAATCCTCCAATCCGGTTTTTATTTTAGATGAGATTGATAAGGTGCGATCTGACTTCCGTGGAGATCCTTCTTCTGCATTATTGGAGGTTCTAGATCCTGAACAAAATAATTCTTTTGGTGACAACTACCTGGAGGTTGAATACGATCTTTCGAAAGTATTATTTATAGCTACCGCTAATTCATTGGATACTATTCATCCTGCGTTGCGCGATCGGATGGAAATCATTGAGCTAACGGGCTACACCGTGGAAGAGAAACTTCAGATTGCGGTTCGTCATTTGGTGCCAAAGCAAGTGACTGAACATGGATTGAAGGCAAGTCAAATAAAGTTTAAAAAAGAAGCACTTCTGAAAATCATTGAAAGCTATACCCGTGAATCAGGGGTTCGTAATCTTGAACGCAAAATTGGTTCTGTGGTGCGCAGTGTTGCCAAGTCGGTAGCTATGGAAGAGAAATTTGAAAAAGAAATTACGCCACAGTTTGTAATAAAAGTGTTGGGTGCCGAAATTTTTGATGACGAACTTTATCAGGGTAATGATATTGCAGGTGTTGTAACAGGGTTGGCGTGGACCCAGGTAGGTGGTGATATTTTATTTATTGAGTCAAGTTTAAACCAGGGAAAAGGTGCGCTCACTATTTCCGGGCAACTGGGTGATGTGATGAAAGAATCTGCCGTGGCTGCACTATCCTATCTGAAGTCAAATGCAAAATCGTTGAACATTGATCAACGTATTTTTCAGCAGTATGATTTGCACATCCATGTTCCTGCGGGAGCTGTCCCTAAAGATGGTCCTTCAGCGGGAATTACTATGCTTACTTCATTGGCTTCCATATTTACCCAACGTAAAGTAAAAGGAAACCTGGCCATGACGGGTGAGATAACGTTGCGTGGAAAAGTATTACCGGTAGGAGGCCTTAAAGAAAAAATTCTTGCGGCTAAGCGAAGCGGAATCAAAGAGATCATTATAAGCAAACGAAACAAACGCGACATTTTAGAGATAGAGAAAACATACATTAAGGGATTAACCTTTCACTATGTAGATACCGTTGATGAGGTTTTGAAAGTTGCCTTGCTTAAAGAGAAAGTAGCTAAGCCAGTTGACTTTATATTGACGGAGACAAAATCTGATAAACTATAATTCATAAACATGTTATCATCAACGTATCTTACACCTCAACAAATTGTTAAAGAACTCGATAAGTATATTATTGGTCAACACGAGGCTAAGCGCAACGTAGCCATTGCCCTGCGCAATCGCTGGCGCAGAATGAATGTTACATCTGATCTTCAAGATGAAATTGTGCCCAACAACATTTTAATGATTGGTGCAACAGGCGTAGGTAAAACAGAAATTGCAAGACGATTGGCGCGCATTGCCGATGCACCCTTTGTAAAAGTGGAAGCTTCCAAGTTTACAGAGGTAGGATATGTGGGTCGCGATGTTGAAAGCATGGTGCGCGATTTGGTAGAGCAATCCGTGAACATGATAAAGGCCAAGAAGAAGGAAGAAGTGAAGGAACGCGCTGCTCAAGCAGTAGAAGAAATTATTCTCGATGCGTTAATTCCACCTATGCGCCAAAAGACGGCTGGGTTTCCCGTGACAACGGAAGAAACAAACGGAACGCCAACCAGTGATGTTGAACTGAATGAACGCACACGGAATTTATTTCGTGAGAAAATTAAGAATGGAGAAATCGAAGATCGCAAAATCGACATAAACATTAAATCTACTGGTAATTCTGGTATGGGTATGATTGGTGCCGGTATGATGGATGAAGTTTCCATGATGAACCTGCAGGATATGATTAGTGGCATGATGCCGAAGAAACCTCGTAAAAGAAAAGTTACTGTAGCCGAAGCGCGCAAAATTCTTTTTGAAGAAGAAGCAGCAAAACTCATCGATATGGATGAGGTGAAAGAGGAGGCCATTCGCAGAGCAGAAGATGCAGGAATTATATTTATTGACGAGATTGATAAGATCGCTTCGGGATCTGGAAAAAAAGGTGGCGCTGGCCCTGATGTAAGTCGTGAAGGCGTACAGCGCGATTTGCTCCCGATAGTGGAAGGGAGTACCGTAAACACAAAGTATGGTGTTATTAAAACCGATCATGTTTTGTTTGTTGCCGCGGGAGCGTTTCACACGGCTAAACCCTCTGATCTTATTCCTGAATTACAAGGCCGCTTTCCAATTCGCGTAGAGCTTACCAATCTTACTAAAGAAGACTTTGTGCAAATCTTAAAAGAACCAAAGAACGCATTGACAAAACAGTATCGTGCACTTTTTGAAGCCGAAGGTGTAACCATAGAGTTTGAAGATGGCGCTATTAATGAGATCGCGCACTTTGCTTTTGAAATTAATGCGGAAGTAGAAAATATTGGAGCCCGCAGATTGCATACGGTAATGAGTCGTTTGCTCAATGAGTTTCTTTTTGATGTGCCCGATAAAATCAAAGCCGATTCAAAAATATTAATCACTCAACAATTCGTGAAAGAGAGGCTTACAGGCTTTATAAAAAATAAAGACCTTAGCGAGTATATTCTTTAATCCATGATTCGGGTTGTTTCTGTGATAATCGCTTTTTGGTTTTGCGTGCCAGAGGCTCTTGCACAGAATGATTCCATCCGAGATACCTACATTCAACAGTTTCCTGATAAATTTTTTATCTGGCCTGTTATAAAAAAACGAGAGATATCGTTCGATTTGAATAGTCGGGACGATACAGGAAAAAAACTTAGCTATAAACCCAATACATCGTTCAGCGCAGGTTTAGGTTTTTATATTTTTGAAATAGCGGCTGAGGTAACCGTTGCTGTACCCATTGATGAACGAAGCCGAACTACTTATGGAACTAGTGATGCCCGCGATCTGCAAGCTAATTTTTTAGGCAAACGCTGGGGTATTGATGTATATACGCAAAAGTATTCCGGATTTTATGTACCTAATCCAAACCAAACCCCAACTACGCCAGATCTATTTATAAAACGCTCGGATATTGAATTAAGGAACACCGGTGCCAATGTTCGGTATGTATTTAATAAAGATCGATTTTCGCAGAGGTCAGCGTACAACTATTCCGAACGGCAGTTAAAAAGTGCCGGATCATTTGTTTTATCGGGTTCGCTAAATACGTTTGATTTGCACGCTGATTCTGCCGTGCTAACTCAACAGGTAGCCCCTGCAATTTCTTCCACATCTACCCTTAAGGATTTTAAATACTCAGCCTTTAGTGTAGCTCCGGGTTACTCATACAGTATAATTTATAAATCTTTTTTTCTCAATGGATCTTTTTCGCTCGGGCCCGCTCACTATTGGATTCAATACACGGCACCTGATCAATCAACACAGTATAATATTACCCTTAATACCTTCGCAGATGTGCGCGTTGCACTTGGCTATAACAGTGAACATTTTTTTGGGGGGATGAGTTTAGTGACACAAACTCGCGATATTCGGTTTGATGAAATTCATTTTACCAATGGCACTACTGCATTCAAATTGTTAGTAGGCTATCGTTTCCCTGAGGTAGGAATTCTTAAGAAGCGCGCTATGGATTATCTGCCAAAGAAATAATCAAACAATGATCCATTGATCTTCCCGATGCCCGATTTCTGTAAATGATGTTCTGGGTTCGATATCCAAAAAGGGATAAATTACTTTAGAAAGGAAAAGACCTTGCGGGAATGCAGGTTCAAAAATCTTAGGTGTTTGACGTGTGATGAAATAACTTTCAAACTCATCCACACTAAGCTCGCCACGTCCAATTAGTAAAAGCTTTGCCACAATAAATCTTACCATCCTGCCAAGAAAGCGATCGGCACTTATTTGAAAACGCAACCGATCCCCCTTCTTATCGGCAAAAAGAGTTGCGGCAGAAACTTTGCATCGGGTATGCCGATGGTTATCCGGAGTTTTACAAAACGCATAGTAATCATCGTATTGCGTTAGCAAGGCAGCGGCCTTTTTCATCGCATCTAAATTCAAATTTGTTTCCTGATAAAGGGTGCTGATGCTATTCAGGAAAGGGTCTTTGTAGGTATGAATAAAGTAATCGTATTGCCGCTGCGTGGCGTCAAAGCGTGCGTGTTGATTATCTTCAACTCTTAAAATTTCGAAGACAGCAATGTCACCAGGCAGTTGCTTATTGAGTCGAAACAGCAAATCATAATCCCACGCAGCTTTTATATCAAGATGAAAGAAAAATTGACTTGCGTGCACTTGCGCATCGGTGCGGCCACAACCCATAATTGAAACCTTTTCTTTTAAAATCCCGCCAAGGATAGTTTCCACTACCTCTTGTACACTGCCTACATTGGATTGCCGTTGCCAACCCCGATAGCGATGACCATTAAAAGCAGCATGAAAGAAGAAGCGCATGGTTGTGCGGTTAAAACTGTTACCGTAAAAATAATACTATTTGGTCTGATGGGTATTATTTTGGATTTTAGCTTTTCATTAAAGCTTCTTCACCATGAAACAATCAGGCGTTCTTCTAATAGCTCTTCTGGTATCTACATCACTACTGGCTCAATCTGGTAAAGTGAAGGATAATCTTTCGCTGCCCAGCAAATTGTTAAAAGGTGAGCGCAAGTATGCAATCTATTTGCCGCCCGACTATGAAACTTCGGAGCGCAGCTATCCGGTACTTTACTTGTTACATGGTGCGGGTGATGATCAAACAGGTTGGGTGCAATTTGGGGAAGTGCTTCATATTGCGGATAAGTCTATTGCTGAAGGTACAGCTACACCTATGATTATTGTGATGCCCGATGCAAACACGGGGCAGCGCGGATATTTTAATGATTTAAAAAATGAATGGCGGTATGAAGATTTCTTTTTTGATGAGTTTATGCCATTTATTGAAAAGACTTATCGCATAAAGAAGGAGAAACGTTATCGTGCTGTTGCCGGACTTTCCATGGGCGGTGGGGGTTCGTTCATGTACGCCTTACATCACCCCGAATTATTTTCTTCAGCTTGTCCACTAAGTGCGTACATTGGTCCGCTTACGCTGGCTGATATGAAGACTGGGTTGGAACGAAACAATCAGAAAGGAACGCTGTTGCCGGACTTTCCATGGGCGGTGGGGGTTCGTTCATGTACGCCTTACATCACCCCGAATTATTTTCTTCAGCCTGTCCACTAAGTGCGTACATTGGTCCGCTTACGCTGGCTGATATGAAGACTGGGTTGGAACGAAACAATCAGAAAGGAACGGATGCCGAGCTTGAAGCCTATTTTAAAAAACACAATGCAATTTCATTGATCAATGAAGTAAAAGACGATCAGAAGAAAGCAGTGCGTTGGTATATTGACTGTGGCGATGATGATTTTCTATATGAAGGAAATGCACTGGTGCATATTGCTATGAAGAAGAAAGAAATTCCGCATGAGTTCCGAGTTCGAGATGGGTCGCACTCCTGGACTTATTGGCGTTCGGCTTTGCCAACTGTTCTTACCTTTGTCTCAGAAGCTTTTCATCAATATTAAAATTTTACGTTTACTTTACCGTTTTTAATCCGCATAGATGAAAAGAGTTTTGTTTTGTTTTTTAATAGGTGTTAGTTTTTGTTCTCCTGCATTCGCGCAAGAAGATTTTTTGTTAACGGTTTTGTCGAACGAACTGGAGCGCGAGGTAAAAGAATTTGCAAAGGCTGAACTACCTCCCTATTTTATATCGTACCGGGTTAACGATTTAGCATCAACACATTTACAATCCTCCTTTGGAAGTTTGGTAGAATCGTCAAATAATTCTAATCGATTATTGTTTACAACTGTGCGCGTGGGTAGTTACGAGTTGGATAACACGCACCCCATGGAAAAGAGTGAGAGAGGCTTTGGTGGAATGGGCGATGGTTCACGTTCAATACAGATCCCTTTAGATAATTCACAAGAAGCAATTCAATTTTTGTTGTGGCGATCTACTCAAAATAATTATCGTCAGGCTCTCGAATCTTTCAAGGCAATTAAGAGCACCCCCAAGAGCACAAAAAAAGTACCTAACGATTTTTCAAAAGCTAAACCAGAAATCTATTTTGAGAAACCGCTGCCTGCAAGTGAGTTTGATAAAGCTGCATGGGAAGCCAAAGTGCGAAAGTATTCGGCACCCTTTTTAAAGAATGCAGATCTTGTAGCAGGTGATGTAAGTCTGGAAATGATGACAGAGCGCAAATACATTGTTACATCAGAAGGCACTCGGATTGCTCAAAATATGCAGTATGCTTATTTGATGATCTCAGCGAGCATTCGCGCAGTAGGCGGTGATATTGTTCCGTTGCATCGGTCGTTCTTTGCGTTTTCACTTGCGGGCTTACCCGATGACAATACTATTTTAAAGGAAGTTGAAAATGTTATTAGCAAGTTGATTGAACTCAGAGAAGCACCTTTAGTAGATGCTTATACCGGCCCGGCTATATTAGATGCGCAGGTTGGCGGGGTTTTCTTTCATGAAATATTTGGCCATCGGGTAGAAGGTGAGCGACTCCGTAATGATATGGATAGCCAAACTTTCAAAGAGAAAATCAATCAACCTGTTCTAAATAAAACACTCACTGTAATCTTTGACCCAACCCTGAAAGAATTTGAGGGCAAGCCACTGAATGGATATTACTTGTATGATGACGAAGGTATAAAAGGTCAACGCGTGGCTGTGGTTGATAAAGGAATTTTGAAAACATTTCTGATGTCAAGATCTCCGCTGGAATCAGTATTGACCTCCAATGGACATGGCAGAGCCGATGCTGTTTCCGATCCTGTGTCTCGTCAATCCAATCTTATTGTGCAAACCTCAAAGCCAATGTCTTTTGCTGATTTGAGAAAAACGTTAATTCAGGAAGCAAAGAAACAAGGCAAGCCCTATGGCTATTATTTTAAGGATGTTGTCGGTGGTTTTACAACTACTGATCGCTTTAGCCCCAATGCATTTAATATTTTTCCTACCGAAGTCTATCGCATTTATGCAGACGGCAAACCTGATCAATTAGTGCGAGGCGTTGATTTAATCGGAACTCCATTGGCAATGTTTGCAGAGATTACCGCAGCCGGCAATGAATCAAAAATATTTACAGGGTTTTGTGGGGCTGAATCGGGCAGCGTGCCAGTTACGGCAATTTCACCCGCCCTGTTTGTTCGTAGAATTGAAACTCAAAAGAAATTTCAAACCGACATCGAGTCCACCTTGTTATCCAGACCAGTTAAAGAATAATTTTTTTGTAGATGATCCGAAAATTTTTCATTGCTCTTTTAGTTTGTGCTCAGAGTTCTGCGTTTGCACAACAAACTAATGTAATTCAGCAGGCTTTGCACGATGAACTTGATCGCAGCATGAAAGACTTGCGTCTTGATTCTTTAGCCAAGCCATTTTATATCAGTTGCACAATTCAAGATGTAAAAGTGTATTCAATCAATAGCGTATTGGGTGGTATTGTTAACTCAGTTGAAAGCAACAATCGGGTGAAGGGAAATCGCGTACTAGTAGGTGGTTATGATTTTAATGATGAGAGCCTCGACAATAATTTATTTTCTACTCCTGAAGCCAATGATATTAATGTTCCGTTGGACGATGATTACTTAGGCATTCGCAGAGCAATTTGGGTTTCGATTGATAACGTGTATAAAAATGCAGCCCGGCAGTTTGCCAAGAATCAGGAAATGTTGCGTGACCAGAAGAAACCATTGGCTGAAGTTCCACATCGCAGTTTTGCTAAGGTGCCGCCCGTTATCATTACAACAGATGTAAAACTTGTTCCGTTTGATAAAACTAAATGGCAACAACAGATCAAGAAATTGTCCGAACAGTTTCTTAATACAGACTATCCCGAGTCGACAGTTTCTTTGAGTTTTATTCAAGGATATACCTATTTTGTGAGTAGTGAAGGTTCGTCCATAAAAACTCCGTTACAGAAAACTGTACTCACGGCAACGATAGTTGGGAAGGATAAACGTGGAGAAATTGTAGTTAATCAGGTTAGCTGGTGTGCCGATCACCCCGATAACTTACCGGTGATGGCAGGCCTCACGCTGCAACTTGATTTAAAGATTAAAGACTTAGATAAAATTCAAACGGCTACTAAATTTGATGATGAATATAATGGTCCGGTATTGTTGCAGGGAAGTTCCGTTGCGGAATTTATTGGTGGCATTTTATTTATGAGTCGTGAACGGTTAGTGGCTGACAATAATATTCCCGGACTTACCGGTTATCGAAACGATACGCGGAGCTCGATTGAATCGCGAATTGGAAAAAATATTGTGTCGCCAGATCTTACTGTTAAGGTTTTATCGGGAACAAAAGTTTACAATGGCGTTACTTTGTTAGGGTCGTTCGAGGCTGACTCAGAAGGCGTTCCACCACCAAAAGAGTTAATGTTGATAGAAAATGGTACGTTGCGAAATATTTTAAATGATCGCACACTTACCGCTGAAACGCAATCGTACAATGGCCACCGCGATGGTCCGGGTGTAGTTCAAATTTCTGTAAATGAAAAAAATTCGGACAAGCAATTAAAAGATAACCTAATCACACAAGCGAAAGAAGCTGGGTTGGAGTATGCCTTAATTATACGAGATCAATCGTTGCGCATTGGTATGTTCAATGTATATAAAGTTGCCTTGGCTACAGGCGAAGAGACTTTATTGCGCACTGCACGCTTATCTTCGCTTGCATTAAAGAACCTGCGAAAAATTTCGGGCAGTGGCGAAGAGGCTGTTTATAATTTTCCTGCCGGTAATGAATCAAGTTTCATTTCCTACATAGTTCCTAAATCAATTCTAATAGATGAATTAGATATTGCACGCGCAGAACTGCCAAGTTTTGTTGAAGAGGAATACGTAAAGAGTCCATTGAAGAAATAAGCCATTTTTTTAGATACTTCTAGATGATGAGGCCGACTCTTCGCCATAAGGTATTATTGTAACTTTGCCTTGTTTTAAGATTTGAATTAATGAGGGTCCGATTTTACAAGGCAACTTACTTTATAATCTGCTTTCTGATTGGGAGTGCTTGCCACGCACAGCTTAATTCTGAGCGTATTGCTTTCAATCGACTTCAATCCGGAAAGTGGGATCGTTCATTTGCAGCGCTTAAAAAATCATTGCGGAAGGATTCAACTAATCTTGAAGCGAATTATGTTTTAGCCCTTTGGTTTCTTACTGCTGGCAATCCCTCTTTTCAAGAGGACTCTTCTCATTATTATATTGGTAAGTCGAAGTATTGGTTCTCTCAGCTTTCTGATCGAGATAAAGAACGGGCGCAACGCTTTCCTATTGATAGTTTAATTCTGCAATCATTAGCTGAGAAAATTGATAGTACCGCATTTGCCAAAGCAAAGAAAATAAATACAGAAGCCGGTTATAATCGGTTTATAGATTCGTATCCATTAGCACAGCAGAAGAGTAACGCTATTGAGTTGCGTGATGAAGTTAGTTTTTTGGAAGCCTTAAAAGAGAATACATATCTGAGTTTCAATGATTATCTTCAACGCTATCCGCAATCGCACCGAGCGCGCGAAGCTAGCGAGCGATATGAAAAATTATTGTTCGAGGAAAAAACAAAGGATAAGAAGTTAGCCAGTTTTAAATCATTTTTTTCAACATACCCGGCAAGTCCGTATGCCGGAGTGGCTCAACAAGAAATTTTTGAATTAACAACTGCCAATGGCGAACCGGAATCATTTTTTCAATACTTAAAGGAATACCCCAAAGGGCAATACGCTAAACGCGCGCGCGATTTTATTTTTCATTTGTATCACGAAACTGATGAAAAAATTCCTGCGTCTATTCAATCGGATTCACTCCGTCACGTAATAAGTCTGAGTTCAAAATTCTGGATTCCCTTTTATAAAAATGAATTGTACGGTTTTATGGATCAGGATGGAACAGAAGTACTGCCGCCAACTTTTGAACAAATTGAAGAAGAATATAAATGTGGCCCGGTTAAGGAGGACATACTTGTTTTTAAGTCAGGCGTGTTTAGCCGAAGTGGCAAAAAGCTCGCAGATGAAGGAGTTGAAATTACTAACATAGGTTGGGGCTTTTTGATTGCAGAAACAGAAAGGTGTAGTCAACTAATTCACAAGTCAGGCGCGTTGATTATTCAAACTTGCTACGATGATTTTAAGATTGTAGGAAACAATTTTATTGCTGCACAAAAAGAAACGCTCTGGATGTTATATACACTTGCCGGACGACTACTTGATGTTGATGGGCTTAACGATGTAAAGGAAATTGAAGGAGTAGTTGTGTTAACACGATTTGGAAAGAAGATCCTTATCTCAGCTCAACAACTCGCTGCATTAGCCAATGGGCAGGAATTAAATCAAGAGCTTGTATTTGACTATGTGCAGGCAATCAGTAAAGGATTGCTGTTAGTGCGAAATGGTACACTGGAAGGAATTATTAATAGCCAACTTGTGTATGTTGTTCCGTTGGATCGGCATTCACTTACTAAAACATCTTTTGGTTTGATAGAGAAGAAACCCACAGGAACGTTTGTCCACGGACTAGCCAAAGAATTAGAGAATCAAAGTTGGCATCGTGTTTATTACCATCGCGATTGGATCGTGTTAGACAAAGAAGGTCAATTGCAGCTTTTTAACATTTCGGCAAAGAAGATGGTGACGATAAAAGCCGATACAGTTTGGTTTGATAGAAGTCTGGCTTTTATTCAAACCGATAATGCCGTGAAAGTTTATTTGTCGGCAAGCAGAGCCATTGATTTACAACCAGATTCAAAGATTAAATTCATTAATGCCCGAGATTCTGTTCAATTCTTTACAACCGAAAGCAAAAACAAACGGGTTGTGTTTAGCGTAGCTACCGGTGATCAATTATTCACCACAGAATATGATCTGGTTGAAACAATTGGAACGGATTTCTTTATAGTAGCCAAAGGAAATAGAAGGGGAGTGTTAGGAAGAAATGGAAAAGAAGTAGTGCCTGTTGAAATGGATGCCATCATTCAAAATCAAACCGGAAACCTTTCATTGCTCAAAGAAAAAAAGTTCGGCTTATTTGATCTCGCATCGCGCAAGTTGATTAAGCCCATTTATGAACGAAATGTTACCATGTTGGATGGCAAGCATTTAATTGCCTACAAAGATGGATTTTATGGAGTGATTGGATGGGATACAAAACCGATTACTCGGTTTGAATATTCAGAAGTAGTGCCTTGGGATAAATCTGTGATTTGGGTGAAGAAAAATTTTCAATGGACGCTGTTTAATTTCGAAACAGATGAAATCATTCTAGATCGGATTCGGGATTTTAAATGGCTACAAAATAGTGAAGATGAAAACTTAGCTCGCGTACATCGCGAAAATTATTACGGGGTTATTAGTAACCGAAAGGGATTGATTATTCCACCAACCTTCCATGATATTGTAAATTTAGGTACAGCCGAAACACCATTTTATTTTACTGAGAAAAGTGTGGAAGAAGCGGCTATATATGTTGTTATCTATTATGACAGTGCTGGTAAACTGGTGCGTAGGCAGGCTTATGAAGAGGAGGACTATGATCGCATTTATTGTAATGCGAATTAAAAGACATTAGACCACTCCAAGCGGTATGACGCCTGATTGCTCTTTTTTTATACGAATTAGTTAATCCCACATTATACAATAGAAATGCATTTGCATAATTTGACGAATGAAAATCAACTACTTACGTTGAAAAATATTTTTCCCATTGGTGCTTTTCATTGTCAGGTTTAAACTTGACAAAACATTTGCACCAGCAATGTTTTGTCAACCCTACGGGCAGATTATGCATCCTAATGCATAATCTGGGTTAATAACTGAATCTGACCTTTCACGTAACTTTAACATCAGGATTATTATAATCTTGCTTAAATTGAGGATAATTGCATATTATGAAGACTCTTAAATTACTACCTTTTTTGGCGCTCATCAGTGGCCCTTTGTTTTCACAAAATCAACCCAAACTAGTTGTAGGGATTGTTGTTGACCAGATGCGTCAGGAATACCTCTATCGATACGAAAGTAAATTTGGTGAGAATGGTTTTAAACGATTGATGAATGAAGGCTTCATGCTGAAAAATGCACACTATAATTATGTTCCAACAGAAACAGGACCTGGTCATGCTTCTATTTATACGGGTACCACACCTTCCATACATGGTATTGTTGGTAATGATTGGTACGATCGCACTTCAAAAACAAATGTGAATTGTGTGAGTGACGAGAACCAAAAGACCGTGGGTGCAGAAGCAGGTGGGGCAGTTTCACCTTGGCGAATGCTTTCAACAACTATTACAGACGAACTTAAACTTTCAACACAGCAAAGAGCCAAAGTGGTGGGCGTTTCTATTAAAGATAGAGGCGCTGCATTACCCGCAGGGCATACACCCGATGGTGCTTACTGGTATGATGGCCGAAATGGAAATATGATTACCAGTACCTATTACAAGCAAAAACTTCCGGATTGGGTAACAAAGTTTAACGGTCAAAAATTGGCTGATAAGTATTTGAATCAGGAGTGGAACACACTGCTTCCTGTAAATCAATATGTTGAGTCTGCCCCAGACGATTCGCCTTATGAAGGAAGGTGGAAGGGCAAAAACAAACCTGTATTTCCTTATAATTTGGCGGAGTTGCGCAAACAAATGGGAGAGTTCAGTTTACTTGCTATGACACCGTTTGGAAATAATCTGGTTGCGGATTTTGCAAAAGCGGCATTGCTGGGTGAAAATTTAGGAAAGGATGATATAACAGATTTTCTGGCGGTTTCTTTTTCCAGTACTGATGCGGTTGGCCATGCGATGGGACCTGATGCCGTAGAGGTGGAAGATGTTTACTTACGATTAGATAAAACATTAGAAGAGTTTTTTACTTTCTTAGATAAGGAAGTTGGCAAAGGCGCGTACACGGTTTTTCTAACTTCTGATCATGGCGTGGCGCATGTACCACAATATTTAAAAGACTTGCGCATTCCGGCTGGGTATTTCCGACCTGCCTATGTAAAGGCTACATTGAATGAACATTTGCAAAAATATTTTCCTAACAAATTACTGCTTGAAGAAGTAACGAGTGATCAAATTTATCTTAACCAAAGTGCGTTTAGCGAAGATCCTAAATCATCGGGTGTGGATTTGTTGGTCGCGACAGAACTGATCACAAATTTTTTACTTTCAACCGAAGGAGTTGCTCAGGTTTATTCAACATCTACCTTGCGACAAGTAAGCACTAGTGACCCGGGCATTCGTGGGAATGTAGTGCGCGGATTTTATTCCAAGCGCTGTGGCGATATTCTTTTTGCGCTCGAGCCGGGTTGGTTGGCTTGGGGTGGCGTTACAGGATCTACGCATGGTTCAGGGTATAGCTACGACACACACATTCCCATTTTGTTTTATGGCAATGGAATTAAGAAAGGTAGTTCTTCTCAATATCATGCAATCACCGATATTGCACCTACACTTTCAGTGCTGCTAAAAATAAAATTCCCAAGTGGTTGCTCTGGTCAACCGATTACTGAGATTTTGGATTGAGGTTGTTTAGCCTTAAGATTTCTAATGTCAGGTCAGGAGGCCTGACATTTTTGTTTCTCGTCACGTATCGTCTTCCGCCTTGGGCGCGATACAACTTTAGTGGGAGTTTTTTAGAGGTATTCATAATTGTGTAACTCAAACGAATCAGGTTCGCATCGTCCCTGAAAACGGGAGACGATGCTTTAAGTAAAAAGTGCGCCAGAGGCGCAACCTATTTATAGAAAACATTTTTATAAGTATACCTTGCCCTGAAAGGGCAACCTAATGCTTTTGGGTTGCCCCGCTGGGGCAAATTTTTCATGCTTATTTTATTTTACAAGCAGGTTGCTCCTCTGGAGCATCAAGTATGTAATAATGTTCTGGTTCGTTTCTCGCCACGTATCGACTCCTGCCTC
>Ga0163151_10005690_pt1 | contig 15719 bp, 11 predicted proteins | sample OliLakLV19MP5IB2_FD_145596 | JGI IMG/M metagenome (GOLD analysis project Ga0163151, IMG submission 145596) | Freshwater microbial mat bacterial communities from Lake Vanda, McMurdo Dry Valleys, Antarctica - Oligotrophic Lake LV.19.MP5.IB-2 | ecosystem: Environmental > Aquatic > Freshwater >...
GTCTTGCAGTGGGTCAACGCGAGCACGCGCTTCGGCCCCGCGCTCCTCCTCAACAAGAACGTGGACGCGGCAGCGGCAATCGACTGGACGAAGCTGGACACGGCGGGGAAGGTCGTCAACGCCTCGGTCGCAGGCGCGGCGGCCATCGCGCGCTCCAAGCTGGACTTCGGCTCGGGTCTCGCGAACGCAGACATCGCGGCGGCGGCGGCAATCGTGGCCTCCAAGCTGGCCAACTACCCGGCGGACGTGACCAAGGCGCTCCTCGGGGACGGGACGTGGGGCTCCGTGGGCACTACGGTCGCAACGACCGTGGCCGGGCTCGGCACTGGTTCGGCTGGCAAGACGGGCCTACTGCGCCTGGGCGCATCCCCCTACACCTATCTGGCCCTCACCTTCGATACGACCTACAACAAGTGGGTCTCGGCAGCAGACACAGTGCCACTCCAGCAGGCCCCTCGCACTGCGGTGACGCAAACCGATGTCACCGTGGCGACCGAGTTGGTCACCACCTTCACGAACGAGAAGCGACTCTGGAAGGTGTTTACCGACGCTGGCCTGACGATGCAACTCAACTGGTCGCTGATGATGAACATAAGTTCGGTCAAGACCGCGCTCTCTCAGCCGTCAGTCGCCGGGCTCAACGCCGGGGGAGCGTGGAGCGCCTATACGGGTGTCGGTGCCTGTCAGATACAGACAGCCGGGACGGCTGCCAACCTCGTGAGTTCGGGCTGGCAGGATCTCACAGTGGGTACGCCTGCCGACTACATCAACTTTCACGCGATGGGTTGGCGCACCTCGGGAGGCACTCCATACTCGGGGGTATACTCCGAGATGATCGTCGAGACAAGGTGGGTGGCAGCATGAACCGTGGTCAACTCGTCTTCGAGACATCCCGCTCGCTCGGGCTCGACGACACAGCAGCTTCCGACGAACTGATCCTCATGCAGCGGTGGTTCAACCGTGGGATCGTGGACATCCTGGAGCGCACGCGCTGCTACGTGGACATCGGCACGATGGCCCTCCAGGCCAACATCACGGACTATCGGATCACGTCAGACATCCTGGCCGTGCTCAACCTCACGACCCCGGATCAGTCGGGGAATCCGAACACGCTCGACGTGATCGCGATGTCTGATCTGATCCCGATGCTCTCGCAGAGCGCCGCCCCGTCCGCCAACCCGAGCTACGCCTCGGTGGAGGGCAACCTCCTGCGTGTGGCCCCGGCCCCCTCGGGCGCGGCTGTGCTCACCTACTACTACGTCCCCAAGCCGACCGAGGCGACGGCCGACGGCACGACTGCGGCGGACTCAGCTGACCCCTCGACAGCGACCTACGGCGGCATCCCGACCGAGTATCACGACGCGCTCCTCATGTACATGATCTGGCGGGGGGCCGAGTTCAACCAGCAGGGCGGGGGCTTCTACCGGGGCAAGGCGTACGCCTCCGGCGCGGCCTACAAGTCCGAGTACGTCGAACGGTGCACCGAGATCCGCGACATGCACCGCAGGAAGGCGGGCCGGGGCCTGAGCCCGGGCAAGGTCGGCTACCCCGACCGGGACAACTCGCCGCAGCGCAACGATGTCTACCCGAACTACTCTCGCTGATGGACTTCGTACAGGTCGCCAGGAACTTCGATCTCGGATTCCAGTCTGACGCCTCGCGCGACGAACTGCCCAAGAACGCCGCCTTTCGCCTCTCTGACTGGCTGCTCCCGCAGTACGAGGCCCCACTGCGCAAGCGCGGGGGGTGGGCCTACGCCTCTCCCGCTCTGAGCGCGCTCGGCGGCACGGCGGCGTCCGTCGCGGCCCTGGGGTTCCTTCCCTTCGCCAATGATGGGCACCTCGTCGCCGTCTCGAACGCGGGGTCGGTCTACCAACTCAAGCGATTCGACGGCTTGGGCGGCGCGCTCGTGACGGACACGGGTGATGCGACCATCGTGCCGACGTGGCCGATCTTCTATCACAAGACGGGGGCGTTCACCTACGGCATCATCCTCCCCGGCTACTCGCAGACACACCGAGCCCCCAAGAAGTACCTCGACACGGGATCGCTCGTCTACCAGTCGCAGGCCCTCGGCGGCGTGCCGCCGCGAGCGCGCGTCGGATGGTCGTGGGGCGATTACCTCGTGCTCGCCAACTACTACGACCCCACCGGCGGCACCTACGACTTGAAGAACAACCGGGTCGCGTTCTCGGGCGCGGGGCTCCCGGAGACCTGGGTGTACACGGGTGCGACTTCCTCGACGTTCGACTTCCCCGAGGAGGTGGTGGCCGGAGTACCGCTGCTCAACACGCAGCTGGTCTTTGGCTACAACAACTGCTACTCGTTCACCGGGGACACACCGCCGCCCGGAGGCAACCTGACGCGCCGCCTTCTCTTCGCGGGCAACGGCACCTTCGACGGCCGCACCGCGCTGGCATGGCGCAACTACGCCGTGTGGGCCAACCCGACGGGCATCTGGATCTCCGACGGGGCCACGCTCACCGACCTGACGGCTGCGGCCGGGATCTCGAACTACTACCGGCAGAAGGTCACTGGCTTCTCGGTGACGGCGGGGTGGAGCGCGACGGCGGGCGTCTACCGCGACCACTACGTGCTGACGATCCGCAACGCCGCCGGGGCCATCGTCACGACGTTCGTCTGTGACCTGTCGCGCAAGACCTTCACAGAATGGACGAACATCCCCTCGGGCAACTTCGCCCGCTTCTACTCGGGCCCGGGCACGGCGCTCTACGGGGGCGACGAGGAGTTGTTCTTCGCGCACATCTCCTCACCCCGCGTCGGCAAGATCTCGACGCTCTGGACTCCCTCTTCCACGTACGCCGCTGATGCCGACGGCGCGGCCGTGCTGCCCGTCCTGGAGACGCCGTTCTATACCTTCGACCGAGCCCAGAAGAAGCGGGTTCGTTCGGTCTACTCTACGTACGACATCCGTACGGCCGGTGCATCGCCCGTTCTGCGCGTATCTGCTGTGTTTACGCCGGAGGTGGGGGCCGCCTACACGACGCTGACCCCCGACCTTCCGACCACGCTGACCATCGCGCGCAGGCACGCGAAGATCGCCAAGCAGATCATCGGCGTGGGGCTCAAGTTCGCCCAGGTCGGCGCGAGTGCTGATACACGGATGTATGGCGTCGAACTCGAGGGCTTCCCACAGGAAGTGACGCGGTAATGGCGAAGAACACAGGGCTTGGTGGCGGGGATACTCGCCGTGCCGCCGGGCCGGATCTCACCAAGACCAGCGAGGGCCTCGTCAACAGGGTTCTCTCCGACCCAGCCCTCTTCCCGGACACGTTCGTGGCGTGGCTTCCGAAGGTGCTCTACGGCAACGTGAACTTCCAGGTGCTCAAGCCGCAGCTGCCGGTCATAGAGAACCCTCACCTCGTCGGCGTCACGGGGCAGATTGCCTTCGGCGGGACATGGGTCAACTTCGGCGGCCAGAACGAGCCCGCGCGCTACTGGATCGACTACATGGGGATCGTGCATCTCGGTGGCATCGTCAAGACTGGCGTCATCACCACTACCATCTTCACGCTCCCGGCGGGCTACCGGCCGCAGTACACGATGATCTATGCTGTTGCGAGTAACGGGGTCTTCGGCGTCTGCACGATCAACCCTGACGGCACGGTGGTCGCGACGGCAGGCAACAACACGTACTTCTCCCTATCGGGCATCACGCTCAGGCAGTATGCGTAACACACAAGGAGGGTAGAGTCATGGCATTGCTAGACACATTGGACAGCAACCCCTATCAGGGCCCGGGCTCGGCGGGAGCACCTCCTCCGGTCGCCGCCGCCGCGCCCGCTCCGGGATCGGTGACGACGGACGCGGGCTACACGCCTGACTACAACGCTCTCATCAGGGCCGACCCCGGCTACCAGGCTGGCGAGCAGGGGGCCACGACCGCCGAGGCCCTGGCCCGAGCGCAGCGCAAGCAGCAGTTGCAGTCGGCCGTGATCCAGTACGGCGGAACCCCGACCGGCTTCCAGGACGCCTACGGGGACATCGACGCAGCGACCCAGGCGCAGGCGGGGCAGAACGCGAACTCGACCCTCGCGCAGCTGCGGGGCAACTATGAGAAGAGCACGCGCCAGTTCCGGGCGCAGCTGGCCGCGCGCGGAGCGTTGCAGTCGGGCGATCTCAACTACGGCTCCGACCAGCTGGCGCAAGGCCACAGCCAGCAGCAGTACGACGCGGGCAACATCTTCGGCAATCAGGTGCAGGGCGCGCTCGGGGCCTACTCGGGTGTGCTCTCGCAGAACGCGCGCGACCGGGCGGCGGCCATTCAGAACGCTCAGGGCAACGTGCTCCAGAACCCGGCTCACCGGCCCTCGGCCCCGACGACGGCGCAGTACGATGGTGTCGCCTCGGCGCAGTACGGCACGGCCGTGTACAAGGGGGCTGATGGCTCCCTCTACGGCTCGAACGGGCAGCCGTTCCAGCAGCCCATAGCTGACGGTGCGACCGCGCCGGACTTCTTCGCGCCGCTCGCGGGGTACTGAGATGGCGTCTCCTGGCCCTCCGGGGCCCCTCGGCTTCAAGACGTTCAAGCCGAACAGCAGCAAGCCCGGAGCCAACAAGGGAAACACGGTCAGGCTCAAGGCGGGGGAGACCCTGCACTTCAAGGAGGGCTTCGGCTACTACGGTGCCAAGGCGGCCCCCAAGCCGAGCGCCCCGTACAATCCTGTCGCGACCAAGCCGCGCCCGCCTGCCCCCCGTGCTCCAGTCGACCCCTTTGCGGCCCGCACGGCGGCGCAGATCAGCACGCAGGCAGGGACTCTGGCGCAGGCTGGCCTGACGCCACAGCAGGACGAGATCCGTCGCCAGCAGGCGCTCGCCGCAGCGCAGTCTGTCGCGCAGCAGGGGGCCATCACTGGCTTCTCGGCGGCGGCCGGTGGCATCCTCCAGGGGATCGCCCCCCAGGTGGGCGAGGGCTACCAGCGTGCAGCGGTCGAGCAGGGGCAACTCGGGCTCGGCATGGCCACGGGAGTCGGGGACGCGATCAGGGCACGGTCGGCCGAGGATCAGGCGTTCCTCGCGACACAGGGGCAGCAGGGCGGCCCTGGGCCCAACGCTGACGCTGCACAGGACGTGCTCTACGGGCTCCAGGGGCAGATCCCGGCCTCATCCCTGGCCGAGAGCGGCGCGGCGCACCAGGCGCTCGCTGCGGAGACTGCGGCCCTACCCCTCGCCGCCGGGCGACAGCAACTCGACGCGGCGATGGCGAAGGCTCGCGAAACGAACGACGAGTACGCGCAGCAGTTGATCCAGCTGGCCGCGCAGTTCCCCGGACTCAAGGCCCAGGCGATCCAGCAGTTGAACGCCTACGAGGTGGACAAGGCGAACTACCGCCTCTCGGTGACGAACACGAAGGCCGACAACCGGCGTCAGGACATTGCGCTCAGGGCGCAGTTGAAGGCAGCTGGGATGTCGGACGCCTACAAGACCGAGGGGCTCAAGATCCGCTGGGCCTCGCTGGAGTTCCAGTCCCAGAAGGCAGCCAACGCGGCCAAAGCCGCCGCGGCGAAGGGGAAGACCATCGACGTGTCGGCGTCCAAGCTGCTCGGTCACATCGTGTACAAGGACGGCAGCGAAGACCCCTCGATCAAGGTCAAGCAGACTTCGGCCACCAACCCCAAGCAGACGGCAGCGGTCAACCGCGCCAAGGCGACGAGCACCGCGCGCGTGGGGGCGTTCAAGTATGCGACCACGCTGCTCGGGAAGCCGCAGCCGAACCCCAAGCCCGGCCTTATTCACGGGCCAGGCAAGTTCGTCGCCCGCCCCGATGTCAAGGGCACCTTCCCGGCCCCTCCCGGGGGAGTCCGCACCACGAACAACCCGGCCCTCGCCGTGCGAGAAGGTGGGGCCGCCAGCTACTCCGACGCGCAGACGAAGGTCTGGGCCCAGATCGACGGCGATGGCCTGATGTCGAGGTACTCCTACTCGCGGCAGCAGGTCATGGCTATCGTGAACCAGGCCCTTGCCCGCGCAGGATGGAAGAAGTAAGTGCCTCCCAGGCAGCGCCCACGCAACCCGACGGCCAACCGTCCTATCGTCCAGCCCGCTCCTCGAAAGGGGGCGGGCTCTGGCGTTTCTAAGCCCGTCGTGTTCGACCCGTTCAACAACGCGCGGGTCATCAAGCCGACGGTGGTGCAGGCTCCGTACAAGCCGGGCAAGGGCCCGCAGCCCAGGCCCGAGAAGAAGGCGATGCCGGTCGTGCCGGTGCGGGAGAACGTGGAGGCCGCCGCGCGCGAGCACGCGCACACGCTCTCGATCCAGCGCAAGCTGGTGGCGATGGGCTACAAGATCGCCGTGGACGGGAAGTTCGGCGACGACACCTGGCAGGCGTGGAAGCTATCCCATCAGGGCAAGGAGCGCAACTACGGCGTCGCGAGTCCCAAGGCATCGAAGGCGGCAGCCAAGAATCAGGTCGACCTCGAGAGTGCGATCTGGGGGAAGAACGGAGGCGGCTTCGTTCAGGGCATACAGACGCCAGAGGCTCCCAAGCCCAGACTCGAGCCTCTTCCCTCAAAGCACTCGACAGAGCCGAGGTTCGAGCCCAGGTATCCGGGGGAGCCCGAGGCTGGGTGGGTTGGCCTCGGCCCAGACCGCAAGCCCACGTACAATGACGCCTACACCGCGACGATGAACACACGCCGCGCCGACGACGAGAACGCCAACTTCCTGGGGGATGCGACTCTCGGGGCAGACACCCTGGCGAACGTCAAGAAGGCAACCCCGACCGCACACCCCGCAGTCGTGGGCACGGTGGATGCCATTGCATCAGGAGTACCCCTGGTGGCCTCGGCCAAGGGGATCAGGGATGGCAACTTCGGCGCAGGCGACGTGGCCATAGATGCCATCAACGCGGCCCTGATCTGGTCGCCTGGCACTATGGCGCGTCCTATCCTTGCCGGTGTTCGCGCGGCACGCGCCGCTCGAGCGGCAGACGCGGGCGTGCTCGACTCGTTCACAGCAGCGCGCGCCGCCGTGGTGGAGATGAAGACCGCTCGCCGCGAGGCCCCGATCCTTCGCCGCGCGCGCCAGGGTCAAGAGAGGGCAGATCTGGAGGCGATGCTCCCGAGCGCGAGTCGACAGAGGTTCATCCAGACGATGACGGACGCGAGCTACACCAAGCGCGAGCAGAAGAACATGCTCAACGTGTGGGATCGGGCCGCGCTTGCCAAGGTGAAGGAGGGCAACACACCCGAGCAGGCATGGGACTCCCTCCTCGCCCACTCGGAGTATCACGACGTTAGCGTCACCGCCGACGACATCCAGACCGGGCGACACGCCTTCGCTCAGGAGGGCGAGCGCCCCGAGATCCAGAACCTCTCGGCGACCCCGGAGGAGTTCATGCTCCCGCCGAGCCCGGACTTCATCAAGAAGCAGGCGGCGCGCCTCGCGCGCAAGCACAAGGCCGCCCTCCCCGAGGGGTTCAACACCCCGGGCAAGCTGAACGCCCTCCTGGTGGAACTGCGCGCACGGGCCATCGAGGCAGCTGCATACCGCAAGTGGTATGAGCAGTCGTCGCGTGCAATCGTTCGTCACGTGCGCGGAGACCTGGACGAGGCCAACAAGATCGCCGGACTGATCGCCGTGTACTCGCCGCGCGCAGAGGTGTACTCGAAGAATTCGTCCTGGAACAACCTCGACCGCGCGCTCAACGCCTACAACGACTACCAGGAGACGGGGCAGATCGGCAACGCCTGGTCGATCTCGAAGAAGGGCAAGGGTGGCCTGCTCAAGGAGGGGGAAGCCGACTGGCAGACCTACCGGGCGCAGCAGATCATGGAAGGCAAGTTCAACGACCCCGCCCTGCTCGTCGAGAAGGGTGACATCAAGTCCTGGAACGGGCTCAAGACAAACCGTTTCTACCGCAACTTCCTCCAGCACATCGACCCCGAGAGGTACAAGGCCCTCTTCGGCGACGAGAAGTTCGGGACGATGGACACGTGGCTGCGCCGGGCGTTTCGCTACCCCAAGAAGTACGCGACCGAGGAGCGCGAGACTCTGTTCGGCGTCGAGACGGTAAACGTCGGCAAGCCGAATGAGACGATCACCGATCCGATGTATCACTTCATGGAGGAGGCAAACAAGATCGTCGGCGACTCCCTCGGGTGGAGCCCGGAAGAGGTGCAGGCCGCGATCTGGACGAGCGTCAAGGCAGAGGTGGAAGGCACCCCCCTCGAAAGCGCGGGCTTCGACTTCTCGCACGCCTTCGCGCATCGCGAGACCAAGATCGCCGAGGCGCTCCGGCCAGCCCAGTTGAGCCTGGACGACGCCATAGCCGCCAAGACCACGGACAAGCCCCTCCTCTCCAACGTGAACGACGCCATCGAGGCATCGCGCTCGCCGGACTCGGGCTTCACGCTCACGATTGGTCTCAATCCAGACGTGCAGATCGCTCCTGACAAGGGGCGGTTCATCGTGGCCTACGGGGCCTACGAACAGCGATGGGCCACTCCACTTACTCAGGACGCACTCCTCGATTACCGCACCACGCACCTCGATCTCCTGCGCTCCGACTCCTCCCTGCGCATCGGAGGGTGGAACAACCCGGACGACAATCAGATCTACCTCGACGTGAGTAGGTTGTTCGACACGCACGACGAGGCGATGCAGTTCGGCCGCGAGCAGGGGCAGCTTTCTATCTTCGACCGGCAGAACCCCGACGCCTCTCTCCCGACAGGGTTGGAGGAGGCTGCGGCCAACGCGCTCAAGGACGGACATCGCGAGACGTACAGGCTGGCCGGGCGGCGCGCGGAGCACGAGTCGCTCCTGGAGCGAGCCCACGTCATGTGGGGAGGCAAGCTGCGAAAGAACGGCGGGATCAGCGAGGCTCAGGCGCGCGAGGCTGAGAAGAACCTCGGCCGGTGGGCGCGAGACAACCCGGACACCCCCGAGGCACAGGCGTACGGCCAGCTGTCCTACGATGCCACTTTGGCCAACAACTCCCCCGACCCCTCCAACTTCTTCCAGAAGGGCACGGGCAACCTCAAGGGACTCCCAGAGGGGCGGAGCGCAAACGCGACGGCGCAGAGTGTGGCGGGTCGGTACATGGAGGACGCCGGTTTGCCATACCACCCGCCGAAGGACTACGCCGAGGTAGACCCCGCGCGAGCCAAGCGCATCGCCGAGTGGTTCGACAACGCAGAGAGCAAGCCCAACGATCCCGAGGTGCGTGCCAGCTACGACGCCTTCGCCCGCGAGACCAAGGCGCAGTACGACGCCATCGTGGAGAGCGGTTACAGGTTCGAGTTCTACCCGACCCACGATCCGTACGCCGGTGGGCCGAGCGAGGCTATCGACGACCTGCGTGCCAACAAGCACATGTTCGTCTACCCGACGGATGAGGGGTTCGGCACACTCACTGCGGCCGAGAAGTCCCACCCGTCACTCGGGGACTCGGGCGTGGTCTGGGCAGGGAGGCCGGTTACCCACAACGATCTATTCCGCGCAGTGCATGACTACATGGGTCACTTCAAGGAGGGCGTCGGGTTCCGCGCCGCCGGAGAAGAGAACGCCTGGCGTGCGCACGTCGCGATGTACTCGCCCGAGGCGCGCCCGGCGATGACCGCCGAGACGCGAGGCCAGAACTCGTGGATCAACTACGGCCCGCACGGCGAGGCGAACCAGACAGCCAAGCAGGCAACGACAGTCTTCGCGGATCAGAAGGCCGTGCTCGCACCCGACTGGGTTGTGGGCGAGGGCTCTGGCGCTGCCAAGGCCGCGGGCAACCCCATCAAGGGGTTGGTTCGGCGTCACGCTGACGGTACGCACGAACTGCACCTCTACAAGGGCGCGGACGTGAGCACTGTCATGCACGAGTTGGCGCACGTACTGGAGCCCGCGATGTCGGTGGCCGCACGCGATGCTCTCAAGGCGGCGCACGCGGCGATTCGTACGGGCGAGAGCTATGACGAGTTCGTGGCGCGCAGCTTCGAGCGATACCTGCTACGCGGCGATGCCCCCACGGAAGAACTGGCCGGGGCGATGCGCGAGATCGCAGTGGACATGGCTCGGATCTACAAGGGCTCGGACGTGCCCGGCGGCGCGGTGAGCGACGAACTCAAGCAGGTGTTCGACACCTTCTTCACGCGCGAGGGGAAGAGCGACCCGGCCTTCGCCGCCAAGCACGGCGCGGCCTGGCTCGCCCAGGAAGGGGAGACATCAAAGCCCATCGAGCACAAGGTCTTGGATGTGGAGGGCGGGCTAACGCCGACGTTCCTGAGCGACGGTCGCCCGACCACCACCGATAAGGTCGAGCAGGCCCTTGCGGGCGAGGGAGGGCAGCCCTTCCACCTTCACGTCAACGACGCCGATGGGAAACTCCAGGGCGCAATGCACGGGACAGTGAAGGAAGATGGCACCATGCACCTCGCTGGCACGTACGTGCTTCCCGAGAGCCGCAGCCAAGGCATCTCCACCGCCCTACACAACGCGGCTCGGAAGTACGCGACCGACAACGATCTCAAGATGTCGGCCGACTTCCAGAACGCCCGACTGGGCGAGCAGCAGGTCGCGAAGTCCGTCGCCGAGGGTCGCCCCGTACACAAGGACGAGCGGGGCCGCACCTTCTTCCAGGAGGGGGCCGACGAGCCCGCGCCCGAAGAGTTGCTCGACGAGATCGGGCAGGAGGCGTCACTCACTCCCGAGGAGAAGGTGCGCGAGGGGATGAAGGGTGCCCGGACGCGCTTCGGGGTGCAGAAGGCCGCGCGCAGAGAGGAGGCCCGCGCGCGCTCGGCGAAGGTCGACCACGCCCTGCGCTCAATCGCCGACCCCGACGAAGCGATGGCAGCTGCCAAGGCGGCCATGCAGGGGGAATACTTCAAGATCGACTTCCAGGGTCTCACGGTGCTCGACGCCGACGCGCTCAGGCACCTCAAGTCGCACGTCAACCAACTCGACACGCTGCTCCCGTTCCAGAAGATCAGGCTGAACGACTCGCTCACGAGGGCAGTGGAAGACCATCGCGTACCCACCCCGAGCGAGACGCGCCTGATCGAGCATGTGTTCGGAAAGCAGAACGCCATCTCGATTGTCGGGAACACGGCCAACAGCTGGGGCGATGTTGTGCTCAACATCCTCAACGTCCCCCGCACGATCATGGCGACGGCAGACCTGAGCGCCGTGGGCCGACAGTCTCTCGTGGCCGGTGCGTCCCATCCGATTCTCTGGGCGCAGTCGTGGCCGACGATGCTCAAGGCGATGAAGAGCCCCACCTACTACAAGAGGGTCACCCAGGACATCAAGGAAGACCCCCTCTACAACCTCGCGCTCGCGGCGGACATCTCATTCACGGACGTGGCCGAAGGGGCGGGAATCCGAATGCACGAGGAGGCGTTCCAGTCTGACTACGCCGCGAGGATATGGATCTCCGAGAACATCCCCCAGCACGGACACATCATCCAGGGCTCGGCCCGGGCCTACACGGCCTTCCTCAACAAGATGCGCATGGACATGTTCAAGCAGCAGATCCGTGGGGCGATGAAGGCGGGTCGCGACATCAACGACGAGGAGTTTCTCACGGACATCGGGAAGGTCATCAACGCCGCCACGGGCCGGGGGACAATCAACCAGCGCGCCGAGCACCTCATGCCCGCGCTCAACACCATGCTCTTCTCGCCGCGCCTCATGCTCTCCCGTCTCAACTACCTCGACCCTACGTGGTACATGCGCCTGTCTGGCCCCGCGCGCAAGGAGGCCCTGCGTGGCCTCTTCGCGACGGCCGGGCTCGTCTCCTCGACGCTCTTCCTCATCTCGCGCATCCCTGGCATTGACGTGGAGATCGACCCGCGCAACTCCAACTTCGGGAAGCTGCGCCTGGGCGACACCCGCATCGACATCGCCGGGGGGTTCCAGCAGTACATCAAGCTGGCGTCTGTGCTCGTGACCCAGACGAAGATCTCCTCGACCACGGGTGACAAGACGAAGCTGACCACCGACTTCGACCAGGCGAACTCCCTCACTGAGATCACGCGCTTCGTCCGGGGTAAGTTCGCCCCACCTGTAGCCATCTTGGCCAACATCATCGAGGGCGAGGATACAATCGGGGAACCCACCACGGTCAAGAGCATCCTCGCCAACAACTTCGTGCCGCTCCTCGTCCAGGACGCCAGGGATGTGTACCACGAGAAGCACGGCGGGATCAACGGGCTCGCCTGGGCGATGGGCGCGTACGGGATCGGGGGTCTGGGCGAGGGGCTCGGCACCTACAAGGCCAAGGACAACGCGCCGAAGAAGGTCGAGAAGTTCACCGAGCAGGCGAAGGAAGCCGGTCTCCCCACGCCGCCGCAGGGCGTGCTCGACTCCATGACGCACAAGACGCACCTCGACTCGATCAGCGGGCGCACCCCTGGCGACATCATGGAGCGCATGAAGAAGGGGGTCGCGTACTACGCCGAGACAACGGGCGACCATAGGTACGACGCGCTCGTCGAGCGAGTCATCAAGGCCAAGAGCGCCGCAGACGCCGAGGAGTTGTACTCGGAGATCCGCAGCATGATGATCGACCCCGGGCTCGCGGAGTACGTGGCCGCGATCAAGGAGAGAGGGGTGAAGTGATGGCGGCTGTCGACTGGCGCGTTGTGTACCTCCGAGCACTCGGGGCCAAGCCGACCCAGCCTGCGCTCGACTTCCTCGCGAAGTGGCAGCCGTTCGAGGGCGGCCACACGAACAACGACGCGAAGTTCAACTACCTCAACACGACCACCTCGATGCCGGGCTCCACGTCGATCAACTCCGTCGGCGTCAAGAGGTACTCCTCGCTGGCCCAGGGGGCCCAGGCGTTCGCCCGCACACTCAAGGGGACGTACGCAACGCAGTACGCGCCCCTGACGCAGTTCTTGCTGACGGGGAAGGGCGATCCCTCTCGTGGGCTCTCGATGTGGCTGAGCGGCTCTCCTGACTCCTCGGGTGGCCTCAAGTACGCGGCGAAGGTGATGGGGGGCACACCTGTCAGAGGTTTCGATGGTGCCGCCGATGCGGGGTCGTCCAATGGCAGGACTCCGGGCCCTGACCCCGGCAATGTAGGTTCGACCCCTACCCCCGCAGTCCAAACCGTACCCATGACACAGCCTGGTGGTGCCGATATGGTTCGCCAGCAGGCGCTCGCCGGGCTCGGGCGCATCGCCTCCGGGGAGTCGAGCAGCACGGACGAGTTTGCGATGACCGCCCCGCTGATGAAGTCGCTCCTGGAGGCGTCCAGGGCCACCAAGGCAGCACCAACCCAGCCCGCCGCGCCGCCGCCGACACCGGCCGCCGCCACTGCAAGCGTAGAGGGAACTACGGGGGCCGCGATGACCACGCCAGCTGGGTCGAAGTCACCCATCCCCACCTCGGCGTACGACGCGGGGCACGTCAACGTCAGCGGGTTCACATCAGACTTCGCGACCCGGCTGGCAGCGTTGATCCAGGCGTCGGGTGGGCGACTGCGAATCAACTCGGGATACCGAAGCCCGAAGTACCAGGCCAAGCTGTATGCCGCCGCGCTCAAGAAGTACGGCTCGGAGCACGAGGCTCGCAGGTGGGTCGCCCCGCCGGGCAAGTCCAACCACGGCAAGGGGTTCGCCGCAGACATCGGGGGAGACCTGGAGTGGGCGCACGCCAACGCCGCGCGCTTCGGCCTGGCATTCCCGATGGCGTGGGAGAACTGGCATATCGAACCTGCACGGTGAGCAACAGAGAGGGTAGACTGAGGCAATGCTGCACTACGTCATCGCCATCGAAATCCTCCTCCTGATCCTCGTGATCGCCTACTTCTCTGGGAAGGCGGGGAGGTAGCCGTGTCCGCCGAGAACATCGACGTGACGGAGGCCAAGGTGACGTACACGACCAAGGAGCTACTCACACGTATTGACGCACGCTTCGAGCGGCTGGAGGGATTGGTCACGAACCAGCCCACGCGAGCGGAGTTTGCCAGAGTGGAATCTCGCCTCGCCACCGTCGAGGAAGAGCAGACGGGGATTCGCGCCGCGACCCTGGCGCTCAAGGAAGACAAGACATCACGATTCAATCGTACGGACAAGCTGGTGATAGGTGTGTTCGCCCTCATCACCACGATCCTAAATCTGTCCTCGCTCGGCCCTGACATCTTCGGCTGACCCACTACCCAACATGGAGGTTCCAAATGACCGGCATCACCAACGCGACGAAGGCCAACGTCATCGCCGCGCTCAACGCCCTGCTCGGTCTTCTGATCGCGTTCGGCGTCCACCTCACGGACATCCAGACGGCGGCGATCCTTCTCTTCGCCAATGCCATCGGCGTGCTGTTCGTCGGCTTCACGTACCGCGACAGCGCCAAGCGCGTGATCGACGCGCCCGAGCCCGAGGAGGCACCATGACCCACGAGGCACTCAGGAAGCAGTACCTCGCCAAGCACAAGACCCTCGTCCGCCCGAGGCAGGGGTGGACATCCCTGCACTCGAAGCTGTGGCTCGCCTACTCGATGGTCGCCAAGCGCGGCTACTACGATGTCGGCACCTATGCCAACAAGCCGGGGGATCACTCCTGGGGGAATCGCAACGGTGCCCCTGGGCTCGCGCTCGCGTTCGACATGCGGCGCAAGAGTTGGGTCAGTCGGCTCGGCTGGGGCTTCCGCAACGCGAGGAAGACGGCCGAGTGGCTGTGGGAGAACCACGTCGCCCTGAACATCGACTACGTCATCGTGGGGCGGCAGATCATCAGTCGCAGCAAGCCCTACTGGCATCCCCTCACCACCGGGGACACCTCGCACGACTGGCACATCCACGTCTCGGGCTACGTCAAGTAGGGCTTTACACCGATGCAGTGAACACTCGTTATTCACTGTTACCCAATTCTTCACTGTTACAGTGAACATCACACGACACGTCACACATGAAACAACGAAGCCCCGGTCACCTCACGCAGAGGGCCGGGGCTTTGTCGTTGCTCGGGAGGCAGACCCGAGCGTACTACATCTCACCGCCCGTGTCCTGTGCATCGATCACGGCGGCGTTCTGCTTGATGCGCTCGACCCAGAGAGGGCCGATCACGAACTTGGTGCCGGGCGGGTGGCGCAGGGACAGGGCGCAGATGTGACTGGTGACGGCAACCGCCATCGCCGTCGGCGCGTATACCTCGTAGCACTTCTGCGCCTCATCGGCGAACCCGAGGTGAGCGTGCACCACGATAGTCCTGTCCCATGCGCTCATGCTCTCCATCGTACCGGGGGCTTGAGGATGTTGCGCTCGAGCAGCTTGAGTCGCATCTCCTTGTGCATCACCACGTCGGTCTCGGCGCGGGCCTTGATGTCGGCCCACCCCTCCTCGTCGTAGGCGTCCTGCCAGTCCTGCCAGTTGAGCCCCATCTTCTGATTGCGCAGCCGGAGCATGGAGCCCACGGTGTCCTGGCCCTTCTTGAACCCCTTGGCCCGGAGGAACCGCATCGTGTCCTGCACGAGCACCGAGCGGATCGGCTCGATGCCGAGCCTCATGCACTCCGAGTTGATGACCGGCAGGTCGAAGCGAAGCAGGTTGTGCCCGGTCACCATGTCGGCCCTGGCGATCTCGGCAAGGAGCGGGGCGAGCATGACGGCCCGCAGAGACGAGTTCCCGAAGAGCCCCTCGGGCCCGCAGACCGTCGACTCCACCTTGTCGCTCCCGACCCACGACCAGGCCACGCAGGTGATCTTCTGCGGCACCCAGTTGGGATCGGCGAAGCCAGCTGCGATGGTCTCGATGTCGAAGTCGAGGA
>Ga0163151_10005693_pt1 | contig 15702 bp, 13 predicted proteins | sample OliLakLV19MP5IB2_FD_145596 | JGI IMG/M metagenome (GOLD analysis project Ga0163151, IMG submission 145596) | Freshwater microbial mat bacterial communities from Lake Vanda, McMurdo Dry Valleys, Antarctica - Oligotrophic Lake LV.19.MP5.IB-2 | ecosystem: Environmental > Aquatic > Freshwater >...
GCGATCATCGTCCGATACCACCAGAACCGTCGCTGGTGGCAGTGGCCTTGGGTCTGATTACTGGCGCTAGCGCCAGTCTCCAAACCCCCTGAGAACTATGGCATTTTTCTTATCCGTGTGCCATTCGACTGTAGCCACGGGTGAAGCGCAGCCCGCCGCGGGCGAAGCGCAACCCGTGGATATCACTCCACCCGTGGCTACATTCGGGTCGCCCCTGCCGGGGCTGAGAAGATCTGTCACCCCCCCTTGGCGACCACGCTGTCACCGGGGGCATCGATGCGTCACGAACCCATGACCGCTGGAGATCGAGCGCATTCGCAGATTTATTTGGCCGTCAGATCGATCGGAAAGTCGTTGGCTCCCGCCTTCACTTCGTATTCCAGGCCGCTGGTGTTGGTGTCCCGGTATTTCTTGGGGAACTCGACCTTGACGGTTGGATCGCGAAGCTCCGGATTCTCGAACGCCTCTTCGGCCGACACGTCCTTGGGCGCGGGGGCCGCGGGCGGCGCGATCATTACCTTGTAGACGCCGGCCGGCATGTCCCCGCTGTTGAAGCTGTCGACCTCGAACTTTCCGTCGGCGTCGGTCATGCCGAAGGCGAGGAAGCCCTTCTCCATCTGCATGAACGACACGGCCGTTCCGGCCGCGAGCGGCTTGCCGTCCATCGTCAACCGCCCGGTGATCTTGCCGGTGGGGCCGTAGTCGACGCCGCCGCAACCGATCGTGCACAGGTTGAGAACGGCGACCGCCAGGTGACGCACTGCATGCCGACTCGTCATAGTCCACATCATCCGTTGAAGAAGTTCGAAGGATTCGAAGCGGTTTCAGAATCCAATCTTGGTGATTGCCGTTGGTGGCGGACCTTTGATCGGTGGTCCAGTACGCCGCAGGCGTTCGATCGCACAGCCCAGGGTCGCGAGTCGGCGAGCGCACCCTGGGAAAACGGCGTCCGAGGCGCATCGACCCTGAAAGGGTCGCATCATCGGCGGCATCAAAGCTTGATGAAACCCTTTCAGGGTATGGTGTTCGTCATCGATTGCCACCCAGGGTGCGCTCGCAGACTCGCGACCCTGGGCTGTGAGATACAACGCCTTCGGCGTAAAGACCATGGGATGTTGAAACAGCTTCTAGCAGTCGATCTGCCGCCAGACGTTGCCGCCTTAGAAGTCGCCGAGCACTTGGCCGTCGTCGCGAGTGGCGAGTTTCTTGAGCGTCTCCAGGTCCATGTTTTCGCTCAGGAACCGGACGGCTCCATCGCCCAGCAGGCAATGCGTGCCCCCGACGTGGAACGAGCCCAGCGGGTTGTTGGCTCCCATGTTGCTCGACATGCCGGGGAAGACCGTGTCGGCAAACGGCTCCTGGCGGATGCGGTAGCGAACCGTCGTCACGTTGAAGAAACGATACGGGTTGGTTCCCCCTTCCGAATCGTTGCCGCCCGGATCGACATTGGGCGGCGTGCCATCCATGCGGCAGCCAATCAGCCAGCCGGTGTTGTCGACCGCACCGGCCAGGGAAGCGCCGGCCGATGGGAAAATCCACGAGTACACGCCATTGGCGACGGGGAGCCGGATCAGTTTGACCCCCTGCTCGCCGACCATCATCGTGTTGCTCATCCCGTCGGTGACGTCGCGGAATCGGACGAAGGAGTTAATGCCCAGCATTCCGCCGCCACTGCTCTTGGCAGTCCCGCCTCCCTGCTGGTGATTGAAGATGCGGGTTTCGTTGAACGACGTCATATCGGCCGCACCGGCGATGCCGGCATAGGTGTTGAAGTTCTCGCGGTTTGGCTGCTGTCCGTCGAAGCTAAACGTCGGGCAGACCGTCGGCGGATTGGCCCCTTTTGCGAACCGCAGATTGAGTCCCCCGGCACTCGTAGCCACCGGTATCTGCCCGACATAACCCGGAGAAGCCCCACTCCAGGTCATGCCGTTGTAGGCGGGTGCCTGATCGAGATAGGGCAGGAGCATGCCGATGTAGCTGGGGCCGAAGCTATTGGTAGCGCCGGTCCCGGTCCGAGGCGTGGCGGCGAAACTGCACCCGGCAGGCAGCCTGCTATGGGTGGACTCGTAATTGTGCAGCGCCAGGCCAATCTGCTTAAGACTGTTCCGGCACTGTGTGCGCCTTGCGGCTTCGCGGGCCTGCTGCACCGCTGGGAGTAACAGCGCGATGAGGATCGCGATGATTGCGATCACCACCAACAATTCGATGAGCGTGAACGCTTTGCGTTGGGACATGGTCGACCCTTTCAACCACAATACGAGTGAACGATACCGATGATGAACAAGAACCACAGAAGTTCCGTGGTGGAACTCGTCTCAGGAAACGACTGACATACATGTGTAGCCGTCAATGCGTCAATTTGGGTTTTATCACTTCGGGTCATGACGTTCAACGGAATTCGCACGTTGAACGCACACAAACCGCGAAAATTCGATGGTTCGATCCCACTTTCCCGTCTTGGCAGGCTATTTGGCTTCGAGTTGAAAATCGACTTCATTCGGGCCGGGCTTCACGTCGGCCGTCAGTTCCGTCTCCGTGCTGTTGTACCGCTTCGGAACGACTTCCTTCTTCTCGACCGTCTGCCCGGTTTTCGGGTCCAGGCCTTCATAGGCGGTGGTGATCCGCACCTTGTGCGTGCCGATTTTCGCCCCTTTGTCCTGGCCCATGTAGATCAGGTCGTACACGCCGTTGTCGTCGGTCATCGCCTGCGAGGTGCGACCGCCGCTGTCGGGACTGAACGTCACGATCGCCCCCGCGAGCGGCGTGCCGGCCTGCACCACCTTGCCGCGGACCTGGCCGATCTCCGGCCGATCGCCCTGGCTGCCGCAACCGGCCAGCGCGGTGAGCAGCAGGCACACCAACACCCGGCCGTGTGTGGGGATGCGGAATAACAACTTCGGCATTCGAGACAGATCCTGGCAAGTCGATGTCGGGAGAATCACATTCGCGGAGTCGGTGGAGTACGCCGAAGGCGTTTCATCACACAGCCCAGGGTCGCGAGTCCGCGAGCGCACCCTGGGAACGGGGCGTCCCCGTTGCATCGACCCTGAAGGGGTCGCATCATCGGCAATGTTCAAGCCTGATCAAACCCTTTCAGGGTCTTGGATTCGCAATTGATCGCCACCCAGGGTGCGCTCGGAGACTCGCGACCCTGGGCTTCGTGATGAAACGCCTTCGGCGTAAGCACCATGCCCAAGTCCGTTAGAACTCGCCCATGACCAGGCCGTCGTCGCGGGACAACAGGAGCTCGAACGTGCTGTCGGTCTGGTTCGTGCCGATGTTGTTGTCGATGTTCTCGCTGATGAAGCGGACCGCGCCGTCTCCCAGCAGGAAGTGCGCTCCGCCGACGTGCTGGCTGCTGTAGTTGCGACGGAAATCGCCCGCCACCGGGCTGCTGGTGCTGTTCATCAGCGACAGTCCGCAGGCGTGCGTCATCATCATCCCGCGGTTGTTGTCGCCCACGGCCTGGGAGGCGCCGCGGATGCCGAAGATCGTGCCGGCGTAGATCTTCACGCCCTTGAAGTTGTAAGCGCGTTCGCCGATCAGAATGGTGTTGCTCATGCCGTCGGTGACGTCGCGGATGGCGCAGTTGCTGTTCTGCCAGAACGCGCCGTTGGCGAACTGGACGCCGCCCATGGCGGTCAGCGGGCCGGCCAAGTTGCGGAGCGAACGGCTGGCGTTGCTCCCCATGTAGTTCGAGGTGGAGGTAGCGACCCCGTTGATGCGGTAGCCGTTCGTGCTGGGAGCGGGCAGGTCCGGGGGCTGCGGGCCGTCGTTGAGTTGCGGACCGGTGTCGGACGGGCAACGAAAGGCGGCGAGCGGAGTCTGCAGGCCGGCGCGGCAGCCGCCGGCGATGTCGGCGACGCAGACGGCCATCGTCTGATTGCCGGGGTTCAGCTTGTTATACAGCGGGGCCTGATCGATGTACGGCAGGAGATAGGTCGCCCAGCTCCAGTTCCCGTTGAGGTCGCTGTCCGCCGTGGCGGTGAACTGCATCACGTAACCGGGCGGGAAGCGGTTCATGGTGTCGTGATAGTTGTGCAGCGCCAGGCCCAACTGCTTGAGGTTGTTGCGGCACTGCGTCCGCCGGGCGGCTTCGCGGGCCTGTTGCACCGCCGGCAAAAGCAGGGCGATGAGAATGGCGATGATGGCGATCACCACCAGCAACTCGATGAGCGTGAATCCGCGTCGGCGAGGCATAACCGGGTTCCTTCGACAGAGAACAGGACACAGAATGAATTGCGGCCCGCGCGGTAGAACCAACGGATGTATCGACGAAGGGAAATCGAGTCGGACTGCGGTTTCCCCGAGCGGGCGAAAGGGAAACCGAACGTCCTGCCTGTGTTTCTCCCTTGCGGCAGCCGATTCCCCGTGGAAAATCCCGTTGTCGGGAAAAAATGCGGCATTCGTCCCTTCGCCAGTGCCTTGACCGTGCTGAGATGTCGGGGTGCCACTGGCGGCGGGCTTCGGCCGCCAGTGTGCATTGTGGGTTGGGAACAAAGACACTGGCGGCCCAAAGCTGCCGCCAATGGCACCCAAATTCCTGTCAACTCCGATCGGTTGAACCACTAGCTCGGGAAAGAACTCGAAATCTCCGGCGATCGGGCGGGGAATCGGGGTTTCCTCCGGAGAATCCTTTTATCGCTGTCGCGCTGTTCGAGGGCCGAATCTGATCCCTCGGACCGTGCGGTGGAGGTGGCACGTGGACAGTCACGGTCCCGACGGGGGCCTGTTCGCCGCGCTGATGGTCCAGCACGACCGCCGGCTGCTGCGGTACATCCTCACGTTGTTGCCTCAACGGGCCGACGCCGAGGAAGTCCTGCAACGGACGGCGACGGCGTTGTGGGAGCGGTTTGCGGAGTACGACGTCACCCGAGAGTTTTACCCCTGGGCCGTCCGCTTCGCGTATTTTGAGGTGCTCAATCATCGGAAGGAACGGGCCCGCGACCGGTTGGTGTTTCGCGAAGAATTGCTGTCCGAGTTGGCGGCGACCCGGATGGAACTGGACGATCTGCTGGAGCGCCGTCGCGAAGCGTTGTTGATTTGTCTGGGACAATTGCCGCCGGCCGATGCCGAGTTGTTGCGGCGACGGTATTGCACCCCGGAGACCGTCGCCGTGCTGGCCGCCGAATGGGGGGCGACGGTGAAGTCGTTGTACCGCCGGCTGGACCGGTTGCGGGAACGGTTGGCGGACTGCGTGTCGCGACGGACGGCGGGATGGACTACGGAGAAGGCGAACACATGAATCACGAACCGTCGGCACCGAAGATCGAATTGCCCGGACTCGACGTCTCGGTCTTGTTTCGGCGTGCGCTCGCGGGCGATCTGTCGGCCGAAGAATTCCAGGGACTGGAGAGTCGCCTGCAAGCAGACCCGCACCTGCGGGCCGAGTACGTGAAGTTCGTCGATCTGGAAGCCTGCCTGCACGACGAGTTGCAACAGCGTCCGGAGCCGTTGGTCGTGCCGTTGCCGGCCCGTTCCCCATCGTGGCGGCGCTGGCTGGTGCTGGGGGCGACCGCGGCGGCGTGTCTGTTCGTGATGGCGGCGAACTGGCTGCGGTCCGATGTGGAGGTCGTCCAGAATCCGCCCGTTTCCGGCGATCAGACCGTCAAACTGCCGCAGCCCACGTATCTCACCGCACCGCTTCAAGGCTTGCCGGATGTCGCGGTGGTCACGGCGTCCGATCAGCCGGTGACAGCGGACGTGGCTGCGCTGGCCGTCGGCGCGCGGCTCAAGCCGGGCGTGCTGACGCTCTCCGAAGGGGAACTGCAACTCGACTTCCTCGGCGGCGGACGGCTGTTGCTGCGCGGTCCGGCGGAGTTGCATCTCGTCTCCGCGACGGCCGCCACGCTGGTGTCGGGGGCGGCGTCCGTCCGCATGCCGTACTCGCAGGTCGGCTTCGTGCTGAGCGCCCCCGAAGCGGCCGTCATCGCCGCGGGGACTGAGTTTTCCGCTCGCGTGCAACCCGACCGTCGCACGCTGGTGCAGGTCTACGGGGGCATGGCGGAACTCTCGCTGCTCGGCGAAGACGGCAGCACGCTGATCAGTCAGCGGCTGACGGATCAGGCGGCGGTCCTGGTCGATGCCGCCGCACGACAGTTCCTTCCGGTGACGGAGCCGTTCGACGACCTCCCCAGGGTCCGCGATCTCGTTCACGCCGAACTCGTGGTGACGGCGGATTACGTCCGCCAGGTCGAACAATCGCGGCCGTATCTGTACTGGCGGTTCGAGTCGGAGGAGAACGGCCGGATTCCCGACGCGCTCGACGGCCCCTACGCCGCTCAAATCCTCAGCGACGACTTCAGCCGCGACGCGATCCGCATCGCCAACGGCGTCGCCGAGTTTCTGCCGAGCGTGACGCCGCGGTGCATTGCCTCGGTCGATCTGGTGCCGGACTTCAACCAGCGCGACTTCAGCATCGAATTGTGGATGCTGCCGACCGAACTGAAAGCCAGCGCCCTTTTCAGCACGGTGCTGCCCGGCGAACTGCCGTCGCCGCAGCATCTGAACTTTCTCGAAATCGCGTTCAACACGAATCTGGTTCACAAGCCGGGGGTGATCCGGTTCCTGCACCGCCAGCCGCCGGCGATCGCGGGCGGGTACAACCTGTTCTCGCAGGACGTCTGCACGCCGGGCGCGTGGAGCCACATCGTGGCCACGAAATCGCCCGATGAACTGCGGCTGTTCGTCAACGGGCAGCTCATCCGCACGGTGTCCGGCCCCGGCACCGGCGCATCGGATGACCTGAGTTATCGGCTGGTTCTCGGGCAACTGGGGACGCTCAACAATCAGCGACAGTTTCAGGGGATGATCGACGAGGTCGCCGTCTACGACCGCGTGCTGCGGTCCGAAGAGATTTCGCGGCACTACTGGTCCATCGTCCGCAGCGTCCCGCTGGCGTCGTGGCGACCCGTCGGCGAAGATGAGTCGCTCATCGCGTGGAGGGGCCGCTGAATGCGGAATGCGTACTTGAAGGCTTGGGACGTGGGTGGCCGGGGCTGGAGCCGCTTCGGCGAAGCCCCGGTTGTTCCCGTGCTCACCGGGGCTTCCCTCCCGTTGGTCGGTCCAGCCCCGGCCACCCTGAGGTGCGTTGCGTGGATGGGAATCGTGCTGGTCGTCGGGCTGGGTGCGACCGTGGAGGCTGCCGACCGCGTGCGGTTCAATGAGCAGATTCGGCCGCTGCTGTCCGACCGCTGCATGGCCTGTCACGGGCCGGACGAAAAGCGCCGCGAAGCCGAACTGCGGCTCGATCTGCGCGCGAGCGCGATCGGCGATCCCAACGGCACGCACGCCATCGTCCCCGGCAAGCCGGATGAGAGTCCGCTGTGGAAGCGGATCACGTCGACCGATCCCGACGAGCGCATGCCCCCGCCCGCTGCGAAGAAGCCGCCGTTCACGCCGGCCGAGTTGGCGCTCCTCAAACGCTGGATCGAAGAGGGCGCCGAGTACGAAAGCCATTGGGCGTTTCTGCCGCTGAAGACCGATCCGCCGCCGAACGTCGCCGGTGCGCCGAATCCCGTCGATGCGTTCATCCGCGCGAAGCTGAATACGGTGGGAGTGGCCCCCTCGCCGGCAGCCGACCGGGCGACGTTCATTCGCCGCGTCACGCTGGACCTGACGGGCGTGTTGCCGACGTCGGACGAAGTCGCCGAGTTCCTCGGCGATCAGCATCCCGCGGCGTACGAACGGCTGATTGACCGCCTGCTCACGTCGCCGCAGTATGGCGAACGGTGGGGCCGGCACTGGCTCGATCAGGCCCGCTATGCGGACTCGAATGGTTACGCCATCGACGCCCCGCGCGACATGTGGCCGTACCGCGACTGGGTGATCGACGCCCTGAACCGCGACGTGCCCTTCGATCAATTCACGATCGAGCAGCTCGCCGGCGACCTGCTGCCATCGCCGACGAAATCGCAACTGGTCGCGACCGGTTTTCATCGCAACACGCTCATCAACCAGGAGGGGGGAACGGACCGCGAGCAGTTCCGCGTGGAGGCGACAATGGACCGCGTCAACACCACCGGCGCGGTCTGGCTCGGGCTCACCGTGGGGTGCGCTCAATGCCACACGCACAAGTTCGACCCGATCACGCAGCGCGAATACTACGAGCTGTTCGCGTTTTTCAACTCCGCTCAGGACGCCAACGACCGCGGCCCGGCGGTGGAAGTGATTCGCGGCGAGATGTTCGGCCAACCGGTTCCGGTTGTGCGTGAACCGAAGCCGCTCTCCGCTCCCGAACTGGCGAAGCTCCGCAGCGCGTGGGAGCAAGCGACGCGAGAGCGCTTGGAACGGTCGCCATCCCCGCTGCCAGAATGGTCGCCGCTGTTGGCGACAGAGTCGAAAACAGATTCCGGCACGCCACTGACCACGTTGGATGACGGCTCGCTGCTCTCCGCGTCGAAGGGGTCGGCGAACGACCGCTTCACGGTCATTGGGACCACGAAGCTGCCGCGCATCGGCGCAGTGCGATTGCGTGTGCTGACGCACGAATCGTTGCCGAAACGCGGCCCCGGCCGGGCGGGGAATGGCAATTTTGTGCTGTCGGAATTCCGATTGAACATTGACGGCGTCGCCCATCCGTTTCGCCGCGCGACGGCCGATCACGAGCAGCCGAACTTTCCCGTGGACGCCGCGATTGATGCCGACGCCAAGACCGGCTGGGCGATCAACGTCGGCGAAGGCTCGACCGCCCGGATGAACGCCGACCACGAGGCGGTGTTCGTCCTCGCGGAACCGGTCGATGTCGCCGGCAAGCCGCTGGAGATCGTGCTGTCGCACGACATCAACGCGAACTATCTCATCGGCCGGTTTGCCATCGACGTCGCCGCCAGCGCCGCCGCATCGCAATCGGACTCCGCACTGCTCACCGCCCTGCTGAAGCCGGACAAGGAGCGATCGAAGGCCGAGCAGTCTGCGATTCAGTCCGCGTTCGAGAAAGCGGAACCGCGGGCCAAGCCGCCGGAGAAGAAGGCCGCTAACCCCGACGTCGTCCAGGTGATGGTCATGCGCGACTTGCCCGAACCGCGCGAAACGCACCTGATGACCCGCGGCGATTTCACGCGGCCGAACAAGGAACTGGGGCCGTTGTCGCCCGGAGCAATCGCCGCCGTCGCGCCCCCCCTGACAGAAGCCCGCACGCGACTGGACTTGGCGCGGTGGCTGGTGCATCCCGACAACCCGTTGACGCCGCGCGTCACGGTCTCGTCGAGACGGACGAGGACTTCGGCGCTCAGGGGGCGGCCCCGACGCATCCTCTTTTGCTCGACTGGTTGAGCCTGGAGTTTCAGCGGCAGGGCTGGAGCCAGAAGTCGCTGCATCGGTTGATCGTCACCAGCGCGACGTACCAGCAATCGTCGCGGCTGCGTCCCGAACTGGCCGAGCTGGACGCACGTAATCTGCTGCTCGCTCGTCAGGAACGCTTCCGTCTGGAGGCCGAAGTCGTCCGCGATGCGGCACTCTCGGCGAGCGGTCTGCTGGACCGGACGCTGGGGGGCCAAAGCGTGTACCCGCCACAGCCGGACGGCGTGTACGCCTTCACGCAGGTCAACAAGGCGTGGCCGACGGACACCGGCCGCGACCGCCATCGCCGCGGGTTGTACACGTTCTTCTTCCGCAGCGCACCGTATCCGCTGTTCACGACGTTCGACGCGCCCGACTTCCAGGCGGTCTGCACGCGGCGCTTGCGGTCCAACACGCCCTTGCAGGCGCTCACGCTCGCCAACGATCCCGCATTCTTCGAGTTGGCACAGGGCCTCGCATTGCGATTGGCGACCGAAGTCCCCGGCGGCTTCGAGGCGACGCTCGACGACCGCATCCGCCGCGCGGCCCTGTTGTGCTTCAGCCGCGAACCGACGGTTAAGGAGACGCAAGTGCTGCGCGATTATCTGCAACGTGAATGGACGTCGTTCCAGAAGGACACTATGGCGACGGAAGCCCTGACGACCCCCACGCTGCGGCAAGCCGTCCCCCCGGCCGACGCCGCGAGTCTCGTGATTCTCGCGCGGACGCTGTTCAACGCCGACAATTTCATCACGCGGGAGTGATGATGGGTTGATGGTCATGCACACCTTCGCGGTCTTGTTTTAGCCCCGATAGGGGCGACAGAACGTAGCCCCAGGCGTAAGCCTGGGGATGGATGGAGATTGAAAACGGTAGCCCCGTGAGGGGCGAAAGAATGGTGGGGGAGGCGACCGGCTTTCTGTCGCCCCTCCGAGGCTGTGCTGACTGAAACCGCTGCTCCCCAGGCTTACGCCTGGGGCTACGTTCTGTCGCCCCTCCGGGGCTGAAAAAATTAGAGGTCACAATCTGTGACCTCCAACTTGCGAACTTGTGATGCCAGCCTGGCATCACAAGTTTTCGTGAAATGACGAATGCTTTTGGGCCTGCGATCGAGATCCCACAATGTCTTCCGTTCAACCACAATCGTTCGATCAATCCCGCCGCGAATTCCTGCAAACTTCCGGGTTGGGCGTCGGCGCGATTGCGCTGCAAGCGCTGCTCGCTCGCGACAGCAGCGCCGCGCCGGTGAAAATCAACCCGACGAATCCGATGTCGCCACGCCTGCCACCCTTGACGGCGAAGGCCAAGCGGGTCATCTACCTCTTCATGGCGGGCGGGCCGAGCCAGCTCGAACTGTTCGAGGACAAGCCGAAGCTCCGCGAGTTCAGCGGGCAGGCGCCACCGCCCAGCCTGCTCGCCGGCAAGCGGTTCGCATTCCTCAAGGGGACCGAAACCCTGCTCGGCAACACGCGGAAGCTCGCCCGGTACGGCGAATGCGGCATGCACCTCAGCGAGTTGCTGCCCCATCACCGGCAGATCGTCGACAAGGTCTGCTGGCTCCGCGGCATGACCACGGACGTCTTCAATCACGGCCCCGCCAAGCTGTTCATGAACACCGGCTTCCAGGCGCCGGGCCGGCCGAGCTTCGGGTCGTGGGTGACGTACGGCCTCGGAAGTGCCGCCGACGATCTGCCCGGTTTCGTCGTGCTGCAAAGCGGCCCGCGCGGTCCTCGGGCCGGGGCGTCGCTGTGGAGCAGCGGCTTTCTGCCGACGTCGTTCCAGGGGGTGCCCTTCCGTGGCAAAGGCGACCCGATTCTGTACCTGAAGAGTCCCGAAGGGCTGTCGCGCGACCGCGAACGGGCCTTTCACAACGCCGTCGCCGCGCTCAACCGGGCGCATCTCGCCGACACCGGCGACCCGGAGATTCTGACGCGCATCAACGCCTACGAGATGGCGTTCAAGATGCAGACCAGCGCCCCGGACCTGATGGACCTCGGCCAGGAGACCAAGGCCACGCTCGAAGGCTACGGCGCGGAGCCGGGCGTGCCGTCGTTCGCCACGAACTGCGTGCTGGCCCGGCGGCTGATCGAGCGCGGCGTGCGGTTCGTGCAGCTCTATCACACCAACTGGGACAGCCACGGCGGACCGGGCGAGACGCTGAACGCCGACTTCGAGAAGGTCGTGAAGGACGTCGACCAGGCGTCGGCGGCGCTCGTGCTCGACCTCGAACAACGCGGGCTGCTCGACGACACGCTGGTCGTGTGGGGGGGCGAGTTCGGCCGCACGCCGATGGGCGAGAACCGCGACACCATCGGCCGCGACCACCACGTTGACGCCTTCACGCTCTGGCTCGCCGGCGGGGGGACCAAGCCCGGCCTGATTCACGGCGAAACCGACGAGCTCGGCTTCGCCCCCACCAGCGGCAAAGTCCACGTTCACGACCTGCACGCCACGCTGCTGCACCAACTCGGCTTCGACCACGAGCAACTCACCACGCGCTTCCAGGGCCGCGACTACCGCCTCACCGACGTCCACGGCGAAGTCGTCCACGAGATTCTCGCGTAGGTTGGTCGGACTGGACTCATGCCACCGACGGCGGGTGCCACTGGCGGCGGCTTTGGGCCGCCAGTGTCTTCGTTCCGTGCCTCTCGATGAAACTCGACTTTGATCCTGAATCGACAAGACCACTGGCGAGCGAAGCCCCTCGCCAGTGGCACTCGGCGGTGAGGATGCGACTGGTTTCACGGGACACCACCAAGCGATGGCCGCCGCCCACAGCAGCACGGCGACCGCGGTGTCGCACTGCCGAAAGCGACGACGCCATCGCAGCCGTTTGATGTCCCGCTCCGTCCGCGCCGACCGGCATCGCGGCGGCAACCCGGCCGCGATCCGCAGTCGAGTCCAGGTGCCCCAGAATCGGGCGACGGTGCCGCGGGCGACGCCGATCTCGCGGCAAAACCGGTCCAGCGTGACATTCGGCCCGGTCCGCGCGGCAAGGAGCCGCAACTCGGCCCGCAAATCGTGGACGGCGCTCATGGGAGAATCCCGGCGAGTGGTCAACGACCCGAAGCGGCGGGGGCCCATCCCCGCGGATCTTCGTGTCTCTCACCCTACCGGAACCATTGCGCGGATTTTTGGGGACACCTGGCGAGCCGCATTCCCCCATTTAGCCCTCGGTCTCCCGACCGGGGGGCGATGAACCCTCGACACCCCGACGTCGTTCGAGGCGCTCGCCCCCCCCGTCAGGAGACGGGGGGCTAAATGATGACTCGCCGCCGTGGCCGGTCGTCGCCCGCCTGGACACGTCCGAAGACACGGCCGTGGCACACCGGCCCGCGCGACCGTTCCCCGTCTGCGTGTGCCACGGCTGTGTCGGGCGTGCGGACGCTTCGCAGGACGGCCAATCGCTTGTCCGGGACACCCGGCAACTGGCTCGGTGTCGCCCACGGCGAGATTGCAGAGACGGGGTGTCACAAGTATTATCCGTCGAACTTTCGCGGCAGCATCGCTGGATTCATTAAGGTTTTAATTGTGGCTATCAAGGATATTTCCGTCGATCCTCGTTATGGAAGCGGCTTGATGTTCGGGGAGTATTTCGACGATCCGGACCTCGTGGCCGCCACGATTTTTCACTTGACATCCGTCTTTCCAGACACTGTCGGCTATGTACTCCGCTATTGCGACGTCCCGACTGGCAAAGATCCCTATTTCGCCCCGTATGATGCCGTTGGTATCGTGAATGGAGATCGGCGCGATCCGATGGCTGGCCTTCCGCTGCGCATTCCCCCGGTTAACCTGCGGGGAGACATGCAGCGCTGGCCGTTGCTGGCTTGGAACGAGCCGGACGGCGGCGGCCAATCCGACGCACATCAGAACGCCGTTCGACGCGGTCAAGTGCTGCTGCGAGGCGAGGGAGGTCTTCCCACGGGCTTTGCCAAGATCGTGCAGTCGGGAGGAGTGCCGATTCCGGATGAGGAGTTTCGGCTCAGGTATTGCGAGACGAAGATGTGGCTCGATGACCAAGTGACAGAACTCAGGACGCGGAAGCTAAGTTTGTTGGCACTGGTCGCCCCTACCCTGACCGCCATGCGAGACCTTATTGCCCACGGCCAGCACCGCCTTGCCGTGGGTCAGTTGGCCATCCTACTGACAAGCCATGTATTGAATGGCGCCGAATTCAATCGCGCGGCGTTCTTTGCTCTCGATCCTGACGAATTCGGCGAGCTATCATGCGTCATGGCCCACGGCGACGATTCCTCAGAGGCCAGCAATGCCGAACGTGGCAGGATCGTCCGAGCAGTCGCTTCCGCGCTGGGACTTCGGGGTTTGACGGTGCGCGACGATCTTCCACTTGCTCGCGATCTGGTCGACGAGCGTGTGGATTTGAACGGCCAATCGTTGATCGCCAAGGCCTGGCGGGGGGAGTCCATTCCGGATGATAAAATTATCTGGCTACTCGCCAGCACTCGGCTCGTCGGCGACGTAGTTCAGATTCCGGACGAGCTGGCGCAACCCATCGCCTTCGTCGTCGACCACGACGACGAATTTTTCCAGCAGCACAGGGGGCGAAACCCCGGCTCGGCTGTATTTCGCTCGGAGAACACCAAGTGGTTTGGCCAACTCTGGAAGTACAGCGACCAACAGCTCGGCATTTTCCTTTTTGATTTAGCGGCGTGGTCCAGGTGGGATTACAGCCAACAACTCATTCCCAAGTGCCGGATGTCGAACGAAGTCCTTCAGGCAGTTTCTGCCGGTTTGGGTTCGGTCGCCTGGAAATTCCGCTGATCCGGTCCGCTTCCGTAGGGCTCGACGAAAGCGACAGGAGCAGACCAGCCGTTCTTAATAGATTGACCGTTCGATCGCGAGATCATCACTATCACGAGACCTACAACTTCGGGGCCACGAATGTCTGTCGGGGAAATTTCATTGGAGAGGCCACGCGTGGAACCGCATGTCATCCCAACTAAGACCTACCTGGCCCTTGAGCGCCTGGTGCAGGCGCTCAAGTATCGCATCCTCCGGGTTTCCACAGACCAGTCAGGCCACCTGACGCATGCGCGTCTCCGCGACTCGTTGCTCCATCCCGAACGGGCGCTGCAGCCGAGCGGGGTTCAAGCGGGAACGGCGGCTTCATCGGAACCCGACCGACATGCTCCCTTGCCCGTACCCGATCCGGAGGACATCGCCTATCTCGAGCGCCGCATTGCCAACCTCCGGTTGTTGGCGATTCGGCTTGCCAAAAGTGCCTCGCGGGAGACGAAGATTGAGGAAGTGACCCCGGAAGTCATGAAAGCCTGCTGGGATGCCATCTTGGAAAAACCGGAGTTGCTGCAGAATGCCCTGAGTGCCGGCGAGTCTCGGGACCGTGCGTGATGAGCAAGAAGCAGCATTCTTCGCCCGGCGGGGGCGACGCCGAAGCAGCAGCGATCAAACAGAGCATCGATGCCATCCGGGTAGCCACACCCTTTGCCGAATCGCTGGATTGGTTCGGCAACCCTGACGCATTCGGCACAAGCGGCAAAAAGTCATGCGACTTCGCGACGGAGGCGATCCGTTCGAGATTGCTCGGCGGTCAGCAGGATGTCCAAGCGGAATTGAAGTGCCTATTGGCGGTCGACGCCAGTTTGCGTCTCGTCAACGGCTATGCGTCGCTGGACTACAAGCACCTCTGCGACGTTCTCAAGGTCGTCGCGTCAATCAAGCAGTACATCGGCGACAGGTCGTTGAAGCGCCCTCGCAATTTTATGATGATCGCCGCTCCCGGCTCGGGAAAAAGCCATCTCGTCGAGAGCATCGCGAAGAGCGTCGGGGACTCCGACGTGGGCGTAGCCACGTTCAATATGGCCACGATGGAATCCAAACGCGACTTGGTCGGTGTGATCGACGCCTGCCGCAACATTACGGTGGAAGGCAAGACCCCCCTCGTCTTCCTTGATGAGTTCGACTCTCGACCGGAGAACATCCCTTTGCTGTTGCCCCTGCTCTGGGATGGGACGCTGGACTTTGAGAATCGGCAGCTCAAGGTGGGCCGGTGCGTGTTCGTCCTGGCCGGCAGCAAGGACGAGATTCGCAAAAAGGTGTCCATGATCAAACATTGCCAGCGGCCGGAAACAGCGGAGGCCAGCGAAGACAAGATGGTGGATCTGTTGTCCCGCATCAGCGGTTCCAACATCCACATTCCACCTTTTCCGATTCCAGATCCACAAGTTCCGAAACCTGATCCAGACGTCTTGGATAGCCAACTCTTCAAATGCGACAAGGTGGTCATTTCGATAGCCCTGCTGCGGAATCGATTCGGCGTTCTCAACTCTCAAACGCACCGGGGCGTTGAACTGATCTTCGCGAAAGCCACCGCTGGGGTTCCAATGGTTGTTGCCACAAGCCTTGGAACGGAGTCCCAGCGATGGCAACTCAGCTTACTCT
>Ga0163151_10005694_pt1 | contig 15699 bp, 22 predicted proteins | sample OliLakLV19MP5IB2_FD_145596 | JGI IMG/M metagenome (GOLD analysis project Ga0163151, IMG submission 145596) | Freshwater microbial mat bacterial communities from Lake Vanda, McMurdo Dry Valleys, Antarctica - Oligotrophic Lake LV.19.MP5.IB-2 | ecosystem: Environmental > Aquatic > Freshwater >...
CTTTCTCCAGGCATTTCATCACGATCCAGTCCAGATCGCCGCGCAGCAGAGCAATTGTCTCTCTTACTTGTAGGAGACGACGTGAGGAAACTCTGACTATTTCGGGTTTTGGATTTTGGATTTTGGATTTTTTTGAAGTGAGTCTCCTCACGTCGTCTCCTACAAGGGCCTGGCTGAGTCGGGTGCTCGGTCGCACCGGTTCTTTCTCCCGGATGGTCTTGCGCATGGCGTCGAGGCCCGAAGCCATCAATTCCCTCGCGTCGAACGGTGTGTTCCCCGTCAGTAGTTCGTAGAGAAGCACTCCGAGGCTGTAAATGTCACTGCGCGTGTCGATGTCCAGCCCACTCATCTCGGCCTGTTCCGGGCTCATGTATGCGGGGGTGCCGATGAATTGTTCGAAAGCGGTGAACACCGTTTTATCCGTGAGCCGCTGGCCGTTAGTCGCCTTGGCGATGCCGAAGTCGATCACTTTGGGCACGGGCACGCCGTCGTGCAGCGTGACCAGGATGTTCGATGGCTTGATGTCGCGGTGAATGATGCCCTTCTGATGCGCATGCTGAACCGCTTGGCAAACCCGGATGAACAAGTCGAGACGCTGGGTTGTGGAAAGTTGGTTCTGATTGCACCAGTCGGTGATTTTGATGCCGCGCACCAGTTCCATGACGAAGTAGGGCCGGCCCGAGTCGGTCGCGCCCGCATCGAAGACCTTCGCGATGTTGGGATGATCCATCAGCGCCAGGGCCTGGCGCTCGGCTTCGAACCGGGCGATGACTTGTGCCGTGTCCATGCCCAGCTTGATGACTTTGAGCGCGACGCGGCGGCGCACCGGTTCGGTCTGTTCGGCCATATAGACGACGCCGCAGCCCCCCTCGCCGATTTGTTGGAGCAGTTTATAGTGGCTGATCTGGTCGTCCGTCTTCTCCGCCACCACCACCATCGTTGGAACCTCGCGCATCACCTGCACCACGCAGGCCGGGCACAGCCCTTCAAATGCCGCGCTGGTCAAAGCGGCCCCGCATTTCGGACATTTTGGCGATGCATCCATCTCGGCTCTGAGCGCGACACCTTTTCCGTGCTCCATCACGTTACCGATTACAAAGGAGAATTCGCTTCAGGATTACACGGCAGCCCGAAGAAATCATTACCAGTTACCGCCCGACCGCGTCGAAAACATGGCGCAGTTCCTCTTCGATGTCCGCTGGATCGGCCACGGTCTGTGCGATCTCAGCGCGGATGAGTTCGCCGTAACGCTGCCGCAACCGATGCACTTTCACCCCGACGGCATCGACAGCCCATCCCAGGTCGGCAGCCACGCCGTCATAAGCGCCATCGCTTGTGGGCGTCGAGAGAAAGACTTTCAACCGTTCAAACTCGCCGCCTTTTCCGGCTGCGGCGAATTCTTCCCTCAATCCTGCCAGGGCCCGCGCGAGCAAGGTCAAGGCCCAGCGTTGCTCGAAGATCTTTTCCGCTGACGCACCCAGGTCCGGTTCGAGCAGATACAGCTCCTCGGCATTGTGATCGTCGAGGGAAATGAACGTCTGGCCGCCTCCGCGTTTTTCCGCCCGGGCCTTGTCCCACTCGTCGCAGAGAAAGTGCTTGAGTGAGGCCATGAGGAAGGAGCGGAATTTGCCCTTCTGCGGACCGATGTTTTTGAGAAAATCTCTCCGGAGCAGTCGGGCAAAGAACTCTTGAGTCAAATCTTGCGCGTCGTGCGGACTGCGGCCCTCGCGCCGAAGAAAAGCGTACATCGGATACCAGTAGGTGCGACACAACTTCTCCAGGGCGTCAGCCGCTAGAGAAGCATCGCCTTGTTTCGCGGCCAACACGTTGCTCCAGTGGGTCGTGGCGAAGCAGTGGGCGTGAACGGTGGCAGGATCAGTAGGCGACGTCGACACGCCTGGATGGTAATCATCTCTCAGTCCGGGAGCGAATTAAAAATCCCCTGAAGACATTCACTCCGGATTCATACCGCTTCTCGAAGCGCCGGTGGCCACAGTGTAGTTGCCGAAGGCGGATTTGCTGCGGATTCCAACCGGCGCAAGCCGCAGTGCCTTTATAAGGTCAGCGGTTGCGGAGAAACTTGATCGGGAAGGTTTGCCCGTCTGGAAGCCAAACACGCCGTTGGGACACAAGCTTTTGGCCTTAAGCGATCGTTACCACGGGGAGCGACTCAACTCTGCGGAAATCAGTGAGGAACTCCGGGAACGCCGGGGAGGACTTGATTGAGAACCTTTCTCGATTCGGGCGTCTTGCTCACAGGCTGGAAAGGCAAGGATCGACTGCTGGCAATCCAGGCTGAGTTCATCAATTCCGAAACGCCCGGAAAGCCGTTATTTCGTGTGAAGGAATCGACCGTGCGGTGCCTTGAAAGCTTTCGCTGAGGGAGAAGACCGCGAGAAGTGGTGTTTAACTCGCCGGCCGCCACGCAGTCGATTCTTTGCCCGTCCACGGATCAACCGTCCTACACCCCGGAAAATGCTTCACATTCCTCGTCACCACGACGGCGCTCATCGAGCGGGCAATGGCGCCGATTAGCGAATCGTCAAAGGGCAAAGGATGCGCTCGCGCCTCCGCCATCAATCGGCCCCACTCAAAAGCCGACGCCTCATCAAACAACCACACCGCTCCCTCAAAAAACTCCATTACGTAACCAAACTCCCGCTCCAGTTCTCGCCGCGACTTTCCTTCCGATTTAGATTCAATTCCACGTCGAAGTTCGGCCACCGTAAGGGAACTCACCGCCACCTCAATCCGATGCTCCTCCATCCATTCAACCACTGCCGTTGCTCCACGCATCCAGTCGCTGACGACGTTCGTATCCACCAGATACTTTAAAATCGGCATGGCGGGACAGGGCCTTTGGCATTCTCAGTTCGCTCCAACCGCAACCCCAAATCCCACATCGCTTTCAGATGTTCGCTAAGCTTTCCTTTACCCTTGGGAGGTGTCCACTCCTTCGGATTCCTGCTGGGATATCCCTTCGTCGAATACGGAGTTACCCGCCACTCGCCACCGGTCTTGCTCACCATATACTTTTGTCCTGGTTTGCTCCCTCGAATAGGGATGCGCCCTTTCGCGTCTGCGGTCACCAAAGTCGTCATGTGGGCAATCTCCCACCAAATTCGCGCCTTCGCAAGAATGGTTTTCTCTGAAAGATTGAGATTTACCTCGACATTGGAGCTGTCAAATTCACTTCAAATTACGGAAAGACCGCTCGCCCCTGCTGATTAAAGTAGTAGTATGCCGCTTCAAAACTTGGCTCCTGAATCTCGCAAGTTGGCGGGTCAAAAACCAACTCGCCAAACGCCAGCGCTGGAACCAGTGTCAGCGGGGGGGCAAAACCAGCCATTCTTGAGGTGGATAACATTGCTGGAGATGTCAAACTCTCCTTTTTCCGTGAATACCACGGGCCCCTGGCCAAGGAGGCGGTTGAAAAAAACTGGAGCCCCATGGATTTTTTAACTCGTTTGGTGGAAGGGGAGGCCTTGCGGCGCACAGATAGATCCACCTAGCGTCGAATCCAAGCGGCTCGCTTTCCCGTCATCAAGACACTCGAACAGTTCAACTGGAGCTGGCCCAAAAAAATCAACCGCCCCCAGGTCCAAAACCTCTTTCGATTTGCCTTCGCCAAAGAAAAGGCAAATGTGGTTTTTATAGGCGGTGTGGGGCTCGGGAAAACCCACTTGGCTATTGCCCTGGCTTACGAAGCTTGCGTGGCGGGTTACTCCACCCTCTACAACTGCCATCGACATCGTCAACACCCTGGCGTCGGCGCCGAAGGCTTGATCTAATAGAAAATTCGTATCAACGGCAATTATGGTTGGCTTTGGGGGCATTATCCGAGCCGCCGTAAATGATGGCTAGGCCACGATCCAAAAGCTGTCGCCGTTTTTCATCGGAAAAAGTATTGGCCTGAGATCGGTGCTTTGCAGCGATATCAGTGCCAAGAGATTTTTCCGGTGTTGGCTGTGTTTCTTTTTTCATACCTTTGCCCTGCGGTGGCCTACCTTTTTTCATGAGTGCCCCTTCTGGTCAACTAAATTTGCTTCCATTTTACGTAACCTCGTTTTCCTTTTCATCCATCGAGTTTGAGCTGAAAAGCCTTAACGGCAATCCTCTAGCTTTGACAAAAAAGAACGTTGTGGGGTTCAGTTCGCGGGAGAATGGAAATGGTATAAACCTGATTTCATTGGTTTTTTGGCGAATGGAGAGGTTTGAGCACTCCAAAGGTTTCGCCGTCGCGCCTGATTCCGCCCATCACCCGACCTTTTCCCACTGGTCAAGTTCCTCAACGACGCCCAGGCCCCCATGATCGATTCCCATTTGCTTCCCCACAGGCAATGCCCCTTCTTTTTGCCAAGCTTTAAGCTCCTGAATCACCCTGAATCCTCCTGATCTGTTGAAGAGTTTACGCACAATTCAGAACTTGGAAGAGAGGGAAAAACATCAAAAAACCTTGATTTCATTGGGTTTTCTGAGTGGTGGTGCCGGTGGTCGGACTCGAACCGACACGACTGTTTAAGGTCCCAGGATTTTAAGTCCTGTGCGTCTGCCATTTCGCCACACCGGCAAGTGCCAAATACCAACGACTTGCGTCGTTAAAACTTCTGAAAAATTGACTTTGTGCCACTTTCACTTTTTGAAAGCTCCTGCATCCCCCTCCGGATCGAAAATGGCTCGTGCTCTCGGTCAACATCGGGGAGCAGTTTACCTAAAAGTGCTCGATGGCCGCAAGCAACCAATTCGAGGTCTTTGGCTCCTGGGCGGCCGTTATTATTCCCGGCTGGTCGTTTTAGATGCCGAAACGGAAGGGGTGACGACGGTGGCCAAGGCTACAGCCGCCCAACTCAGATTGCTGACGCAAAGAGAAACCAACGAACTCCCCATTACCAAACAGACGCCCAAATTTGCCGATTTTGCGGACAAGTATATTGCTTCGCTTCTCGCGACCCCGGACTCAAAACGCCCAGGTACCATCGACAAGGAAACGGTCAGCTTAAAAATGTGGAAAAGCCACTTTGGTGACCTACGCTTGAACCATATCACCAAGTCGCGAATCCGAGTCCCGGAATAGGGGTCAGTCCAATAGGGGTCAGGAATGACTATTGACGTATCCTGATGAAATGGGCAAGGTCTTGGGATGCCAAGGAAGCTGAGGGTTGAGTACGAGGGAGCGGTCTATCATGTGATGAGTCGGGGCGATCAGCGGGAGAGGATTTATGTCGACGACGCCGATCGAAGGAGATTTTTGGAGACGTTGGGCGAAGCCTGCGCGAAAGCGGAATGGCAGCTGCATGCCTATTGCCTGATGGGCAATCATTTCCACATGGTGTTGGAAACGCCCCGAGCCAACTTGTCGGCGGGGATGCAATGGTTTTTGGGAACTTACACGGTCCGGCATAATCGGCGGCATCGGCTCTTCGGCCATCTCTTCAGCGGAAGATTCAAGGCGTTGACGATCGACGAGAGTAGTCCAGGTTACTTGAAGACCGCGTGCGATTATGTGCATTTGAATCCGGTGCGGGCGAAGCTGATCGATGTGGGCCAGCGGGTCAAAAGTTACGCGTGGAGCAGTTATCCCGAATATTTAAAGAAGCCCGCGAAGAGACCGAAGTGGCTGCGAGTCGACCGGTTGTTGGGTGAATGGAGCATTGAGCGAGATAGCGCGGGCGGGCGCGAGCGATTCGAGCAGGGGATGGAAATGCGCGCGGAACAGGAAGCGGCCAAAGAGAGCGGCGATTGGAAGGCGCTGCGGCGAGGATGGTGTTGGGGGCCCAAGACCTTTCGCGAGGAACTGTTGGAGATGATTGAGGAGAAAAGGACTCCAGGACATACGGGCGAGGAAGTCCGAGAGTCAGAAGAGCAAAAGGCGGAGCGGTTGATAGGCGGACTGTTGCGAAAGTTAGGGTGGAGCGATGAGGAATTGGAGAATCGCGCCAAAGGGGACAAGACCAAGGCGCGAATGGCGGAGAAACTGCGAGCGCGGACAACGATGACGTGGGCCTGGATCGCCCAACGCCTTCGCATGGGCCACTGGCGAACCGCGTTCAACGCGACGCGAACCCTCTCAAAATCCAAAGGAAAGAAGTAGTAATTTAGTCATTCCTGACCCCGATAAGAAATGAGCCTTGGAGTATACTGCCCGATATGGGAACGAGCATTTGCGGTGGCAAGGCTGAAATTAAATGTGTGATTGGGGACAATGAGGCTGAGTGCACTTTTCTGTTCTATTTAAGAGGCACCAATCCCACTGTGTCATCTGCTCAGACAGAAATTGGAAATTCACCTTTTTACGCCAAAGCAATTGCTGAGGTAGAATCCGGTGTGCAAAATAATAGAAGCTACTTGCAGTTTAACGAAATCGGGACTCTTGGTTCTGGGTGGGACGATTTTAAGCATTGTCCGAACCGGGGTCAGGACCCTGGTGGTTCGTACGGATGGGGGATGTACCAACTGACGAACCCAGTCCCAAATATTCAACAATTGTGGGATTGGAAAGCGAATGTTGCAGAAGCAAAAACGCGCATGACGGCCCATTTCACATTGGCTACTGCTTGGATTGCTGAGCAGGAAAGTCAACAGCAGGCCGCAGATCCTTCCAAACCTCTGCAAAACTTTACGTTTTCCTGGAATGGCGTGAACTTTAAGAAAGGTACCCAGCGTACCCCAATTGACGCTTGTGCGATTTGGAAATACAATGGCCATGGTGGGTTGTGGCCAATTTACTGGGATAATCCCTCAAAAACTTGGAAGCAGCGTGCCAGCTTTTATTTGGACAAAGTCTGCGGTAAGCTTTAGAGGTGGCTTTGAAATTTTGGTATGTCTAGGAAGAATATTTTGGAGCGTCTCGAATCGAATTGGACCCGATGTAACCTTGGATTTCAACTTTCAATAAGGTTAGCCCCATTTTTGTTGCTTCTTGTTTGCAGTATCAGTTGTGTTACCCATTCTCACGAGAAACCTATTTCACTGTCCAAGACGAAAGATTCGCTTTACAAAGGACAGCGTTTAATTGTAACTGGTCCTCTACAAATTGGCACCGCTACCCTAGACCAAGCTTTTGAATGGTCAGGGAAGATGCATTATATGGTACCTAGGGATTCCTTTCGATCGAAAGAGGTCGATCTCGAAAATGACGGAGTTTCTGAGGTTGCTGTATATTCTAGAGCTTGGGCCGGGAATGGTGGAAATCTTTATCTGATTTTTAAGCAAACACCACGCGGACTGCGTTTTTTTGACACAATTGCAATGGGAGACTTCCGCTCGGTGGAGCGATCCGAAGCGAATGATGTTCTCATAGTAACACTGTCGAGGATAGGGAGGGACCAATGCGAAGCGGTCCTATTGGGAATCAAGCCCCAAGGTTTCCACGAGATATCGAAGCGTCTCCTGAACTCTGAAGAGAACGTTAAAGCTGGAAGCCAAGAGATAGCCTTTGAAGATTTATATAAATCCAACGTTCTACCGGAAGGTGTTGTTAAAAAGGCTTTTGCTCTTTTACGTTAAAAAGGACTTTAATTTCCAATTTCCGTTAGGTCCTTTAGTCGAATAACGTAAAGAATGTGAGGTCCGGACTTAAGATGCTCGGGAGCATTTACTTCAAGGTATAGGCTAATATGGGATTCCTCGATTGCTTGTTCACTGAGATACATTCTAAATAAGGAACTCCCTTTGATCTCCTTCGACTCAATTTTACCCACAACATGAGGCTTAATGAGAGCAATTGCAGAATCTATACCCCCCGCTCGTATTGTGAGCTGGAGAACCCACTCTAATCCCTTGGTTTCGGAGGGTGGGCACCGGACCGTAATTGATCGATTAGTGCCAGTCTTGTCAGCCAACACTGTGATTTTTTGTTCAGACAACCACTGTTTTAATTGACTTCCTGAAAGTTCAATCGGCGAAGTGAATGCCCGCGCCTCACTTATGAGAGCGTTGAAAGCAAAGATGAAAGCAGCACCTAATCCAAGAAACTTTTTTATTCGTGAAATCCACAACCATCCCATATGAAAAACGCCTAAAATCACTGAATTCATTGAGTTTTTTGAAGCAAGCCCACAAATTCGCCGGGACATCTCAGCCCACAGCATCAAACGTCGCACAAATCTCCCATTTTTCGCAGCAACTGCGAAATTCCCATGGGATTGTTTGTGACGTGAAATATTCAATTTCTTGTGTCCCAGCACTCAAAGGTTTCACCATCAGGTTTATTTATTTTTACTTCAGTCGCCGAACCCGGGTCCACCTGCTCTGTGCCCAGCGCATTGTACCAAACAAAACCACTGCATTTTCTATATTCGATATTGGTAACCACATATCGCGAATTATTGGTCCCAGGAGCGCGAGAACGGTTGTCATGCAATTCGACGATGGTTTTGACAAACTTCGCCTTCATTTGTTTGATTTTGTTAACGACGACCTGATTAAGCGAAGTCGGGGTAACATCATTCCCATTCAGATGAAAAGAAAACGCACCGGTTGGACAGTCTCTCAAAATTGCTAAGGTAAACTGTGTGGAAGGGATGTCAGCTATATCAATAGGCAAGCTACTTGCAGGCACATCGTATGCACGAACTGTTACGAAAAGTTTTTTAGTGATCGACTTAGAGCCTTGTTTACGTTCCTTTTTCCATCCGAATTCCAGCAAACCATTAATTCCGGTATCAGGATTTGCGAGGAAAACGGAAATTGTTACTGCCGACGCAGCGTGGCCCGTGTATTCAGGGTCGTTTTGGCAGTAAATATACGGGTCAGCTGGAGGAAAACTACCGTGAAGCGCAGAAAGGGATTCAACTTCGAGAATATAACCCTTCACCGTCCGAGATTCCATCGTAGGAGACGTGCATTGCTCCACTGTGGATTGAGAGACGCCGCGTGGACTTAGAGCCATAAAATAATATTTGTTCTCCGCCTTGGACTACGATTGAATTGTAGCCTGCAACACGAGTCAATAACATAACTACTTCCAGCAATTCTCATTTGTTCCATTTGTTATCTTTTTCCAGGAAGAAGGACCTGGGATTGGAGCTGTGCATTGCGAGGTGGGTGAGTTGGTAGTGGTGAAAGTGACAAGGTTTCTGCGGTCGGAAATGGCTTCCGAGTAATGATCGGCCTCACGCTCTTGCGGCGGGCTTTCCCCCGAGGTGCGGGCTTTAGTTTTTTTAACGGAGTTGGGACCGATTTCCAGGCCCCGTATCATAAAATCCATCAATCGCTGACAGTTCTCGAATGCCAGATAGGGTCGTCAATGCTTCCAGGTGTTGAAAAATTTACCCGGCGCTCCCACTTTCGCGCGGATCATGCGGTAGCTTTCGTCGGTCAACTCCAGCAACGTGCGCAGGCCGAAGGCCAGCAGGTTCATGGTCATCAAATAGGCTGGACAGATGTTTTTTGCCATGACCGAAATTATGTTCCAGGTGATGCCCCGGTTTTTGAGCACGTTGTTGTTTTCATTCTCGATCTTCCACCGCGCCCTCCCTGCCGTCCATAAACAGTTCGATTTTTGTGAGAGAATTCTTCACTGTGCATCGAGAGGATGAGAACGGGAACTTTTGGAAACCGAACTTTGATGTCCTTAAGAAGTTCCAGCCCGCTGGCTTCTTGTAGCGTTAGATCCAAAATGTCGATTTTGAACCTGATTTTTTCAAGGCCTAAGCCCTGACGCAGAATTGGATATCCTCAACCATTAGAAATTGGATGGGGTTTGTTTTTCCTGGCATGAATTTCTTTGTTTCGATTCTTGAAGGTGGAAAGAAGGTCCAAGCACATGCGTGATCGAAGCTCTTTGTTCACGGGTGATACTAATTTCCGAACAAAATTACTGCCTGTTTGTCCAACCCTTAAGTTGTTTTAAATGCTTGTTTCTTTCGCAATTTTATTCGCATCGTAATTATGAATTTCAGCCCGCGCGCTACCTCCAATTCAACCATTCTTTCCGCAGCCGCAAATTCAAGCCCAGATCCCATAGTCTACAAGCTAGGATTTTACGGAGCTGGATCTACTACAGGCTTCGGTAATTTATGGTTTAAACAGTTTGCCAACGATGCAGGGGTGACCAAACTTTATGTCCATAACGACGGGAATAATGCGATGTGGGACTTTTTAAAGGCAATTGATAAGAATAATAACAAAGTAATCACTCAAGAGGAAGTCAGCAATTTGACCCTGAAAGTGTGCGGCTACAGTTGGGGCGGAATTTCGGCAATAGGCTTTACTCAAAAAATAGCCTCACCCGGCAAAATCCAAGTTGGCGGCACTCCCCATCAACCAATTGAATACACTTTAGAGGTTGGCATATCTGTAAATGTGCTGGTGACCGTCGATCCTGTTGAATGGCTCAATCCGGCGGGAACTGTTCAAAACAATGTTAAAAAATACCAAAACTGGTACCAATTAAAAGGAGGTTACTCGATCTTTAGAAAGACGAACACCACCAGAGAGATTGGAAACTCCTTTAGCGACAAACTGAAAGGTGATGCAATTCAGGTGCAGGCCCCACTTACTTTTAATGGATGCAATACCAGAGTCGATTCTCCGAACCTAAGGACACGAACCGGAGCAGCGTTTCTAATTGATGGTGATCCCACAATTTGGAGTTTGCGAGGTGATGAAACAAATCATGATGGAATGCCTTGGCTTGTGGGAGATTTAGCAACTGGGTTACTGTTATGAAGTTTTTTTATATTTTGGCTTTTTTGATTGTGGGCTGCGCCAGCCCAAACAATTACAAAGGAACATTTCAAGGGTATTTGGCCTCAACAAACTTGTTTGCTGCTAGTGGTTTTAACGAAGAAACTATGGTGCTCGTGGTCACAAATGCTGTAAATTTAAAGAAAACCTCAGGCGATGATTCATTCCATCCTGAGTTTAGAGGTTTTCCTGTTGTTTTAGTAAACAAGAGAGGCCCAATAAAGGTGGTGGCTGGCAACGTTTCCGTAGGCACCAGTCTCTCAATAAAAGGTAATTTCGAACGAGGATCCCTACGGCTTTCAAATGGAGAGAAAGCCGTTGAGAGTAATAATAGAACCAACATCCTGTGGAGTGGAAGAGTACTGCGAACCCACGAACTTAAGATTATCAGAAAATAACAGATGTTGGCACCGCATACTAAAGTTGATTTACTACCATTGCCCTATTCAAGGGTAACTACTCAGGTTGATTTAACGCCGTGAGGCAAGAATGGGCGGCCCTCGAGGGCGAGGCGGAGGTATTCGAGGACGGGGAGTCCATGTTTGCGGAGGGTTGAGATGTAGCTGCGGATGCGGGCGTGACGGCGGGCGCCGTCAAGCGTTTTCGCGCACGGCGAGACATGCTGAATTTGCTGCTCGATCCCAATGTGTCACGCAAGCTCATGGAGCATCAGGAGGATTTGCGTCGAGTGGTAGGCGTGGCGGTCGAGCCAGGCGTGCCAGCCCCGGGGCTGATGGTTTCGTTGGGGTATCTGGACGCCTATCGTAGCGCCTGGCTGCCGGCCAATCTCATCCAGGCCCAGCGCGATTATTTCGGTGCGCACACTTACGAACGAAACGATGCCAAGGGCACGTTTCACACGGAATGGGAGAGTGATAAAAAAGCATGAAAACGAATGACAAGCTCGAACCGACGGTGTTCGTCATTTTTGGCGGTACCGGCGACCTGACTTGGCGGAAGCTCGTGCCGGCCTTGTTTGATCTATCGCAAGACCGCAGCTTGCCGGCAGATTTCGCGATTATCGCGGTGGGTCGCACCAAATTTAGTGATGATGCGCTGCGCCGCCGGTTGCATGATGGCGTCAATCAGTTCTCTCGTTTCGGAAAAGCAAAAACCGCCGCGTGGAATCAATTCGCGCCACATGTCCATTACCAGCAGGGCGACTACAAGAAGCTGCAAACTTATACGGCGTTGGGCAAACAATGCGCGAAGTTGGAAAAGGAATGGGGCACCAAAGCGCATCGTATTTTCTACATGGCCACGCCGCCGAGCATGTTCGGAGAAATTCCCAAATACCTCGGCAAGGCCGGATTGTCACGTGACCGTGACTGGTCGCGGATCGTGATCGAGAAACCAATCGGCTACGATTTGGAATCCGCGCGCGCCCTAAACGCCGTTCTCGCTGCCAGCTTTGAGGAGTCTCAGATTTTTCGGATTGACCACTATCTCGGCAAAGAAACCGTGCAGAACATTCTGGCGTTTCGCTTTGCCAATCCTCTTTTCGAGCCAATCTGGAATCGTCGCTACATTGATTATGTGACCATCACCGTCGCCGAAACGGTGGGCGTTGAACAGCGCGGCGGTTATTACGATCAGGCCGGCGCGCTCCGCGACATGGTGCAGAATCATTTGATGCAACTGCTCTGTCTCGTCGCGATGGAACCGATGGTCTCCTTTCAAGCCGACGAAATCCGCAACAAGAAGGTGGACGTGCTCCACGCGGCGCGTCCCATTCTCCGCGACCAAGTTCCCCAATTTGCCGTGCGCGGACAATACAGTTCTGGCCACCCCAACGGCAAAAAGATGCCCGGCTATCGCGAGGAAGAGGATGTTGCACCCGATTCACAGACGGAGACGTTTGCCGCGTTGAAACTGTTCATTGATAACTGGCGCTGGCAGGACGTGCCGTTTTATCTGCGCACGGGCAAGCGCCTGCCGCAACAGGCGTCGGAAGTTTCCATTCAGTTCCGCGCGGTGCCGCATCAGTCGTTTCCGCCCGAGGCCTCCCTCGGCTGGCTACCCTCCCGGCTCATTCTGTCCATCCAGCCCGTCGAAGGAATTGTGCTGGGTTTTCAGGCCAAATATCCGGGGCCGAAAATGCAATTGCGGCCGGTGGACATGCGGTTCAGTTATCACGAGAGTTTTGCTGCCCCTTCGCCGGACGCTTATGAAACGCTGCTCTGGGATGTGATGAAACGGGACGCGACCCTCTTCATGCGCGCTGACCAAGTCGAAGCGGCTTGGCAAATAGTGACGCCGGTGCTCGAAGCGTGGCAGGCCACGGCGCCGAGCGATTTTCCTAATTACACCGCCGGCACCTGGGGACCGGAAAGCACTCAAGGATTGCTGTCGCCCGGACATCGCTGGCCGCTGCCGACTGAACTGGTGGCAATGGAAAAAACGAAAGGAAAGAACCCATGACTCAAGACATCATAAAGACGCCTGTCACAACATTGTTTGTGGACATCGGCGGTGTACTGCTGACCAATGGGTGGGATCATCTCGCCCGCCGGCGGGCGGCGAAGCATTTCAAGCTGGACTGGGCTGAGATGGAGGAGCGGCACGGCTTGAACTTTGCAACCCACGAGGAAGACAAGCTTGCGTTCAGCGAATACTTGGACCGAGTGATCTTCCATCAAAAACGCCCATTCACCCGAGCCGAGTTCCGACACTTCATATTCGCGCAATCGAAACCTGTCGCCGGGATGATTGAATTGGTCCGCAATTTGAAAGTTAAATACGGATTGAAGATTATTGTCGTCAGCAACGAATCGCGCGAATTGAACGCTCATCGGATTGGCACGTTCAAGTTGGCCGGATTTGTGGATGCGTTCATTTCCTCCTGCTACGTTCATCTGCGAAAACCCGACGCAGATATTTTCAAACTGGCGCTGGACATCGCCCAGACACCCGCCCGCCAGATCGTCTATCTCGAAAACACCGCGCTGTTTGTCCAGATCGCCGAAGGCATGGGCATTCGCGGCATTCTCCACACGGATTACCAATCCACGCGCGCGCAACTCGCTGCTCTGGGATTGGCGTGCGCCGACGGCGGGGACGGCGGGAAGGAGTATTCGTGAAATCGGCAAAACCAGGGGACGCGACCATCAAGATTAAATTGAATGGTTTCCTTCTACTGGCGAAGCAGGATCGGATCGCCTTGATGTGCGCTGAAGCGGTGCCGTGGCGCTGTCATCGTTCGCTCATTGCGGATGCGTTGCTGGTTCGCGGCATCGAGGCCGAGGATATCATGAGCGCAGCTCGCCGCACGCGGCACACGCTCACCCCCTTTGCAAAAGTCCGGAGCATTACAATCACATATCCGGCCGGTGTCGCGCGGAACATTTCCAAGGAACTATGCAATCAATCCTGACCGTCAATGGCGGCTCTTCGAGCATCAAGTTCGCGCTCTTCCAGGTTGGCCAGCCGCTGAGGCGAGGGCTTTATGGCAAGGTTGACCGCATTGGCTTGAGCGGGACGAATTTGACCTTTCATGAACCGGTGAACCAAAAGCCGGTGAGCCGCAAACTCGCCGCCGCCGAGCACCAATCGGCGGCAAATTTCCTGATAGGCTGGCTCGAAGCCCGACCGGATTTCGCGTCGGTAAAAGCAGTGGGACACCGCGTCGTTCACGGCATGAAACATACCGAGCCGGAGATTATCACAAAGAAATTGCTGGCTGAACTACATCGTATCAGTCCCATCGATCCGGATCATCTGCCACGCGAGATTGAACTGATCGAAACATTCCGCAAGCGTCATTTGAAACTGCCCCAAGTGGCCTGCTTTGACATGGCGTTTCACCAGACCATGCCGCGCGTGGCCAAGCTGCTGCCGATTCCGCGCCGCTTCGATGCCAAGGGGATCCAACGCTACGGTTTCCACGGCCTGTCTTACGCCTATTTGATGGAGGAACTCGCGCGCCTAGGCGACCCGGCGGCAACGCAGGGCCGGGTGATCCTCGCCCACCTCGGCAACGGCGCGAGTCTGGCCGCCGTGCGCGACGGAAAGAGCATGGACACCAGCATGGGTTTTATACCAACAGCGGGATTGGTGATGAGCACCCGCTCCGGCGATCTGGATCCTGGACTCGCTACGTTCCTTGCGCGCAGCGAAAAGATGACTGCGTCGCAATTCGACAAAATGGTCAACCATGAGTCGGGGCTGCTGGGGGTATCCGAGATCAGTTCCGACATGCGGGACTTGCTCGCGCGGGAAACCGAAGATGTCCGGGCGGCGGAATCGGTGGCGTTGTTTTGCTATCAGGCGAAGAAGTGGATCGGAGCTTATGCCGCCGCGCTGGGCGGACTCGACACGTTGATCTTCGCCGGAGGCATTGGAGAAAACGCGCCAGTCGTACGCGCCAGCATTTGCGATGGGCTTGGCTTCCTCGGCGTCATAGTGAGCAAGACTCGCAACGCAAAGAATGCGGCGATGATTTCCACCGACGCCAGCCGTGTCACAGTTCGCGTCATTCGAACGGACGAAGAACGGATGATTGCCAGGTCAGTCAGTCGCGTGCTCGGTCTTGAATAGGGTTTCACTCCATGGCGTAGCCGCATCTCCCGAGTAAATTGATTAGGGTTTCACCCCCATAGCGTAGCCCCTCTCCCGACGTAAATTGAATTTGCTTCATCTGCGCCATTGCGGAGTAACCGATTTTTCAAACACGCAATCAGCCGGACGCCACACAGACGGATGGGTGGATGGGGCGGAGGAATTTTGATTTGGGCGGTGCTCGGCGTACTCATTGTAGTCCTGCTGGTCGTGGTGATTGGCAAGTTGTTCAAGAAATAGTCGGGCCTTCAAGGCTCGCCCGTGAAGTGAACTGGTAACTATAGAAGCAAATCTAAATCAAATGAATATACTTTCCATTCGCACAAGCACTTTTGGCTCGGCCCATCCATTTGTTCTTATCGCGGCTGTTGCAGCCGTATCTCTGCTTTCCGGTTGCGCCGGTCGCACTGCGCACGCGATGGATTCGCCAGGCGCAACGAAAGTGCGCGCCAA
>Ga0163151_10005695_pt1 | contig 15696 bp, 10 predicted proteins | sample OliLakLV19MP5IB2_FD_145596 | JGI IMG/M metagenome (GOLD analysis project Ga0163151, IMG submission 145596) | Freshwater microbial mat bacterial communities from Lake Vanda, McMurdo Dry Valleys, Antarctica - Oligotrophic Lake LV.19.MP5.IB-2 | ecosystem: Environmental > Aquatic > Freshwater >...
GTATTGGTTTGATAGGTTGATTAATTATTACTCTTTAATAGGGCTTCCACCAGCATTACTACCTTCGGTCTGAGGCTTTACTTCTTCTTCGGTGCAGGCCGTGATCGATGCGCTGGCGAGGGTGATAAAAAGCAGGAGATATATTATTTTTTTCATTTTGCGTATTGGTTTGATAGGTTGATTAATTATTACTCTTTAATAGGGCTTCCACCAGCGTTACTACCTTCGGTCTGAGGCTTTACTTCTTCTTCGGTGCAGGCGGTGATCGATGCGCTGGCGAGGGTGATAAAAAGCAGGAGATATATTATTTTTTTCATTTTGCGTATTGGTTTGATAGGTTGATTAATTATTACTCTTTAATAGGGCTTCCACCAGCATTACTACCTTCGGTCTGAGGCTTTACTTCTTCTTCGGTGCAGGCCGTGATCGATGCGCTGGCGAGGGTGATGAAAAGCAGGAGATATATTATTTTTTTCATTTTGCGTATTGGTTTGATAGGTTGATTAATTATTACTCTTTAATAGGGCTTCCACCAGCATTACTACCTTCGGTCTGAGGCTTTACTTCTTCTTCGGTGCAGGCGGAGAATGTGGAGGCAGATAGTGTAAGAACAATAACCAGGTAAAGTAACTTTTTCATAAGTAGTTTGGGTTTAGGTTTTTTTTATTGGTTGGTTTAGCTTTAAATTGACGCTTCAAAATTGACAGGTTTGTTTGATCTATTTTTAACAATAAAACAGAGAATATTGCCTAGGTACCAAAATATTATATCCTGTTTCCTATTGGCTTACTCTCTGGGTAATGTAATGAACCCCTCCACAGGGTTTGCGCAAGATTTTCGCAGGATTGATTCATTAAAAAATGAGTTACAAACGGCTTACGACACCTCACGCTTTAATCTTCTTCAAGAACTTTTTAAATCATACAATCAAACAGACTTTACTGCAGCGCTTCAATACGCCCAAGACGCGTATCAACTTGCCGAGTCATTGGGGGATAGTAGCAAAATTGTAGAGGGAGGTAGAATGATGGCCTACTCCCTTATGGACCTGGGTAGAAATGATGAGTCGATTGCTATTCTTAACAAAGTGCTGGGTATTGCTAAACGAAATCAAGTCAGGTATCCGGTATTAAAACCTAAGATCAAATTTCTATTGAACAATGCGGCCATCTCCTATATGTATCGCGGTAATTATGATTCATCATTAAGCTATCATTTCAAATCGCTTGAAATCAGAGAAATTGAAGGTGATAAAAAGTCGATTGGTACTGCGCTAAATAATATTGGCCTTGTATACTTTAAATTGAAAAATTTTGAGCAGGCTTTGTATTATTATCTCCGTTCACTGGACCTTAAAAATGAGTTGAAAGACATGACGGATGTTGACAAGATTCTTATAAACGTTGGCTTGTGTTATAATCAATTGAATAAATCGGAGGAAGCTATCCTGTCATTTAATAAAGCTCTAAGCAGTTGTGGCAGTGGATGTTCAGAAACCGTAAAAAAGGAAACTTATTTTGGTTTGGGTAGCGCCTATTTCAATTTGAAGAATTACGATGAGTCATTGGAGAATTTGCAAGCATCGCTGGATATTTCAAAAAAGCAAAATGATAAACAGTATTGGATTGGAAATCTTATCGGGCTCAGCAAAATTGAAACAGAGAAAAAAAATTATAAAGCAAGCCTGGAGTATTTGAATGAAGCCAAGCAGTTTGAAAAAGAATCTGAGTTTGCAGAATCACTGATCAATTTTTATGATGAGTTGGCAACTGTCTACAATAAACTGGCTGATTTTGAGAATGCGTCTCTGTATCAGGGTAAATACATCAAGCTGAAGGATAGTATAATCAGTGGTGAACTCATTAAGAATCTGGCTACCATTCAAAATGCCTACGAGCAAAGGGAGAATATCAAAACTATTGGCAAGAAGGATCGCATTCTTCAACTTAAAAATGAGCTTATCAGCCGCCAACAAATTCAATATATTTTTATTGTTATAGTAACCATTCTGGCCACAGGCCTGGCGTTGGTACTTATCTGGTCCAACAGGAGACAAAAAATTCATAATGCGGCTCTCAATGATGCAAAGCGTGTGATCACCGAACAGAATGAACTTCTGCTAAAGACCAATGAATATCTTGATCAACAGGTAGCAGAGAAGACACAAGATCTTTTTATGACGAACGAGTCCCTTATTCAGGTTAATAGCGAACTCGATAATTTTATTTACAGAACATCGCATGATATTCGCGGTCCGCTGGTTACCCTTAAAGGTGTATGCAATGTAGCTTTGCTTGATGTGAGGGACGAAGTAGCGCTCGATTACTTGCGGAAACTGGACGCAACAGCAGGTAAGCTCAATGTAATTCTCACCAGGCTCTTAATCGTTAATAAAATCAACCTCTGGGAACTGGAGGCCTCACCCGTTGATTGTGTTGCACTGGTTAATCAGATTATTGAGACAGAGAAAGTGAATGGCATTCCGGATAACCTGCTCATTGAGTATGAAATTGATGCCGACATTAAGATTTTTACGGATCGCTTTTTATTGATGTTGGTGGTTGAAAACCTGATTGATAATGCCATCAAGTTCTATAATGATTCTCTCCGAATAACGCCCTTTGTGAAAATCACGATGCACCAGCAAGAGGGTAATAAAGTGAAAATGTGTGTGATTGATAATGGCATTGGTGTAAACCCCAATGATAAAGACCAGATCTTTCATTTATTCACAAGAGCATCGGATCGCTCAGAAACGGGGGGCATTGGTTTATACCTCTCAAAAATGGCAGCTGAGCGGCTGGGGGGTCAAGTCATTCTGGCAAGCACATCTCCAAGCGGTTCTGAGTTTCACCTTATATTACCTTTGGATGTCAGACCTGTTATTGAACTGAGAAAGCAACAGGAAGAGAAACGGAAGAAGGAAAAGGAAATGCGTGAGCAAAGGCTTTCCAAAGAAAAGGCAAACAAAACTGCCTAGATTCTCCGATAAACAAAACCATAACTCATTCCTGATATTCCTCTGCATTTAGCATCTTTGTAGCCTGTTTTACAATCAAGCGGTTTATGAGTAAGGAAGGAAGTTTTAAGCGATACATGATCACTTCGGCATTGCCGTATGCCAATGGACCCAAGCACATCGGCCATTTGGCGGGAGCCTATATTCCGGCAGATGTTTACGTCAGGTATTTGCGTCTGAGTGGAAAAGATGTAGTGTTCGTTTGTGGTAGTGATGAGCATGGCACAGCCATTCCCAATCAGGCGTTAAAGGAAAACACCACGCCCACGGAAATCATAGATAAGTATGATGCATTGATAAGAGACAGCTTTCATAAATTGGGTCTTTCGTTTGATATTTATCACCGCACCAGCGAACCGATCCATCATCAAACTTCTCAAGAGATTTTTTTGACTTTGTATAATAAGGGGTTGCTTACTGAGGAGACCTCCGAGCAATACTATGACGATGAGGCAAAAGCTTTTTTGGCTGACCGATATATTACCGGAACATGCCCCAAGTGCGGTCATCCTTCTGCGTATGGCGATCAATGTGAGAAATGTGGAACGTCACTTAGTCCCAAGGATCTGATCAATCCAAAGTCCACCTTAACAGGTAATTCTCCCATTTTAAAACCAACTAAACATTGGTATTTACCTTTGGAGAATTATGAGCCGTGGCTGAAGGAGTGGATTTTAAAATCACATCAGCACGATTGGAAAACCAATGTGTATGGGCAATGTAAATCCTGGATTGATGCCGGTTTGCAGCCACGCGCCATGACCCGCGATCTGGATTGGGGAATTAAGGTGCCCCTGCCTGATGCGGAAGGAAAAGTGCTTTATGTTTGGTTCGATGCACCGATTGGTTACATATCGGCAACGCGTGCTTTATTTGATGAAGTGACTAACGGCCAATACAAATTTGCCACGCCTCAGCGCGACTTTACCGGAGCAAAAAAAGAAGATTGGAAAACTTACTGGCAGGATAAGGATACTAAACTGGTTCACTTTATTGGTAAAGATAATATCGTGTTTCATTGCATCATCTTTCCGGCTATCCTTCACGCAACCGGTGAATACATTTTACCGGATAATGTGCCAGCCAACGAGTTCATGAATCTGGAAGGCGATAAAATGAGCACCAGCAGAGGATGGTCTATTGAAATGCATGAATATCTCCATGATTTTCCGGATAAGCCGGATGTACTGCGCTATGCATTATTAACCAATCTTCCTGAAGCGAAAGACAGCGAGTTTACGTGGAAGGATTTTCAGGCGAAGAATAATAATGAACTCGTAGCTATTTTTGGAAACTTTGTGAACCGCGCTTTTGTGCTCACACAAAAGTTCTTTGATAACAAAGTTCCGGTTCAAAGTGAGTTACAGGAGGTTGATAAAAAAGTATTGGCCGACTTAAAACTCTTCCCGGCACGCATCAGCGATTCGATTGAGTCATACCGTTTCAGAGAAGCCACTGCCAACCTGATGGATTTAGCCCGTCTGGGGAATAAATACCTGGCGGAGACTGAACCCTGGAAACTGGCAAAAACGGACTTGCCGCGAGTAGGCACGATCCTCAATATTGCTTTGCAGATTGCTGCGAACTTATCAGTGATGGCAGAACCGTTTTTACCATTCTCGGCCAGCAAACTAAAAACGATGTTAAACTTTGGAATCACCCAATGGCACCAGGCAGGTAGGGCAGATTTGCTTGCCGTAGGGCATCCACTGGGAGAGGCATCGCTGTTGTTTGAAAAAATTGAAGATGATGTAATTGAAGTTCAGATCAGGAAGTTATTCGATACCAAGAAGAAGATGGAATTGGCAAGTCAACCGGCAACGCCTGCAAAACCGGAGGTATCCTTTGATGAGTTTTCTAAAATGGATATTCGCATTGGAAAAATTCTGAAGGCAGAGCGTGTAGAAAAATCAAAGAAGTTATTGAAGCTTCAGGTCGATACCGGCATTGATACACGCACCGTAATGAGCGGCATTGCCGAACATTTTGCGCCTGAAGATATTATCGGTAAACAGGTAACTATTTTGGTGAACCTTGCTCCACGCAAAATTATGGGCGTGGAATCACAAGGAATGATTCTGATGGCTTCGGATAAGGATGGATCCTTAAAGATGCTAAGTCCAGGCTCAGAAACTTCACCGGGCTCAGTAATCAGTTAAGAGCAACACATATGTTTTTTTAAGGGCGTCTAACATGGATGCCTTTTTTGCTTATGAATTACGTTAAGTCATAGAGCGCTGATAAAAAGTTCTCCGGTTGAGAAATTTAATCATTGAAGAAATCTCCTGTCATTTTATTAAGTTTAGTCCATGAAAAATAACAAAACTACCCGCAGAGATTTTATTAAGAAAGGTGTGACCACGGTCGCGTTGTCATTACCGGTTTTCAATATCATTAGCCGCCCGCTATTAGAGGAAGAAATCATCGGTCATGGTAAGTTTCGTTATCGCGTTCACAAGAGTTGGGGGAATCTCGATCCATCCAAAACACCCGTAAAGAATTGCCACGAGATGGTAATGGATAAAAAAGGGCGGCTGATTATGGTGACGGATGAAACAAAAAATAACATCATCATCTATGACCGTTCTGGTAAATTGATCACAACCTGGGGTAATGAGTTTCCGGGGGGCCATGGTCTCACGTTATTTGATGAAGGTGGAGAAGAAGTACTTTTCATCTGCGATCCTGAAACAGGAAGAGTTGTAAAAACTTCTTTGGACGGAAAGCAAGTCCTTGAGTTGCCGAATCCTAAAGTAACGGGCATTTACGAAAGCAATCAATCCTACAAGCCAACCGAAACTGCCATTGCACCGAATGGTGATATTTATGTAGCGGATGGTTATGGTTCCCAATACATTTTACAATTTTCATCACGCGGGGAGTTTATCAGAAAGTTTGGGGGCCCCGGTAATGAAGACGGTAACTTCAGCACAGCACATGGAGTATGCATCGATGCACGCAACAAAAACAACATCACATTACTTTGCACTTCGCGCGGTCACAATTCCTTCAAACGTTTCACATTGGATGGAAAATATTTGTCTACCCTTTTCCTTCCTGGCGCTTTTGTTTGTCGCGCTGTTATTGATGATGAAAATATTTATTCAGGAGTGTGTTGGTCGCGGTTGCGTTATTTGGAACAAACTAATAACTCTGGTTTTGTCACTATTCTGGATGGAAAAGATAAGGTGATTTCCAATCCCGGTGGAACCGCTCCGGTATATGAAAAGGGAGAACTACAACTGATGGTTCAGGAGAAACCAATATTCAACCACTGTCATGATGTGTGTATTGACAACGATAAGAACATCTATGTGTGTCAATGGAATGCCAACAAAACATATCCGGTCAAGTTAGAGCGTGTGTAGGTTTTTTATCCCTGCATCAGAAATCTCAGAAGCGCCCAAAAAGGCGCTTTTTTGATTAAATGCACCATGCTATGTGACATGAGTTACATACACCAATCTGCCAGGTGATAAAGATCATAGGGTATTGTGAGTACCATCATTACCCAGGCGGTAGGCACAGTCTACTTTTATATCACCAACCAAAATAAAAGTCAGATGAAAAAAATACTGATTCTAGGGGCCGGAATGGCAGGGACCGTGATGGCCAACAAACTTTTCCGCAATCTCAATAGAGATCTTTGGGAAATCACCATCGTTGATAAAGACGAAAATCATTACTACCAACCTGGATTTTTGTTTATCCCTTTTGGAATTTATTCACCCGAAGAGGTAGTGAAACCCAAGAAGGAGTTCATCCCCAAGGGAATTAATTTTATTTTGAAAGAAGTTAAAAAGGTAATTCCTGAAAGCAATCAGGTGCTTCTTGAAGATGGCGTTGTTCTTACTTACGACATATTGGTTGTTGCAACGGGCACAGTGCCTGTTCCTGAAGAAACGGAAGGATTGAAAGGTGAGCTTTGGTATAAAGACATTTTCGATTTCTATACCTATGAAGGAACAACCCGCTTAGCTAAAAAATTGGAAAACTGGCAGGGTGGTAAACTGGTGATCAATCTTGCTGAAACATTAATCAAATGTCCAGTAGCTCCTCTCGAATTCACCTTTTTGGCCGATGCTTATTTCACCGAAAAAGGAATGCGTGATAAAGTGGAAATCTTCTATGTGACTCCACTTTCCGGAGCCTTCACAAAACCAAAGGCCACCGCCATGCTCGATAAACTCATGGGTGAAAAGAATATTAAGGTTATTCCTGATTTCTACCTGCAACGCGTTGACAACGAACGCAAAGTCCTGGTTTCCTATGATGAAAAAGAAGTACCCTTCGACTTGCTCGTTTCCATTCCCGTGAATAAAGGAGATCAGATGGTTGAAGCAAGCAATATGGGTGATGAAGACGGATTGAACTTTATACCTACGGACAAGAACACGCTTCAATCCAAGAAATATGAAAATATGTTTGTGATCGGTGACGCCACCAACGTGCCCGCTTCCAAGGCAGGATCTGTGGCTCACTTTGAAGCAGAGATACTCACCGAAAATATTTTGAGTTATGTCAACAACCTACCGCTAGAGGCCAGTTTTGATGGACATGCCAACTGCTTTATCGAAACAGGTTATGGCAAAGCCACGCTGATCGACTTCAATTACACCACAGAACCACTACCGGGAAAATTCCCCTTCGCGGTGGTGGGTCCTATGGACTTATTGAAAGTGACCCGCGCCAACCATATGGGTAAACTTGCCTTTAAGTGGGTGTACTGGCACATGTTGCTTACCGGTAAAAAACTTCCTGTCACCACGCACATGTCAATGACTGGAAAATTAGTAGAGAATTAATCAATCAACCCTAATAAATTTATATATGGAAACTATTGCAATAAAAAAACTAGCTGAGGTAGAAGTAAATGCCGAAGGTTATTTGAAAAACATGAGTGACTGGTCTCCCGAACTTGCGCAAGAAATCGCATCAAAGGAAAACATACAGTTAACTGACAAACATTTTGAAGTGTTGAACTGGTTGCGCACCAAACAATCAGAAGGTGTGCCGTTGAGTATCCGTAAAATCGGCAACTCAGGATTAGTGGACATAAAACAGTTTTATGCTCTGTTCCCAGGAGGTCCGCTCAAAATCTCCAGTAAAGTTGCCGGCATAGCCAAACCAGCAAGTTGTATCTAATAATAACCATTAAACACATTAAGTCATGCAAGACGTATTAGAAAGACCGGTGACCCAAGTAGCCGAAGTGCCGGTTAATAAAGATAAAGGTAAATTGAAAAAAGTACTGATCATCTGCTCCAAAGGAAAATTGGAAGATGTGTATGCAGCCCTGGTGATGGCCAATGGCGCATTAATGGAAGGTCTTCAAGCCAAAATGTTCTTCACTTTCTTCGGATTGGAAGCGATTACTAAAAAACATGCTGATCATCTTCACACTGCCACGGTAGGTAATCCTGCTTTTATGCCAAGCATGCCCACTATGGTAGCTGGTTTACCCGGTTTTGAAGCTTTTGCCTCTTATATGATGCAAAAGGAAATGGATAAGTTGGATATGCCTCATGTAACGGAGTTTATCCAGATGATTGAAGCAGGTGGTGGCGAGATTTATGCTTGCAAACTGGCAGCTGAAATGTTCCATCTGAAAAAAGAAGACTTATTAGATGAGGTAAAAGGAATAATCACGGTGGGAGATATGTATGCTTTGGCCGAGGGCGAGGGCACGCAGATCATCTTCATCTGATTGGGTTTCGGTTGGTTTAGGCCGCCTGTGCGCAAGTGCAGGCGGCCTTTCGCTTTTATTCTAGCAGGGTATTCTCTATCCTGCTAAAAAGATAATTCTCAAAAGACGGTTTATCAATCTTTTCAAGAATCTTCATTGGTAAAATCACTATTTAACCATTCAGACAGCAACCTGTGTTGAAAGCAAAATAATTTGTACACCTTTAGCCAATACGTTCCTCCGATGAATTACATGAATGCTAACGGTTTACTGACTCTACTTTTTACATTTTACTGTTTCTATTCATTCGGCCAGGCATCGGTGCGCATCGTACCTACTCACGTGAAAGAAGTGCGGTATGCAGAAATATCTTCCGATGGAAAGTGGTTGGTCGTGAGCCAGGAATATGATACTATCCGCATCGTAGATGGTAAGTCATTACAGTTAGCTCGCAATATCCCCATGGTAAATTCCGGAGACGGATTGACAGTGGGGCATCCAACAGGGAAGAAGGAATTCCATATTACATCGAAGAATCAACTCATCTATCTATCGAGAGTGATCAGAAATGATTCAGCGTCTCTGTTTCTGCAATCTCAGGATATTGCAACCGGAAAAATAAATTTCAACCTGTTCTTACTACGCTATCATGGCTCCGATTATTTCGCTCCCAGCCTCAAAGATATTCATATTGTCTACGGGCTTTCATCTGCTGCAAATCACATTGTACTTAGTATAGAGAACCATGTATATGAATTTGATGAGGAGACAGGTAAGCTATTTAGAAAACGGAAAATAGGAAATGTTGAACAAGCCGCACGCTCACTAAAAAATAATTGGCTTGCGTTAGCGTGTGGCGATTCGTTAAAGATTCTCAACGCAGAAACTTCCCAACCGGTTTTCAAAATAAAAATGGAAGTAAGCGGAGTTTGCTTTGTGAATGATTCAATCATGGCTACGTATGGTAAAGACGTTTTATTGTTTAACACACAGAAAAAGAAATTTACCGACACGATTTTTCATCTGCTTGCCAAAGCTCATCATATTACACCAGGGCCCAATCAAACATTTACCCTTTCGGGAGAGCCGGTTTATCTCCAGAATAATTTTGCTGCCAGTTATGGAACTAAGGGCCACACGTATCACGGTGTTTTTCACCTTCCGGAAAACAGGGGATTTATTTCCCTCTTTCATCCCTCGGGTGACCTTTGGACGATAACAGCGGATGGAAGATTGTTCCGTTTTCAGATGTCACCAGCTTCTTCTCCAAGACCGATTTCGCAAAAAGGTCATAAGAGTTATATGAAGAATTTTAGTTTTTCGAAAGACAAGCGCTTCATGCTTTCTGCGGAAAATGGGGGTGATATTATTCTTTGGGATGTGCCAACAGGGCGCACGCTGGAGAGCTACATAACCAATGAAAGTTTGTTGAGCAATGCCATTTTTGCCGAGGATGATCGCGATATTTTATATGAAGCCTATGACGGATACAAAAGAATTCACCGGCAAACACCTTCCAACGTAGCGTGGGGGCTTCCATACAATATGTTTCTCGATGCACCATCAAAAATCTTTCTCAGCAGATACCATAGTAAAGTGGAAGAGGATAATCGCACCCTTGCATCCTTCGCCAGGCAGTATAAGACTGACACCGAAATGCCAGCTGCGAGGTCATCAGGATATTTTGTTGGTATTGTAAAAATCGATTACGCGGATCACCTGCGGGTAGTTGACCTGCAGAGCAAAGAGGTTTCTGATCAGCCCCTTCCGGATAACCTGATCTCGTTTTCGTTTTCACCGCTTGCTTTCTATGATGATCATACGGTGGTGATGAGAGGTGCACAGAACACCATCGTGTTTTATGATTTGATTTCCCGGCAAACGGTGCGAAGGCTTGGAAAGAAAGCGGAAAATCTCGGGCAAATGTTCAATGGCGTTCAGAAAATAATTTTCTCTCCGGGTGGTGACACGCTCTTTACGGTTACAAATCAGCGAATCATTCAAGGCTGGAATTTGAAAAACGGTGAGCGCTTGTTTCGTCACGAAGCTCACCTGAAAGGTTTGAATCAGGAGAATGCGATGGATTATAAAAATGGATATTTGACGCTATTCAGTCAGACACCCACCATTAGTTTTCTCGCTGCTATCAATGTGAAAACAGGTGCTGCTAAAATGATCGCTTATGCCGATACCGCGTTTCGGCAAACCTCAGGAACAGTGGATGCCATTGCCCATAAGGCAAAGGGATTTGCCACCAAAGTGAGTCTCTCACCCGATGCAACTCAATTGCTTCTCACCCGACTTAACATGCCATCTGAAAATATAAAGGAAGTGTATGTGGACTTGTGGGATATGAAATCGATGACGCTCATTTCATCGGTGCGCGTGCCTGACCTTGCTTTTACACATTGGTCGGTTTCGTGGAAAGAGAGCATGGTGGCCTTGTGGGATTATAGCGCTACCAATGCAGCCGAGCAAAAGAAGATGGCAGATGCGTTCGGAAATAATACTTCCATGGGAGGACTCAATACATTTCCGGGTGTGAAGATCTTGAATTTCGTCACAGGAAAATTTCATGAACTAAATCTCGATAAACTAAAAATATTCCGGGTGGGGGATCAGATAAGTTTTATCAATTCAAAGGAAATCTGGTTACGGGATGATTTTAGTAGTTCTCTTCACCGTATAAATATGGCCACCAGGAAAATTGTAAAATCTATTTCAGTGAATGACGGAGGTGCCATTGGTTCGGTGGGAGATTTCTACTCGGCCTCAGATAGTACACTCTTTTTTACGCTAACACCCGACACGTTTAGCCCGACAACAGAAGTAGGAAAATTTTCAATTACAAATAATCAATGGACGGCTCAGTCGTCCACAGCCGGTGTGGAAATTACCTGTATGAGTGAACCTCACAAAAGCGGAGTCATTGCACTGGGACTGAAGGATCAATCCATCAGCGTGCGTGATGCGAAGACGCTGGAAGAAAAATACCGGATCGTACAGGACGAAGTGGGCAATTACATTTTCATCACACCCCAGAACTATTACATGGCCAGCAGGGCATCCGCCAGTGCGCTTTATTTCAATTGGAATTACAAGTCTTTTGCCTTAAATCAATTTGACGCCTGGTTTAACCGGCCCGACAAAGTATTGAAAGCAACTGGCTTTATAGACGATGAGCAACTGAGCTTGCTCGAAAAGGCCTATAAGAAACGAACACGACAGGTAGGTGGTGAAAATATCAGTGCCAATATTTTTCAATCGATGCCTCAGGTCAAAATAAAAAACACGCATCAGCTTCCCCTTCAGGTCACAGAGGACTTTGTGAACCTGGAAATGGAAGCCGCTTCAGAAAACAGTATGTTAACCTCCTGGCAACTTTCAGTGAATGGTGTTCCGATGTTTGAAAATCCCGGACGGAAAATAAACGAGGAAACTTCGTTCACAGGAAAAATAAAAGTGCCATTACTCGTGGGAGAAAATAAAATCAAGATCACCAGCCGCAACACGTTGGGAGTTGAGTCATTGCCTGACGAAATCACCATTACGCGAACGGGTGTTGATGAAAAGCCGAATCTCTACCTGGCGGCCATTGCCATCAACCGTTATCAAAATGAAACCTTTAATTTGAAGTATGCAGTAAAAGATGCCCGTGATATCATCCGCTCATTTTCTGCATCTGAAAAATTTGGTCACGTGTTTATTGATTCAGTGTTCAATGACCAGGTGAATTTTGAAAACGTAAAAAAGTTGAAGCGAAAACTAACGGCTGCGCGCCCACAAGATGTGGTGATTGTGTTTTTTGCCGGGCATGGCATGTTGGATGAAAATTTTGATTTTCGTTTTGCTACCTGGGCGGTGGATATAAACCGGCCATCAGAAACCGGAATTTTATATGATGACCTTGAGAAACTTCTGGATGGTATTCCGTGTCGCAATAAGCTGATGCTGGTAGATGCGTGTCACTCGGGTCAGGTGGATAAAGACGAAATAAAAACAACGGCCGAGGAGCTGGTGAGCAAACAAAGCGCAGAGGGGCGCGTCATCAAAAAATCATTCAATGCCATTCAGCAAAATGTATTTAAAGCGGGCATGATCGATCGCAGAGGATTTGAGCTGATGCAGGAAGTATTTTATGGATTAGGCTCTGCCACAGGATCACAAATAGTGGTGGCAACGGCCGGAGATAGCTATGCGCAGGAATCGCCCGAGTGGAATAATGGAGTATTCACATATGCAATATTGAACGGCTTGCAATCCGGACAAGCAGATTTAAACAACGATAAAAAAGTGACTACCGATGAACTGACGAATTATCTGCGCGACACCGTGAAGGGCTTAACCGATGGAAATCAAGTGCCTCGCTTCCGTGAAGAAAATCTGGATAATCACTTTGTGGTTTGGGATTATAGAAAATAAAGCCGTTTCTATTGGTCTTGATCAAAGGTTCATACTTTGTCAAGAAGGGAGGCATCAATGTATGTAAACAGCAATTCCCCTTCGATCTGCATTCTTTTCTTTTGCTTGAAGCCGTTCCTAACCGCATAGCGTGTTGACTCGTACGTTTAACATCTCATTTTAAAATTTTTTAGCCGTACTTGCGTTCAGTTAGTACTATAAAATAATCATGATCGATAAATTGTTGAGTAAAGTGATTGCATTGGGTCATCGATTCCTGATTTTCTTTAAAAGACAGTCCTCATTTAGGAAACTGCTGGTAGTAGGAGGTTTCGTTGGTGGCCTGCTGTTTTCAGGTATTTTGTTCCTGTTTCTTCTTGTTTTGAGCGGAGCGCTTGGCTCCATCCCCAATCGTGAAGCGCTCAGTCTGGTGCAGAACCCGGTTGCTTCAGAAGTGTATAGTGCGGATAGCGTAGTGCTGGGGCGGTACTTTATTCAGGAACGGTCGGATATTCGCTATGATCAGCTTCCTTCACATGTGGTGAGTGCGTTGCTGACAACAGAAGACATTCGCTACTATGACCATAGCGGAATTGACTACCGAAGTCTTGGCCGTGTTTTTGTAAAAAGTATTTTGTTTCAAAATGATGCTTCGGGTGGGGGCAGCACCTTAACACAACAGCTCGTTAAGAATTTATTTCCGCGCAAGCGCTACTGGATGTTTTCACTCTTCATCAATAAGATGCGCGAGATGGTAGTGGCTTCGCGCCTGGAGAAGGTCTATGATAAGAACACCTTGCTGGCGTTGTACCTCAATACGGTTCCCTTTGGTGATAATACTTACGGAATTGAATCGGCTGCTCAGCGATTCTTCTCATTGCCCGCTTCAAAACTTACGGCTGATCAGGGTGCTGTGATCATTGGCATGTTGAAGGCTACCCATTCCTATAATCCCCGCATCTTTCCGGAGCGATCAAAAGAACGAAGAAACATAGTGCTATCACAAATGGGAAAGTATGATAAGCTACCATCATCAACCGTTGATTCATTAAAAGCACTGCCTATCGTATTAACGTATAATAAGATTACCCACCATTCCGGGTTGGCACCGTATTTCCGCGAATTCATTCGAAGCGAATTGCTGGCCTGGTGTCGTGATCATACCAATGAAAAAGGTGAACCGTTTAATCTTTACACGGATGGATTAAAAATTTACACCACGATCGATTCGAGGTTACAGAACTATGCCGAAGTAGCGACCACAAAGCAGATGACGTTGCTACAGGCGCGATTTTTAAATCATTGGGGAAAAACGGAGCCCTGGCGCAGCCAACCGAATATACTGGAAGATGCGATCAGGAAATCAGATCGATATAAAAATCTGCAAGAGGAAGGTAAATCACATCAGGAAATCCTTCAGCTGATGAATAAGCCAACGTTAATGAACGTATTCACCTGGCAAGGCGAGAAAGAAGTGGAGATGAGTTCCATTGATTCAATCAAACATTATTTAAAATTCCTGAATACCGGAGTGTTAGCCATGGATCCGCAGCAAGGTGCTATTCGCGTTTGGGTGGGTGGCATCGACCACCATTACTTTCAGTTCGATCACGTGAGGGAAAGCACCAAGCGACAAGTAGGATCAACCTTCAAGCCGGTTGTCTATGCCGCTGCGTTAGAAGGTGGTGAAAAGCCGTGTGATTTTATCTCAGCCGAAAAAACCACCTATGAAGGCAACAAAGAATGGACACCATTAAATACAGAAGAGAATTATGATTTGAAATATTCCATGGAGGGAGCATTGACCTTCTCGGTAAATACAGTGGCAGTGCATGTGTTGGAAAAAGCAGGTATTGACAGAACGGTGGCGCTCGCGCAGAAAATGGGAATAACCAGCGACCTGGATCGGGTGCCTTCATTAGCGTTGGGCACACCTAGTATATCGGTAACGGAAATGGTTGCGGCCTATTCGTGTATAGCAAACAAAGGACGATCCGTGAAACCGTACTATATAACTTCCATCGCTTCGCGTGACAACATGGTGCTTGAAAGTTTTAAAGCGGCAAAAGGCGAAAAGGTACTTTCAGAAGACAACGCCAGGATGCTGGTGCAGATGTTAAAGCGTGTTATCAATGAAGGCACCGGTGCTGGCATACGATCGAAGTATGGTATTGGCAATGACATGGCAGGGAAAACCGGAACCACACAATCCAATGCCGATGGATGGTTCATCGCGATGACACCAAAGCTGGTAATCGGGTCATGGGTGGGTGCTGATGATCCTCGTATCCGTTTTCGTTCCACTGCCCTGGGACAAGGTGCAAGCACGGCTTTGCCGATTGTAGCTACCTTTTTTCAGCAGGTAAATAATGATCCCGAACTTGTCAAACTAAGTCAGGCTCGGTTTGCTCCATTGCCAGCAAATCTTGAGCGCAGACTTTCCTGCGATCTCTATAGGTCAGATACCAATGTGTTGCAGAAAATTTTTGGAAAGAAAGAAAAGGAATCAACACGGACGTTTGGCGAAAAGGAGAAGAAAAAAAAGAAAGGATTCTTTAAAAGACTATTTGGTTCATAGCGCTGATGTAGG
>Ga0163151_10005697_pt1 | contig 15694 bp, 20 predicted proteins | sample OliLakLV19MP5IB2_FD_145596 | JGI IMG/M metagenome (GOLD analysis project Ga0163151, IMG submission 145596) | Freshwater microbial mat bacterial communities from Lake Vanda, McMurdo Dry Valleys, Antarctica - Oligotrophic Lake LV.19.MP5.IB-2 | ecosystem: Environmental > Aquatic > Freshwater >...
GCCTGGGGGCGAGAGCAAGGGAGAGAGGCCGCGGCACGGGTAAACCGCTATCATACCGCAAAGTGTCCCGGACGCTCCGAGCGTCCGGGACACTGGCTCCCTACTCACTCGGTTTCCACGCATGACCGCCCAGCTCATCGACGGCAAACAGATCGCCCTGCGGATTCGCGAACGGCTGGCTGTGGAGTCGCACGAATTCACCACGCGGACCGGCGTCGTGCCGCATCTCGCGGCGGTGCTCGTCGGCGAAGACCCCGCCAGCGCGGTCTACGTGAAGAGCAAGCACCAGGCGTGCGAACGGGCCGGGATGAAGAGCACGGTGCATCGCCTCCCCGCGGACACCACGCAAGCCGCGCTGCTGGATCTCATCCGGCAACTCAACGCCGCGGCGGACGTCCACGGCATTCTGGTGCAGTTGCCGTTGCCCAAAGGGATCGACACCACGGCGGTGCTCGATGCCGTCCATCCGCTCAAGGACGTGGATGCGTTTCACCCGGAGAACGTGGGCCTGCTCGTGCAGAACCGGCCGCGGTTTTTGCCTTGCACGCCGCACGGCATTCAGGTGCTGCTCCGCGAATCGGGCGTCGATCCGGCCGGCAAGCACGTGGTGGTGCTGGGCCGCAGTGAAATCGTCGGCAAGCCGATCGCGATCATGCTGCTGCAGAAGGCCGCCGTCGCCGATGCCACCGTCACGATCTGTCACAGCCGGACGACGAATCTCGCGGCCATCACGCGCACGGCGGACATTCTGATTGCTGCCATCGGCCGGCCGGAGTTCGTCACCGCGGACATGGTCCAGCCGGGGGCGGTGATCATCGACGTCGGCGTCAATCGCGTCGATGGCAAGCTGGTCGGCGACGTCGCCTTCGGCCCGGTGAGCGAAGTGGCGTCCCTCATCACCCCCGTACCCGGTGGCGTCGGCCCGATGACGATCGCGATGCTGCTGCAGAACACGCTGACCGCCGCGAAGTTGCAGTCTTCGTTGGAGTCCAGCCTTTAGGCTGTCTTCTCTTCGGTACCAGAAAACCAAGAGCAGCCTAAAGGCTGGACTCCAACGAGGAAGGCCTCACCGCGCTTCGGCTTCGCGCTCGGCGAGTTCGTCCAGCATGCGGACCGTCGCCTGCAGCAGTTGCGGCAGGCCCTGGCCGGTGACGGCGGAGATCTTCAGCGGCGCGATGCCCGTCGTCTCGTGCAGCAGTTCGGCGACGGCGTCGGCGTCGAGTTGCTCGCACTTGCTCACGACGAGCAGTTGGGGACGCTCGGCGAGGGCCGCGTCGTACAGCCGCAGCTCTTCGCGAATCTGTTGATAGTTTTCGATCGGGTCGGTCTGATCGTCGGGACACGGCTCGACGAGATGCACCAGCACCTTGCAGCGCTCGACGTGCTTCAGGAATTCGTGACCCAAGCCGACGCCCGCGTGAGCGCCTTCGATGAGGCCGGGGATGTCGGCCAGCACGAATTGCCGGTCGGTCCCCATCCGGACCATGCCGAGGTTGGGGTACTTCGTCGTGAACGGATAATTGGCGATTTCCGGCGTGGCACGGGACAGCCGGCTGAGCAGCGTCGATTTGCCGGCGTTGGGCTTGCCGATGAGACCGACGTCGGCGATGACCTTCAATTCCAGCGTGATGTCGCGCTGCTCGCCGTCTTCCCCCGGCGTGACGTCGCGCGGCGCGCGGTTCGTCGACGTCATGAACCGCGCGTTCCCCCTGCCTCCCTCGCCTCCCTGGGCGACGACCACCCGTTCGCCATGCTCGGTGAGATCCTTCAGGATGAAGTCGCGCTTGGTGTCCCGCAGGATGGTGCCGGGCGGCACGCGGATCAGCAGGTCTTCGCCGTCGCGGCCGGTCTTGAGCGTTTGCTGGCCGGGGATGCCGTTGTCAGCGGTCCAGTGCTTGACGCCGACCAGATGCACGAGGCTGCTGACGTTCTCGTCGGCCTCGATGACGACGTGCCCGCCCCGCCCGCCGTCGCCGCCGTCCGGACCGCCGCGCGGCATGTGGGCTTCACGGCGGAAGCTGCAGCATCCGCCGCCGCCGTTGCCGGCTTTCGCAATGATGGAGACTTGGTCGACGAACATGAACGGAGATCGGTGGTAGGTGGTAGGCAGAAATGAGAGGCTGACCCTCTCACGAGAGATCTGCCGAAACGCTTGCGGTTTCGCGGTCTTCTCTTCTCTTCTCTTCTATCAACGAAAACAGGCCGGCGTAAACCGGCCTGGTCATATCTTGGCGATCAGCGATCCGGCAACCGGGGCGTTACGCGCCGGCCGTGCCGCCGCCGGCGACCATGCGTTGCATGCGGGCGCGGCGTTCGGCCCGACGGCGCGAGCGGCGCTTGATCTCGCTGGGTTTCTCGTAGTATTCGCGCCGCCGCATTTCTTTCTTGATGCCGGCGTGCTCGACCAGTTTCCGGAACCGCTTGACGGCGTCCGCAATGTACTCGTTTTCTCGCAACCGCAGCTTGACCACACAGCCCTCCTTCGGGGACTCGTCGAGACGCCTAAGGCCGGAATCCTGATTTCGCTTTCGCGCCGGATCGGTAAGTATAGGGACTGCGCCCGAAAATGCCAAGCCTGCCAATCAACCGGAAAAATGCGGATGGGGGGGCGGGGCCTAAGTCTTCGTGGCCCCGTCTTCTGCTGCGAGAACGGGGCCACGCCGAAGCGGCTAAGAAGTGGTTTCAAACCCAATCCTGGTTGTTGCGGTTGGTGGCGGAACGTTGAGCGGAGTTGAAGTACGCCGCAGGCGTTCGATCACACAGTCCAGGGTCGCGAGTCTGCGAGCGCACCCTGGGGAAAGGGCGTTCGAGGCGCATCGACCCTGAAAGGGTCGCATCACCGGCGGCACCCAACGTTTGTGAAACCCTTTCAGGGTATGGGGTTCGTCATCGACCGCCACCCAGGGTGCGCTCGCAGACTCGCGACCCTGGGCTTTGCTGTGCAACGCCTTCGGCGTAAAGACCAGGCGGTTTTTAAACAACTTCTTTAACAGGCTGTTTGGTTCCAGTGAACAGCACAACCAGTTATCAGTCTTTCAGTTACGACGGATCTCGCCGTGACCGTCAACCAGCCAGCGGAACGCAGATCTCGGTCAGCAGCTCCTCCGGTGGCGTCTGGCAGGCGTCGTTCAGATAGACCTCGTACGGCGGGGCGTCGGCCGGCTCGCGGCCGCTGTTCGGCAGCCAGATGCTGTACAGCCACCAGTAGGATTCCCCGAGTTTGTCGTACGGCCCCTTGTGGCACAGCACCGCGTGCGTGCCACCGGCGAGGGTCTGCACCTGCACCTCGCCGGTCGGATGGATGTGTTCGCCGATCGTCACGCCCACATCGGCCCGCTGCTTCTCCGGGGCCGTGACTTCGGGATCATCGTAATACACGCCGATGCAGCGCGTGTCCGGCCCCCACACGTTCGCCGAGGTCGCCCATTGGCCGATCCGCCCGAACGCCGGGCCGAGCGTGGCACTGCAATAGGGACCGACGACGCGAATGCCGGCGATGCGACGAGCGGGGAGTCGTTCGATACGGACATCTTGTTTCGTGTCACTGACGGCGGACATGAGTTGCTCCTTGTGGGCTGACGGCGGGCGGTCCAGCGACTGGTATTCCGACGGCGTGACGCCATAGGTCCGCACGAACGCACGGGTGAACGCCTCGTGCGAGCCGTAACCGGAATCCAGCGCCACGTCGAGCACCGACCGTTGCCGATACCGCAGCGAATGGGCGGCCTGCTCCATCCGCAGACGGCGGACGTAGTCGTCCGTCCGCTCGCCCACCTGGCCGCGAAAGATGCGGTGGAAGTGGTACGGCGAATACCCGGCGACCTCCGCCAGCCGCTCCAGCGTCAAATCCTCATCCAGATGCTGCTGAATGAACCGCTGCACGCGAAGAATGCGGGCGGCGTAGGTGTCGCGGGTGGTGCTCATGGACGGAACTTTACCCGCAACGCAGGGGGCCGTCTTGATCGTTCTTGCTTTCCGTGGGAGTCCAGCCTTTAGGCTGTCTTTTGTCTTCGCCACGAAAGGCACAGCCTAAAGGCTGGACTCCAACAGGGCGGTTTCATCACTTCCATTGCAGATTCAACTTCCGGTGCGAGGCCGCGCAGTCGCGCAGATAGAGGTTGATCAGGCTCTGGTAGGGAATGCCCACTTCCGCGGAGATCGCCTTGAAGTAGGCGATGGCCTCCTCGTCGAGACGGATGGTGATCTGCTTCGTCAGTTGCGAAGCATAGAGGTTCGCCCGGGTTTTCGAGAAGTCGTACTCTTTGCGCATGGGGTCTCCCATCACGTCTTCCCCTGCATCCGTTTACTGTACTCATCCATCGCCCGCTTGGTGGCTTCGTCGTAGGGCCGGCAATCCGTCAGCCGTTGCAGGAATGTCTCGAAGTCGGGCGCCAGAACCTGCACGCCGCCGTCGATCTCCTCCGGGTCGACGAAGATGACCCGCGGTTCGCCCTGGGGACCGCACTCGCTGTAGTCGAGCATAAATCCGTCGTGGCCGGCGGTCGGCGTCCAGCCGAAGAAGATCCCGACCTCCGGGAACCCCGCCTGGCTGATGGCGTGCCGGCTGCCGAGCTCCTCCGAGTCGATGCCCCACCGGCCGCCGATCCCGCACAGCGTGGTCAGGCACACGTGGTTGTCGCTCCAGGTCGTCCCGGCGGTGGGATAACACGGCCGCTTCGGCACGCCGCCGTTCTTGACCCGCAGCAACCGCAGATACGACTGCGGCAACCGATAGCCGAGCGTGGTCTCGACGCCCGCGACCATGACATCGGTCAGCCGCGGTCCCGTGTAGACATTCGATGGGCCGAAGAAGTCGTCCCAGAGGCGCGAGGGGTTGGCCATGCGGATGCCTCTCGTGATCGGTGATGGATGCGGACGGTTGGATGTTACATTGTCTGTGCCGCGCGAGGAACTGGGTCAGTTGTGCCACTGCTTCGGGGTCTTCGGAGAAGCAGTGTTCTTCGGTGCGATGACGACGACACGGCACTGCTTCTCCGAAGACTCCGAAGCAGTGGCACGCCCTCGTGGTTTTCGCGTTCCATAAAGCAGTGCCAGCCCGCCCACTTACGATTGGTGATGGCTGCCTGAAGTGCTTCAGTTTGCGCGGACAGTCCAAGTGCTTATTTCTGGACGGGTTGTTGGCGTTCGAACTCGATCGGGCTCAAGGATCCGATCCCGGAATGCAACCGCTCTCCGTTGTCGCAGGCGATGTACGAACGCAGCTCGCGCAGCGCGTCCGCACCGGTCCGATACTCCACCAGTTCCAGCTCGGCCTCCAGCTCCCGCACGCGGGCTTCCAATCCCACCGCCACGACGCCTCCTTGACGCACCCCGGCCCGCTTCCAGCGATCCAACAGCGTCGGACTCGACAGACCCAGCCGCTGACACACGCTCGCGGCCGGGTGACCATCCCGCAGCATCGGCACCGCCTCCGACTTGAACTCCGCCGTGTCACGTCGACGCCGTCGACGCGCCGGCTCTTGACCTTCCAAGACTCTTCGCTTCGGCATCGGTCGCCCCGTCTGGTCCGCTCCAGAATAAGCCTTCCAACTGTCCGAAAAACCGGAAGCAGGTCAGTCGGAGTTGTCGGAACAGGGAGCGTGTCAGCCGGCGGAGTGATCCGGCCGAAGCTGTCGTATTGCAGGTGGTTGACGACGCTCGTCGTTTCCGTCCCCGAGTCGTACTCCGCCACGTCACGGATGGTGCCCTGCTGGTCGGCGAGATACCACACGGTTTCGGTCGCCTGTTCGTCGGCGAACACTTGATCGGTCTGCGGGCCGCGCAGGAACCGGTCAGTCAAAGCACCAGCTTCATCATAGATGAGAATGACATCCGCGCCGTCGTACACGAATGACTGACCGCGATCGATTGCGGAGTCGCCGTCGTCGTCAACTTCCTTCACGATCAACCGGTCGAACACGTCGTAGGTGTAGTGGACCGACTTCAGCAGCGCATCTTCGTCATCGTGGAATTCCACACCCGTCAGCCGATTCCGATGATCCCACGAATAGACGATGTAATCGCCGATGGCGATCTCGGTCTTGAGAACGCGATTCCCCTCGGCATCGTACTCGTAATCGTACGTGCCGTCCGACGTGATATGGTTAAGCGTCACTGCGCATGACCCAGGTGTCGACCGCATCGTCCGGAGTGGGGAGCAGCGAACCGCCGTCACGAGTGGCCTGTTGTAAGAGGTGCAGGGCCAGTTGGCGCTCCCCGCAGCGGAGCGCCGTCCGCACTTGGTCCGCAGCGTCATCCGGGACCACGCTCCAGAAGCAGACCGCTTGGCCGCGGGTCCGCTCCACGCGACGCTGCAAGAACCGCACGGTTTGCGGATGCTCGGGACAGAAGACTTCCAACCCCTGACGACTGACGATGCCGACGTACGCTTGCAACATGAGCGATCCGTAACACATCTGGGGCTGCCCAATCAATCACCTCTTCGCGGCGTTCTTGCGCTCCGTAACATGATCGGCCCACCGTCGCACTATCTGCGCATGTTGCCTTTGTGCCTGGTCATCGGCGTGCTCTGTGCCCTCTTTCCCCGACAGATGTTGGCCGTCTACGCCGCCCTGCTCCTGTTCTCCCATTGGTCAAGCCGTCGCTGACGCCGTCCCCACAGTGGATCGTGGAGACGAGTGGCATTTCCAATCCTCCGCAAACCGCCTTCACGAGTCGGAACCCCGACTCTGGTCCTGCGGGCGCTCGGCGGTGGCTTGCCGTTCGGCCGGTGCCGCGTAAAGCTAATGGTCACTTTCTCGCTTCCAGGTCTCGTCAAGGGAATTCCCATGCGAGCGGCGGTCCAGCCATCCCGGTGGTTTCGCGGCCTGGCGGTCGTCGCCAGCCTGACGTTCAGCAGCCTGGCGGCGGGCGGCGAGCCTCCCGCAGCGACGAACGCGCGAGCAGTCGCGAACGACTCGCCTGAGCTCTCGACCGGCAATACACCCTTCACCGAGGAAGACGCGCCCGATTTCGATCCCAAGCTCATCCTCGCCTGGCCCGGCGTTCCGGAAGAAAACCGCCGTCGCATCAACGTGGGAATGGCCGACGAGACGACGATCTACAGCGCCACGTTTTTTCAGACGGAGACGGGGACGCTCACCATTTTCGGCGCGAGCGTTTATCAGTTCACAGAGAAAGACCTGCAAGGTTCCGACCCGAAAGAAATGCTCGCCAGCCACGGCACAAGAAGCGGCGACGAAATCGAACTGACCCGCAAGCAGATCGAGCACGGGCCGAGCAAACTCCTGGGCTTCGACGTGATCGTGAAGGAGGAAGGCGGCTTTCGCCGGCGCGTGAACATCCTAGCCGGCACGAGGATTTATTCCGTCCAAGTTGTCAGCTCCAAACAAGAAAGATTGAATGCCGATGATGTCGCGAAGTTCTTCGAGTCGTTCGCGATCAAGGATTAGAATCCGCCACGAATTCATCCGGAGACCGATCATGCTCAATCCTCGAATGTTGACGCTCGTCGTTCTTGCCTTCGGACTACTCGCCGAAACTCAGCCGGCGCTGGGTCAGCAGACGACAGGGCCGAAGCTGTCCATGCCGTAGGTCGCGAGGCCGACGGACTTCTCGGCGGTGCGGCGGTTGTGAATGTGGTGCTCGGTCAGCACCAGGTCCGACACCATCCGGCGGGCTTCGCGGATGTAAAGTTGATGCGGCCAATGCCGATTGTCGATGAACACGTCGCGCGGCAGTCCGAATCGGACGGTCTCCGCGCGGACGTGCTCCGGCACCCGCGGATCGGTCACCAGGAAGTGCAGGAACACGCGGAGATAATGCTCGTGGTCGTCCGCGATTCGCCGGCGCTCATCGGCGTCGGCTTCGGGCCAGCGGTCGGCTCCACCGAGGTAATCCGTCGAGATCGGCCAGCGGTTGTTGAAGTCGAACTTGCGGTTCGGCAGTGGATCGTATTTGCAGAACGAGCGCAGCGTCAGCGACTGCCCGGCCTGTGTCGCCGCGGTGATGAACCGGCCCAGCAGCTCGAACCGCGCGGGATCGTAGTCGGCCGGCGGATCGAGCGGTACACGATTCGACGGGTCATCGGTCAGACAGAGCCGATGATTGTATGACTGCACGCGGCGGTCCGCGGAGCCGATTGGTTCGGGGGCCTGACCTTCAATGAGCGGCAGCAGGCCGCTCGTCGGGTCACCCGGTTTGACGAAAGGATCGAGGGGGGGTGGAAACTTTCCCGACGCCGGCCCGTGCTGCGGGCCGCGGACACCGTTGATCGTTTCGCCATACTGCGAGTTGGCTTCGCGGCCGATGGTGAAAGTGACGCCTGCGGCGGCCAGCAAATCGCCCTCGTAGGTGGCGTCGATGAACATCTTCGCGGTGAACGTGGAACCGTCGTCAGTGACAAGCCGCTCCACACGGACGCCGTCTTTGACGAGCGACTTCAGCCGATGTCCGCGAAAGACCTGCACGCCGGCTTCGCGCGCCAGTTCGTCGAAGACCCGTTCGGCAACCTTCGGCTCGAACGCCAGTGACGGCGGGCGGATAAAGTCCACGCCCTTCCGTGTGCGGTCAACGGTCTCCGGGGCAGTGACCTCGAAGACGGTGCCTGGATCCTGCCCGTAATGCCGGCCGATGCGCTGGAAGACTTCACGCGCCAGGCCGCCGAAGCACTGGGCCCGGTCGGCGGACCCAACATCGGTCCAGCTCAACCCGCCGGACATCATGCCGCCGAGGTGCTGTCCGGGTTCGACGATCACCGCCGTCCGCCCCATCCGCGCTGCCTGCACCGCCGCGACGACACCCCCGGAAGTTCCGCCATAGACACAGACATCGGCGCGCGTCTCGGCGGCGACGCTCGTATCCGTAGGGAGAAAGAACCCGAATAAGATCGCGCAGGCCGGAAAACGCATGGAGGTCACTTTGCAGAAGGAGCGATGCTGCATTCTGGAGCAAGAACCCTTTCGGAGCAACCGCGTGGCCTGGGTCACCCCGTTACCCGAGGCGCTACAGCATCATTCGTCCTCCCTGAGGCCGTCCGCGTTAGAGATTCGGCAAACGGCTCCCGGGTGGACTCTCTGGTTTTCGCCGATTTCTGCCGTTTTAGGGCAACTTGCTTTACAATCATCGGGATGGCAGACCTTCACGACGGCCAATCCGACGCACATCCGAACTCCATGCAGTTCTTGACGACGCATTGGAGTCTGGTGTTGGCCGCCGGTCGGCGAGGGACGGTCGAATCGGATTCGGCTCTGGAGCGGCTCTGCAAATCTTACTGGCCGCCGCTTTACGCCTATGTTCGCCGACGGGTGCCGGACCTGCATGAAGCCCAGGATCTGACGCAGGCGTTCTTCGAGTGCTTGCTGGATCGAGAGTACCTGGCCGACGCCGACCCGGAACGAGGCCGATTTCAGGCGTTCCTGCTGGCCGCCTTCAAGCATTTCTTGTCCAAGGAATGGAGGAAAGCCCAGGCTCAGAAGCGCGGCGGGGATCGCCGTCGCATTGCCTTCGATTTCGTGTCGCAGGACGCGCTGGAACCGGCGGACCACCTGACTCCGGAAAAGCTCTTTGAGCGACAATGGGCCATCACGCTGCTGGTGCGAGTCATGCAGCGGCTGCAGCGCGACATGGAACGCAGTGGCAAGGGACGCCAGTTCGAACTGCTGAAGCACATCCTGAGCGGCGACAATTCTGACGTAACGCTCGCCGATGTCGCTGCAGAACTTGGCCAGGCCGAAACGGCGACGCGGATGGCAGCCAGTCGCATGCGTAGTCGTTACCGCGAACTGCTCCGTGAAGAAATCTCGCAAACTCTGTCGTCTCAGGAGGATGTCGAAGACGAAATCCGCAGTCTTTTCGCCGCATTTGAGTCGTAACTGAAAAATCCCGGTTACGATTCCGTGGTTTTCCGTCAGAAGTGGATAGCGGGAGTGGAAGCAAGCCATGACGGAAAAGACCACCTGTAAGAAATGTGGGAACGCCCTCCCGACGAATGCCCCGGCAGGGGTCTGTCCACGCTGTCTGCTGCAGGCGGGCCTGCTGGAATCATCGCCGGAGATGAATCGCTCCCAGAATGACGCCACGATTCTGACGGATTCCGCGGCACCCTACGGTCGTGCAATCGATTTGTCGACGGTGGGAGAAGGCGCATCCTCAAAAAACATTCCGGAACCAGGAGAGAAGAGCCGTCCGGATCTGGGACAGCGGTCGCGCATCACCGTGATGAAACTGGTCCGCGTTCGGTCACCTAACCACCCAAGTCCTTGAATCACTTCACACGCATTTCTGGAGCGACACATGCCCACTCGACTGTACCTGGCGCTGGCCGGCATTCTCGCGCTGACCGGTTGCGGAACCAGTTCCGTACCAGTTCCGGCAACACCGTCAACCGTGACGCCAGCCACTCCCACTGAAACTCCGCTGTCGGCCGTTGTTGTGAGTGAGACTTCACCCATCGCAACGTTGCTCGGTAAGCCGGTTCTCAGTCGTGACTGCCTCAGCCCCGCGGGCGGCATCGGATCGGTCGAGGTGGGGATTAGTAACCTCGTTCTCAGCGTGTTGATGGACGAATTCTGCCAATCGCGGCAGCTCACATTGACGCAGGAAGAGATCGACTCCTTCTGGAAGACCATGCGAGCCGGGGCGCAGCGGGCCAATCCCGATCCCACGAAACCACTGCCCGAGCCGGCATTTGACGAACCGGCGATGCAGGCCAGGCTGCGGGAAACGCAGTCCAAACTGGCGGCCCCGGATCTTCCCTGGCTCGAACGCATGGCCATGCAAGGACGGGAGCGCGCACTTCATATGGCGCTCGAGCACAAGTCGAACGCCGCTGCTATGGCCTACGAGCACTTAACACCACTCCGTTGCCAAGCGGCATTATACAAGCACTACGGTGGCAAGGTCGTGGCGCGACAGATCAGCATGGAACCGGCGGGAGCCTATGTGAAGCTGGTCCAGGAAGCGGAAGCATCGGGGAAACTCCAGTTCCATAACGAGGGACTCAAGCAGGCCTTCTGGAAGCGGATGAACGATGCCTTGCAGCATTCCGAAGTACCACCCGAACGAGTCGATTTCAGTTTGCCAGTCTGGATGCAAGGAATCGGTGCCTTGCCCGCGCGTGCCGCAACAGCCTCACCCGCATCTCATCCGGCGACGCCCGGCAGCGACGCGATGCTGCCGCACTTCGTCGGTGCCTGGAGCACGGCGGTGACCAGCAAACCGACGAAACAGCAGCTCGAACAAATGCAGTTCCAGGTGCAGGAGGTTACGGACCTGACGCTGAAGAATCGCTTCCTCATCGGTCGCGAACTGAGTCAACCGGACGGCGTGAAACGCCTGTGGTTGATGACTTATGACAAACAGCGCAACGCCTATCCATTTTGGATGTTCGACTCGAACGGGTTGATGGGTGGCGAGTGGAGCCTTACATGGGATGACGCCCAGCGCACGGCGACTGGCCGCGCCTCCGACACACCGGTCGGATGGACGAGTCTCGGGACGAACCATTTTCCCGACGCGAACACCAACCTTGTTGCAGTTTGGATGCGCGACGACGCGGGGAGGCTGTTGTTCGATTCCGAGTCGAAAAAGACCCGCCAACCCCTCACGGCCAGAGAAGCCACATTAACGGCGTGGAGTCAGACGGACCCGGAGAAGGCGAAGCCCTCACCGGAGCAGGACGTCCTGGGGCGGCTGATTGGCGAATGGGCCAGCACGACGGTCTCGAAGCCCGCCGAATGGACGCCGCAGGAGGTTCGCACGACCGCGACGCTGAAGCGCGAGTGGATTCTCGACGGGCAATTCCTCCTGGATACATCGCAACATTCGGACGGTCAGGAGGCGCTGTCGCTGTACGCTTACGATTCGCCAAGCAAGTCGTATCGCTCCTGGTGGTTCAACTCGGAGGGCCAACACGACAAAACTCAGGGCACGTGGGACGAGGCCACTCAGACCCTGAAGTATCAGGCGGACCAGGAGGGCGGTCGACGGCTGCTAACCTCCATCCATTTCGTCTCTGCCGACCGTCACGACTGGCAGGTGACCGTGACGGGCCAGGACGGCAAACTCTATCTCCAATTGGACGGCACTGTGATTCGGCAAAAGCAGTAGTCGCAGTCCAAGTCCGAAAGATAACTCATGAACGACAAACTCAAGCCTCCAGTCATCGCCACTGCTGTCGGCACCACGGCCGCGGCACTGATGGACGTGGCAGTCTGCCTGGGGTCCATCGCCAACCTGACGCCGGCCACCCAGTCGACGCAGATGCCGCTCATCGCAGTCTTTATTTTCGCTGCGGTTATGCTAATTGCGCTCGCGTTGCTCCAGTGGGTGCTCTATTTCCGCTCGTTTGTCGATTTCCGAATCGATCAGTCACGTCAGGATCGGCAGAGCAGCAATTCTCAGGAGAGACCAGCCGGGTGAGCCAGCAACTCGATGGAGGCGATACGCTCAGTGTCACTGGCCCCACAGCAAACAATTAAGACACTGCACCGAAGAACTCGCACTGGAGAAATCATGGCTCAATGGGAATACCGGACATTGATCTATGGCACGGCAATGGCTCTGCCGGGGAGGGGTTGGTTTCGTGGCTTTCGACGCTGGGTGATCACGGCGCCAACCCTCACCAGCCCCAGCGAACAAGTGGGGGAAGCCGAACCCGATCACTTCGTCGGTCGCATCTGGCAAGCCATGCGGCTCCTCGAAACGGCGCTGAAGCAGCTCGACGTCGAAGGCTGGGAATTGGTCTCCACGTCTTTCTCGGGGAACCTGGGTGTTTATGGGACCGCCGTCTTGCGCAGGCCTGTCATCAAAGAGTAGCAGCACGGATCTGGTCGGATCTCAACCAAACGGACTCTGAGCCGACGACCGCTCGGGCAGCCCGCAACAACTCAGAGTTTATTTAAGTGGTGACCGCAGCGGTCATATAAGGAGTTGCATCGTGACCCAGCAACCGTCAGGCTATAGCCAGGAAGCCAAGCATCTGTTGATGTGGCAGATTCTCCTGGTAGTCGTCTGGTGTAATGCGGGGATGTTCCAGTTAGCTCCGATGGTGGCGTTGGCCCCGCATTTGATCCTTCGTTCGTGAATGTTTCCGGAGCGAACACTGTCCGCGGTGTTTAGACTGGACCTGTTCTAACCACATGACCTCGGGCCTCAGTCATGTGCAGCTTTGGTTCGGCCCTGTGAGGAGGGATCGCGAAGATGAGTATTGCATCCGACAAGTGGTGGTGGCTTCCCGGTTCACTGACCGCCTTGGCTGGCGTCCTGTGCATCGTCGCCGCCGCCGTCATGATCTGGGGTTGGCCGGCGGCTAGATGGCCCGCCGGTGGATGGTCCCCCGCGTGGATTATGATTCTTCTCGGCGTCTTCGTTCTTTGGGCCGCGGGGAAGAACATCCGTCAGCGAGCCCCTCGGCCGAATAAACCCGCAGTGATGCCCGAGTAAGAACGCTGCGAAAGGTTCCCCGCCGATCCGCCGGCGGATGAACGCAGGCGTTCAGTAGTATTCCTGATGGAATCGATCGGAGTCGACGATGGAACCGTGGATGTGGCAGCAAATGCTGTGGACTGTCGGATTCCTCTGCGTCACCTACCTCCCCTTGCAATGTGTGGCGCTCTGGAAGTGCCGGGGTGTCGCTCGCGTCGCCGCTGCGCTGCCGCTTCTGGTGATGATCCCGATGTTGTACGGGGCCCTCCAGCCATTGAACTACCATGACGGGAGTCTATTCGGAATGTTCTTCGTTTGTCCGTACCTGCCCGCCATAATTTATCTGGTGGCTGTCTCGTTGGCCCGACCTCGTCTCTCAAAAGTCTGTCCGCATTGCGGTCACAAGAGACAAGCCACATCATTTCGAATGACACGCTCCACCACAAGCTGCGAAGCGTGCGGCATAGATTTATTGGACCATGCCGCGATCAGACCGAACTCTACGCCTGGCGGCGGCGGAAACTAACGGCTTTTGTATTTTAATGTCTCATCCGCCGCCGTGGTCTGTTGCTCGTCAAGGCATCTACGAATTCCAAAACGATTTCTTGCTGCTTTGCCGTGCCACGACCGATGAGTTTCGCCACACAGAAGTCAAGTCTGCCAAAAAGCAGAATGTCCAAAATGCTGCATCGACCGACACCATAAAGCAAGCTGAGTGGCTTCGTTCGTTCCCCCGTTCATGAAGGAGCCTGCTGGCCATGTCCTCAACCGCTAAAACTGTTTGCCCCAAGTGCGGAGCGACTGAAATCAAGAATCAGTCGTGGATGCGCAAGCTGGGCGTGCTCATGTTCTTCCTCAATGCCGTCGTCCAACTGGTGCTGGCCTTGGTGTTTTTCCAAGGCGACAAGTTTTGGAATCATGTTGGCGTTGTGGGCACAAACATTGGATGGGCGATCGGGTTTTGGTTTCTGACAATGGGGTTCCAGAATTGGCGTTGCACCAAGTGCAAACATTCTTGGTAACACCGTTTCGACCGCGTCGCGAATGCTGATGCCAGCCGAACTTGGAACGACTGGCTGAACCATACCACAATTGCGTGGCGAGCTCGTGAATGTCGAACGCGAGCGTGGAGTCATCACATGACAGTGAGAACAACGAAAGTTACCGGCCGACGACGCCTGCGGTTTGCGTCGCTAGACGAAGTTCTCGTGGAAGCAGAGCACCTCGCGGTCATTGAGACCCGACAGCTCGGCAACTGGAGTCTGGGGCAGGCGTTGTCGCACCTGGCCGCGGTCTATGAGAAATCGATCGATGGCACCGTCTTCAGGCCAGGATTGTTTCTGCGCCTGCTGGTCAAGGTCGCCGGCCCGCTGCTTAAGCGGTGGGCGCGTGTGGGCCTGCCGGCCGGCATTCGTCCGCCCGCATTCATGTTCAACGAGGTGGCCCCGGCGGATCGAGTCAGCATTGCCGAGGGTCTCGTCGCATTTCGCGGGGCCATCGGCCGGTTGAAGGCGGAGAGCAAGCGGGATTTCAAGCAGTGCTTCAACCTGTTCACGCGCGAGGAATGGGACCAGTTTCACATGCGCCACGCAGAACTGCATCTGAGTTTCATCGTGCCGGCGGAGGACGTGTCATGAGCGAGTACGCGTGTGCCATGCTGGTGTATTGTTCCTTGCAGGGTGCGTCACTGGCATTCTTGCCGCGCTGGTGGAAGCTGGCAGCCGCTCCGGCCTTGCTGCTGGTGCCACAAATCGTCCACGAACGCCTCCAACCGAGTTACATGAGCGATGTCATCACCGTTATGCTGGCGATCTACGTGTGTGCGTATCTCGTGTTCGTGTGGATTGCCTTGGGAATTACAAAGCTCGTCCAGCACTGCCGTCGGGAGGGTGGCCTGCGACTACAACCAATGACCAAGGACGACGACATTTCTGGAATCGTTGCCGGAGACTCACCATGCGATCGCTGAAATGTCTGGCCGTGTTGACCGTGATGACGTGTCTCTGTGGATGCTCGACGGATGCGTCCCCGGTAGCGACGAAGAACGCTCCGGCCGTAGCGAACGAGCCACCCGCACTCTCCCGCAATAACACGCCATTCACTGGGGCTGGTCTCGGTCTCGGGGACGACACTGGTCGTCGAGCTGACTCTTCCCACAATCGGGATCGACGCCGACGGCGTTTTTTTGCCTGCGCGCGTCGGTCGCGACTACGAATGGCACTTAGATTTTGGTAAGGCCTTTGGCCATCTCGCGTTTGACGTCGGCGCGGGGCCGCGTCAGCCAATCGTAGTGATTGGGTCGATGCTT
>Ga0163151_10005699_pt1 | contig 15690 bp, 18 predicted proteins | sample OliLakLV19MP5IB2_FD_145596 | JGI IMG/M metagenome (GOLD analysis project Ga0163151, IMG submission 145596) | Freshwater microbial mat bacterial communities from Lake Vanda, McMurdo Dry Valleys, Antarctica - Oligotrophic Lake LV.19.MP5.IB-2 | ecosystem: Environmental > Aquatic > Freshwater >...
AAGTCTTGTTTTAACGGACTCTTTGTTCTCTTTGAAAAGAGATATTTTTTCTTGGAAACCTAAGCCGCGACGAGCGATGGCATAAGCGGCGGCTTGGTGTCCGGTAATTCGATAGATCTGCTATAGCGGGCTTAAATCACTATATAAACCAAAAAGTTAGTGCTGAGAACCGCACTAACTTTTTAGAGAATAATTTTTACTTTTTGATTAGCAACTGCTGATCAAAGATTCCCTCAGCTACGGTAGGGATTCTTTCTTAAGTGGCAAATGTCGCAGGTCTCTTCTTCATCCGGATTGCGGAAAAGAGGACCACTAGTCCACGCAGATGCCGCATTGCTGGTTGTGAATGTGGGCTGACCCCAGACTGGCGGTTGTGGGTTATGCCGACGCAAACGTCTGCGCGATGCAAGCGGTGCTGGCATTAAATCGTCGTGCATTGTGTCGTCCGGATTGCGGAAAAGAGGGCCACGCCAAACCGCAGAATTGTCAGTGAACAATGGCTTGCCCCAGACAGGTGGCTGTGGGTTACGACGACGGAAGTGTCTACGTGCAGCCGTGGGGGCGATAATCTCCTCGCGCAAATCCAACTCTTCGTCGGGGTTTCTAAACAGAGGGCCACTAGTCCATGCGGACGCGGCATTGCTTGTGGTGAATGTGGGCTCATTCCAGACAGGAGCTTGGGGGTTCCTATGACGGAAATGTCTACGCGAAGCCAGAGGCATTGTAATTTCCTCGTCAAGAGCTAGCTCTTCTTCTGGGTTCCTACGGCGGAAATGTCTACGCGAAGCTAGAGGCATTGTAATTTCCTCGTCAAGAGCTAGCTCATCTGGATTTCTAAATAATGGGCCCCGCCAGACCGCCGAGTTATCTGTGAATAACGGCTTACCCCAGACTGGTGGTTGTGGGTTGTAACGACGGAACGGTGGCGACATCGGCACAGAGTAGCCGAAATCTTGATCTAGATTGTTCAGATCAACGTCCAGATCATCGTCTAGGTCTTCATCTGGGTTTCTAAAAAGGGGCCTACGCCAAACCGCAGAATTGTCGGTAAACAGGGGCTTGCCCCAAACTGGTGCTTGTGGGTTGCGTCGATTAAATCTACGAAGTCTGTTTCTGGAACGTAGCATGCTTTATTCTCCTTGCATATTCTACCTAAGTTGTTGTGGATAATTCAACTATTTTATCGTTTTCTTTGGGACTTCTATCTTTCCGAAAAAAAGGTAAGGTTCAGCAATGACAATCACGGTCGTTTGCTCAAATCGTCGTGCTGGCTACGATTACACGCTGTTCGAACACTTTGAAGCAGGGCTTGTGTTGTTGGGGCCTGAGGTAAAAGCAATACGAGATCGGCAAATTTCTATTGCGGAAAGCTGGGTTAAGCTTCAAAATAATGAAGCATTTTTGATAGGAGCCAACATAACTTGCAAAGCAGGCGGATGGGCTCCTGTTGACCCGATCCGAAATAGAAAGCTGCTGCTTAAGAAAAAGCAGCTCTACAAACTGGCAGACGCCTCTGCTGATAGCAAGACGATCATACCCGTCAAAATTTATTTCAATGAACGTGGCCTAGCTAAGCTTGAAATTGCTATTGCAGCTGGTAAAAAGAAGTATGATAAGCGACAAGCTATCAAGCAACGGGAGTTCCAGCGTGAGAAACGAAGTTATTAGAGTCCAACTTAGAAATAAGATATTCGCAGCACTAGAAACTTACAACCCAGCTCTTATCAAGAATCTGGTAATAAAGGACTTCGAGCGTTTAGAAAAGCTACTAAATTTAGATTTGCCACATACGCAGCTCAAATTTGACTATGTCAGGTTGGATGAGCTATCACAAACTTTAGTGATCGAAATACCTCTGGAACAACAAAATTCAGTAGTAGCTTATTTAGAATCCAATTTCTACCAAGTTACTCCTATCGGAGGTCTCTCCGACCCTCTAATGAGAGTTCATGCTTTATCGCAGCTTATGCGACCAGGTGTTGTATTTTTTCATACAGGCAAAATATTAGTTTTCCATTCTTTTGGCACCAGATATCGTGGATACTTGGATGAAACTCCCGGGAAACCTGGCCTTCATCATGACTATGGGGGGATGCTGTGTCGAAATATTGGTGCAGAAAATGCAGACGTTTATGTCAATTCAATTGACTTTTCTTTTGCGGATAATCCGGAAATACAGGGCCAAATGCTGGCACTTGATCCAGCGTGGAAGCGTAAGATGATGGAAGATCATTCTTTTATAGCATCGCTTCCTCCCACCTTCTATTATGATGGTGATATTGTTAATGTAATTGATGAAAAACATGAGAATTACTCCCGCGACAGTCAATGTTTAGTATTTCGAACTATTTGGAGTAGGGAGTTCCCTGTTTATCAAGTAAAACTGCCCAACAAAGAAACAATTGAACTCAAGGCTGAACAACTTGCGTTGCAAACCGCAGGTATCACGCGATTGTTTTACAACGGCAGTGTGCCGGGCCGTTGGAAAGATTTGAAAAGCCAAGCTGAGTTTTATTTACTGCTCGGTTTTTTCAGGTATCACTACAACCCAACCACCGACTCTTACAGCTGGACTAAAACCCACGCTAAGCGTGTCATTGAAGCTGGTGAGGGGCACGGACTCCTACGATGGCGCGGAACTAACTTCTTGATCAGTTTTCTGGTAGAAGATACTTCAACATTTGATCCTGTGGAAGTAGCCGAAGCAACGTTGTCCGCTGACCTATTATTATCGCTTTAGGCCCAGTTTGGCCCTAGCATTCTTGGTAAGTGTGCTTGTGTCGAGTTGAAGTGCAGTTTTAATGGCCATTCCTCCAACTCCGGCTTGGAACAAGGTGCCAAGAATAGGCCATTCCTCCTTAGTGATTAATTCGACAACGTAAGGAAGACTTAGCGCGGGGATAAAATAACTTGCACTTTTCAAAGGAGCTAATCTGTCGTCTTTCGCGTTAATATTTTTAAGTTGGTTGTGTAGGTAAAAAAAGCAAGCCCCGATACCGGTAATTTTCGCAAAAGCAATAATATTTGACCCAACAGTCATAGGCGCTGCAAAACCGGCCATATGGGGGATTACCCTGCGTTTAAAGCCCTGCTTAGGGGCATATCTCGCTACAGCCCTTTTTCCGCATTTAGGGCATGGGTATGCCGCGTCAAAGATATTTCCAGTTGCCGGATCTGAGAGAAACCCACAAAATTGACAGCCATTCATAATAGAAGTATAACAAAAAAAACAAGGATGGTATACTTGCATTATGGAATCTGCTATACAAAGTGGCGATCAACTACTAGAGCAATCCAGATCACAGCTATGCAATAACAATTTTTATATTCCATTTAGCGATTCAATTTTGCGCGCCGTTTCTTTGGGAAAACCTTTTTGTAAGCTAAATGGCCTCATCCAAGAGGCCGCCTTTGGATATTTAGGGTCTCCCGTACACCAGGAGGTATCCATCAACGCGCTCATTGATCACCCGGCCAAACTACAGGATTACTATGAACATTACCGGGATGGGCACTTAGTAATAACAAAAGCGGATTCCTTGGAAGAAAAAATACTTACTTTCTATCAAGTTTGCTTCGTTATGGATGTATCAGTAGCTACACTAGTGTTGGCTTCACCTCAGTGGGATCATTTACATGAATTCTGCCAGCAAAACAATAATCACTTCTTAATTTTTGGCACACTGATCAACGACAAGTATTTACACCATTCAACTATCCCACAAATAGATATCTTCACTCTTGTTCCCCAGTTTTTAACTGATACAAATGAGCCACCGGAAATTGACATCGGCATCCAACTACTTAAAAAGAAGAAAAAGAAAAATGAGCTTAAAAAGTGACCTGGCAAGATGAGCCGGCTGGCATGATTTACATCAATTACTGCGATGTAGCCACTGCGGAGCGCATTTTGGCTGCGGGCCAGCGCAAGCAAAAGGCTGAAGGTTTCCTGAGCGGCGTTCAGCTTAAGGATTAACCGAGAGAAAATAATGATAGTGGGCAGCCTGTGCTGCCCACTATCATTAGGTTCGACGGCGCAACCTGTGTCGTCTTACGTAGGCACAGTGCATGTGTTGTGAAGGATCACATGTCGCTTCGTTGCAAACTGGACAAATGTTTAGCGGCGCACATACAGGACACAGAGAGTGACGCTCTGGGCATTGGCATATTTGCAAGCAGAGCCGACACACTTGCTTATCGCAGCTATCACAAGCCACACTGTGCTTTGAGCAAAAAATCGGGTAATCCTCGTCCTCGCCTACAATTGGATCCCCGTCCTCATCTACAAGCGGATGAAAACTACACCTTGTAAAATCACCATGATAATCATGCGACCTCCCACCTATGAAGCATACCTGATGAGGGTGGGCATCGCAGTATGGTGCCTGACAGCGACGGCAGTAGGAGGAGCACTGCCGGCATACGCTATTGTCGCACTCTTCACAAGTAACCTCACACCTACTGCACAGCTTATCACTACATCCAAAACAATCTTTAGCGCAATCATCACACGTAAATGAAAGTTCCCTGCTACATCTGCAGGATACCCACTTTTCTACACATGAGCCACATCCGCTTTCTCCGCATTTGCCGCAATTAACAAATTCCGCGCATGCACTACAGAAAGAGTCGGAGCAGTAGCCACAACTATCACTATAGTGGTAATGGCATACTGCTATTTCGCAACAATCAACATACATGCCGCAATCTTCGCAAATAGCGTCATCACAAATATTGCACTTTGGCACGCACGATAAGCAATGGTGGCTATCTTTTTTGCAGGATTTAGCCGCGTCATCGTCGCAGATTTTTTGCCCGCAGCCGTCACATTTGTGCTCAGAACTTCCACATAGCATATTACTACAATAACTACCGCCGCAAACACCAAACCCACAATCCCCACAGCCAGTAGCCTGGCAATCTACACATTCTAAATTAGCTATGCTCTCTTTTGGGAGACCATAGGTGCTGGAATCTTTGTGAATTGGACACAGCATCTCAGGTAAATATTTTCTCAATAATTCTTGAATTTGTCGATAAGAATGGGCGGGGTTATCCGGACAAAGCGGCTCGTCATTTATACTCATGACTTGATGACTCGCGGCATGGCACAGGGCAAACCTATCGTCATTTTTGATGATTAAGTAGAGAGGTCCCTCCTTTAGATAGTCCGCAGCTGTTTCTTTATTGCAGACACACCAGCCAGAATTTTTAGCAGCTGCAGAAGCCGCTTCTGCCGTAGTTAGTCGATAAATCTGATAAACATCTCCACCCAAAGGAGCTGTGGCCAGTAACGCAGAACCATCCTGCTCTAATTCCGCAATGCTTTTTAGTGTCGGCAACAGAGGAAGTAAAGTTATTCTAAGTTGTGCGTAGGATTCGAACTTATTGACATCACGAAATTCTATTGGCAAGCGTGGCTTTACTCTATGATATATTTCAAGCAGTTCTCTGAGCTTCTCGCTATCTTCTGGCAAGTCAACATTTTTCTTCGCTAAGAGGTGCAAAATCCAAGAACAGTAAGCTCCACTTGAAGTGGGGTCCGCTTCCCCCAAGTGTTTAAGTTTGGGTTCGAGTTGTGCCCACAAATCGGCTTGGTTTGTTCTTGTTAGCTTCTTTTGGAGCGCTTCTGTTAAGAAATGAAGCCGTTTTGGGCTGATAGGGTTGTGGCGAGTCATGCTGTATAATAGCATAATGTGACTAGCCTTGAATCTTCAGCAGGACTATGGTCAAATTAGAGCGAGGAAAAATGATAATCATCCACTCCAAAAAAGAAATCGAAAAAATGCGAGCTGCCGGTCGTGTAGCGGCGCAGTTGTTAGCGGAGATCGAAACTATCATCAAACCCGGTATCTCAACTGAAGACATTAATCAGTATGCTGTGGAATTTGGCCTCAAACACAAAATAGTGATGGCTCCTTATAATTATGTGGTATCCCCCGATTGCCCACCATTTCCGAAACACCTTTGCACCAGTGTGAACAACGTTGTGTGCCATGGGATACCCCGAAAAAACGAATACCTTAAAAAAGGGGACATCATTAATGTCGATGTCACCCCCATAGTTGAAGGTTTTCATGGGGATACGTCTAGGACTTTCTTGGTTGGTAACGTCCCCGAGGCGACCAAAAAATTGGTGGAAGTTACCAAAGAGGCGATGTATGTCGGCATTGAGCAATTAAGACCAGGTAACTGTATCTCTAATGTCGGTTTGGCGATTTCTAAGTTTATTGCGCCCCATGGGTACGGGATCGTGGAGGAGTTATCTGGGCACGGAGTAGGTAGAAAGTTCCACCAAGAACCATCGATTTTCCATTACTATAACCCTAAGTATAAGATGCTGCTGAAAGCAGGTATGCTTGTAACCTGCGAACCCATGATCAACATGGGTGGCAAAGAAGTAGTGTCTCTGGATGACCAGTGGACCATCGTCACCCGAGACGGTAGTCTGTCTGCTCAGTGGGAGCACACAGTAGCAATTTTGGACGATGGTCCGGAAATCCTCACCAAACTCTAATGCCAAAACTCCCGGGATTGCGAAGAATTTGTGACGCTGGCGAGTGTTATCGGACTGCGCTCCTCCATTTTGAACTAGATCGCCCCATTCAATGGCCGCCTATCACTGGTGAGTATAGCAGAACAAATTTTGCTGTGTGCAGCGATGATCACAGAGAGGCTGTTGCACAGATGATAATGCCGTATAATCGTGGATTAAGGATCCACGCGAAGTAAATACATGCCAACTAATCCTGATCTGCTCCAACAATATCTGCAGACCACAGCCTTATTTCAATTTTTGAATTCCGAGATCAACAGGGTAGTTCCTAGTCCAATTATCCCACATTTATCAATTAGCCAAGAATGGGCGACACCAGCCGAGGTGAATATTTTACACGAAGAACTATGCGGTATGTTAAACATAGCGGATGTAAAGCAAACCCTGCAGTGGAACTTTAATAAAAGATTCAAGTCACTGTATGGGCAAGCAGAATACCCAGTAGTTAACGGAGTTCAAATTTGGCGCATCCAATATGCTTCCAGGTATTGGCTGCTATTGTCGAACCCCGAAAGGAAAAACCTGATAACACATGAGATGTGCCATCTAGCCGTAGAGAGACATTTTGGCTATGACAAAGTCATCAACGGTAAAAAAGTAACTGCGCATGGCACGCACTGGAAAAAGCTTATGGAAAAGTGCGGGGAGGACCCCGCTATGGTTTACAAGGAAGAACTTGGCAGCGCAGAGCTTAGCAGTATAGCCAATCTCAATACACTGATAGCTAAAGCTGACCAAATTGTGGGATCATAATGAAATTAGAGCAAATCAAAGTCCTCGTCAAAGCTAGCCCCAAGATATTTCTTTGGTCTAGCCTCACACAACAGCACGGAGCTTTTTTCCACGTTAGTAAATCCGCAGTAAGCGAGTATTTGAACAGCATTACTACCGACGACGATTTTCTGGTAGAGATAGACCAAGTCGGGGATTTGTATTTGGGTTCACCTGTTGAAAGTTAATTGTTAACTGGTAATAATCGTGTATGCGCGGAGTAATATTGGCCGGAGGGACCGGAAGTCGGCTTTCTCCCTTAACAGAAATTATCAACAAACACCTGCTGCCAGTGGGACGTGTACCGATGATATTTCATCCGATACAGAAGCTGGTAGAAGCAGGTATTGATCAGATTCTGGTTGTTACGGGGGGCAATTGCCCCGATGGTTTTTTAAGCCTTATTAAAGACGGCACCCAATTGGGAGCTAAAAACGTATATTATGCTTATCAGCAAGGGGCCGGGGGCATCGCCGCTGCGCTTAAATTAGCGAAAGATTTCGTTGGAGATGAAAGCTTTGCTGTTGTCCTTGGAGACAACATTTTCCTAGACTCATTAAAGCCCCACGTTGCTGCTTACGAGCAGCAACCGGATAAAGGAAGGGCAAAAGTCTTTCTAACGAAAGTGCCTGACCCAACCCGTTTTGGATGCCCGGAATTCGATCCAGAAGACTCAACCAAAATTAATAAAATCATTGAGAAACCGGTGCACCCTCCAAGTAACTATGCAGTTATTGGGGTATACTTCTACCCCCCCACTGTGTTTGAAGAAGTCCTTCCAAGCCTTACTCCTAGTGCTAGAGGTGAGTTAGAGGTGAGCGACATCAATAATCACTACCTCGCGCAGGATAAACTTGATTATGCTATTTTGGAAGGCGGCTGGAGTGACGCAGGAACTTGGCCTTCCTGGGAAGAAGCTAATAAACTATTTCATTAAGCCTTTTTAAGGCTAGCGATTGTGTTATCAAGTGCCAGGAACGATGGGCTTTCTTCCTCTTTAGCTTTGCTTCGAGTTACAAGGGCAATAAAAACCACACCAATAGTTATCCAGATTAAATCTTTAGGTCCCATAGTAGTCTGATTATAACATCCAAGCCGTAAATTTAGAGTTGGATCTTTACAAGATATTTTTTATCATCTGGAAATGAACAACTGCCCTACATGTAATAATCTACTAAAACTACTGCAGCCGAGCTTTCGAGAGGCAGGATTGGTAGCACCCTCAGATCGCACAGGCGAGATCCGAGGGTGTCAAACTTGCAATGTCACTTACTACTTCGGAGCCACGCGCGCCAATCAGGATGAACATTGGATGGCTACCCCCTACAAATATAGTGAGTTTTCACGAGCTAAAGAGGACTGGAACGATGTTTGGAGCGTTATCGACAAAAGCTAAACTTGTTCCAGCGACCCATCAACTTTGCGTTGATATAGCGTAGTCCGTTGGAAATAACATCCTCCCCACGGAAAAGCCGTGAAGTATTACTTGTAATTTAACTTGCGAGCTAAACACGAGCTTGTCCGGGTAGTTTACCTCTACGCGAAAGTTTTGCTGCGGAATCAGCTGAAGGGGGTGCTCACTCATGTCCATCACCGGACCTGGGTAATTATATTCTGACATGTTAGCTATGTAAGAAAGAGTATTAGTGGGAACATAAAGGTGATCCATAGTTCCAATGAAGAGACGAAACCATGAGTTGCTGATAAGCTTTACAGCGTCTTTGTAGGCGGTGTCAGGTGTGGTTGTGACTGTAATGCCTGTAATAAAAAATGATTTTGGGTAACAGAGGCTGCCCCCTTGATCCATGTTAGTTTGAACTTGTGTTTTGACAACTCCTCTGGCAGGGGTTCCACCCAAAGGGACCTGGAAAAAGTTGAGATTTCCTGAGCCTCCCGAATTAGGGCTAGCCTGGGACTCGCCGACACCCTCTATAATTGCTGTGTCATACAACGGCTGAAAACATTTCTCGTATCTAGGGGCTGTGCTGATTGTATTGATACGCGCCTGCTCACCGGGGGCGATGACTGCACATCCGGCGACGGTTTTCTTACAAAGAGTCCCAAAACTTAGAACCCACAAAAGGGTTCTAAAAATGTTTTTGATGGCCGTTCCGATTTGATTCATGTAGTATCCTCACCATCAAAGTATGGCAGAAAGATAGTAAATCAAAGTTCGGACAGCTACTCTTGAGATCCTAGGAGCGGATTATTGCGATCCCGCAGTTCCGCACTTTCCTGATCGATTTTTGCGATGTTACGTAGGTGCAGCCTTTGGAAAAGCTGAATATCCTCTTCCGTGGCAATCAAATATTTCTCTTTAAGAAATTCTATTGTTGCGCGTTGCAACGCCGCGATGTCCTTGGCCAGAGTCTTTATGGTGTTTTCTAGAAAAGTGATGTTTTTATCTAAAACACGGATGTTTTCATTCAATTTTTGAATGTAGTGCGCATTAGCCAGTTCCATATCACTCATGACTTAATAATAAGATCTACCAGCTTGAAAAACAAGGTTAATCCAGAGTTAGTGTTGGCAACGGATCATCACAAAGAATAGCCGCTAGAATATAGCATTGGTAAGCATACTCTTGTTCGATAGTTCGCACCGAAAGTTCTTCATTCTGCGCACACTCCCGGGGAGTTTGCTAATCAGTATTGTCGATGACCCGCTTACAATCCGGTAAACTGTTAAGGAGGGTTTTACCGTACGGTTTAGTGGTAAGCCGCTGGTCCATCAACACTACGATACCAGTATCGGTTTTACGCCGAATAAGGCGTCCAAAGCCCTGCTGCAGCTTGATAGCCACATTTGGAACAGTCCGTTCCACAAAGACATTGCGCTGGCGGTCTCGTGGCTTTCCGCGATTCCAAATTTGGTAAGCTTCCTCTTGCGCTTCTGATAACGGCGTAGGTGGTGGGAAAGGCAGCTTAGGGATGATAATATTTTGGAGATGGTCACCGGGAATGTCTACGCCAGTCCAAAAACTATCTACGCAATACAGAACTGAATTTTTAACCTGCTTGAATTCGTGGATGATTTGCTCTTTGCTTAGATCATCCCCCTGACACATTACATTCATTCCTTTCCGCTGCAACGACACTTTGGACCGTTTGTGAAGTTCGCGCATTTGTAAATTGCTAGTGCAAAGAACGAATGCATTTCCTTGCGTAACTTCTAAGTATTTTTCTACCTTAGCCGCAACTTGGTCAAAATACGCTTGACGCTCCTTTGGCTTATTGTAGGGGTCAATAGGGATTTGGGGTGTTAGGACCATCTTGACTTGGCTCATGTAATCAAAGACGTGACCTAGCTTCAAACTGTCCGTTTTCTCCGTTATGGCTCCAAGATTATTGCATATGAAGGTGAACTGGTTGTTGGTTGTTAGCGTCGCAGAAGTTAACACAATAGAGGGTATCTTTGAGAAGAGAATAGCCTGGGCAATACGTTTCACAAAAATTGTCATACTACTTAAAGTATAGGATGGCTGACGTTTGAAGATACTTACATCTACAGAAGATACAAAATCTGGTAGCATATCCCCCTCTAGTCGTTTGACATTGATAGTTCGCTTTAGGTCTCCTTCTATTTCTTTGCACTGCTTTGCATAATTTTCCATTAATGTCAGTGCACTTTTTATTTCCTTGGGGCCACCCTCTTCACGTTCATAGGGGCGTAATTCCGAAACTATAGCTTGTAAAGCAATGTTAGCCTTGGTCAAAGACATTAACAAAGATTCCGCGTTAGCAGATTGCAGGTTGCCAGGTTTGATGCGCTTAGACATTGACGCTCCCGGCTCTTCCGCTTTTTCGTTTCTAGTAAAGTCTACTACGTCTTTTTCAAAGAAGACCTCATTATTTTTAACAAAAGAGTTAAAATGCCCGATGGCTTGATCTGCGTAGTTCAGAATGCGACCAGTCAGCAAGTGACTCATTTTATGGAGCATATCTAGTAAGCCATTGCCTTTTTTGTTGGACGCACGTTTAGATAAAAATGCAGCACTTCCTGCCCGCCACTCAAAAGTATCGGCCGATCTGATGGCATCTTCCAACACATGTGCCTCGTCAATAATCAACTGCGAGAAAGTGGGGAGTATTCCTGTGTTTTCATCACTACTGGCTTTGACCATCAAATCTAGTGTAAGTAATGCGTGGTTGGTGATAATGATGTCTGCCTCTTCCGAATCCGTCCGGCTCTTGTAGTAAAAGCATTTTTTGTAAGTAGGACACTTTTTGCCTAAGCAATCGTATTGATCACTTTGCACTTCCGACCAAATGTTTGGTTTAGGGACGAAGTTAAGATCTTGAACAGTGCCTACCTCACTAGTTTCTGCCCAAGCTTGAATATCTTCTAATTGGGGTATTTCGGTGTTGATATCCCATGCCAAGTTACCTGCGTTAAACATTCGACGTAGTGAGACGTAATTACCACGACCTTTTCGGAGAACGACCTTGAGATTCGGCAGGTTTAAATACTTCATCAAGTCCGGTATATCCTTGGAGTAGATTTGCTCCTGCAGCGCTAAACTGTTAGTGGAAATGACAATTGGTTTTTTACCTTGAAGAGCGCGCGCAATCGCAGGTACCAAAAAAGCATAGCTCTTTCCAGTTCCGGTTCCTGCTTCGACAAATAAATGTCGTTCCTTTTCTAGGGTCTCTCTGACAGCATTAGTCATGGTAATTTGCGGTTCCCGCACTTCGTAGTTTGGAAACTGCTGGGCAATGGGGCCTTCACTACCCAAAATCCATGCTGGATCTAAATTCTGCATTTAAATATAGTAAGCAATCTCTTTGCTGGAACAAGGCGTCGGATTTTAAATTCCCGAGACTTGAAATAACGAAAATAAATGCTACTATTTAAAAGGTTACAAAACACAGGAAAAATTGAGGAGGTAACCAATGACGATTTTTAATCGAATGGGTGATAAACAAGACGAGCCAGCCAAGGCCGAGGATCAGGCTGCGCCCGCGGGAGGAATGTTCCGAATTATGTTCGGAACCGAAGATTGCCAATTGGCAATCACCCCCGGTTTGACAATCAAAGAAGCTTTCAAGAACAAGTCCGAAGTACTTGGCCTTGACTTTGACAGACGCTTGTCTTATCGTGACAACGAGGGCAATATCCTAACTGGTGAGGAAGCACCTGTTGCCAACAGAGACTATCTCTGCGCTGTCACTCACGATTCTAAGGGCCGTTAAAGCTCTTTTAGCGTGAACAAAAGAGCCCATCCAGCACAAACTGGAGAGGGCTCTTTTTGTTAGCACAATGAAAAGCCCTTACGTGTATTTTCTACCTAAAAGTGCGGTCAAGGTAGTTATCACCTATCTAGAAAAGGATGTAGCTATATCTATTATATGCTCATCACATTCGAAAGAAATCCGCGCTGATTTTATCCAGGATTCTGGCAGGGTGATATCTTCTAAACTAATGGTGGACGCCCCGGAATTGTGCATGACACATTTTTTGATCGAGGATTACTTTGCTCTTAACACACATCAAAACGAGAAACTCTGTCCCTATGTGTTTGCAAATGTTTTCGAATCGGGGGCTATCTGCTTCGGAGATTTTTTTGATAGATGTCCGAGAGATCTGCGCCAAGCTTGGAATTACTATTGGGAGACACCTTTCAACCGAGAAAATAGCGGGTATTACGAGTATCACCGTGATAGGTGCATAGGTATCTCCTCCCATTCTCAAGCGGGTCACCGGGAAGGCAAATGCATTTGCGCCTGCTGTGTAGAGATTTGCAACTGCCCTTGCTATTGCGTGCAGAGCCATCTTTTTGAGCAATACCTGAAAGAATGTCCAAGCAGAGAGTTCTCTTTTGAAGAGAACCCCCAGATTATCGGCAAGGATTCGGTGATCCTGGAAGTTCTTTCCTCCCAACTGATTGTGATTCCGAAAGAAATCGGAACCCGATTAGGATTGAAAGGCACAAAATATCCTGATATTTTCTTATTCGTCCAGCGCGAAGATGAGACCAATTATCATTGCGAAGTAGACCAACAACCCATCATAATACCTAAGGCCCTGGTTCAAAATGGAACAGCAAAAACTACCTGATACTTCGAACGTTCCCTGCACATCGGAAGTTCCAAAGCCCTTCCACCCTAACGATTACGAGATAGGCACCATAGTGCGGATCCGAACTATGGGCGCATACAAGATCGAGGGCTCTAAGGCGTGGGGTCGTTATCTGGCCAAAGTCCCAGATCCCGAGGGGACCAGTATCTCTAAGAAAATCATCAGCAACTTCTCGCTAAACTCCAATTTTCCCAAGATCCCTGCAGAGCTTTGGTCGAGATATACCAGTCTATGTTTCTACATGTGTCCGCCAAACGGCAGAAAATTGTCGAGAAGCGATCACGATTCTCAATTAGAGGTTCAGGTTTGTCTACTTCGCGACCAAGAGACGCTTACCAAGTGGAAAATGGTAGTCCCCAAGCAAGTAGTTACCGGAGCCCACGTCGAGGCAGATTTGCGAAAGTCTGTAGACATCGAAACTGGCGAAGAATATGATATGTTTCCACCGCTAGGGTGGATTCATGCAGGAAGCTCGCATTCGCATAATACCATGCCTGCCTTTTATAGCTCTATTGACGATGCTAGCGAGTTATCTGTGCCCGGACTGCACATTGTAGTTGGAGCTATCGATCACAAAAAGATGGAATACGAGTATGTAGCGTCCATTGTTCTTCGTAAAAATAGAAAATCTGTAGATTTATTTGAAGTCGTAGACACAGAACCCGTGCCCGATTGCCCTTTCCACGACAAGGTGCTTGAATACATCAGTATCGTCATCGAAACCAATAAGAATTTATTCCGCCGTAGTCAGAGTAACTATGTTTCCAATGCGGGCCCTCGATGGATTGGCGGCACTTCCTCTAAATTTGATTCCGTGCCGATAGAAGACGAAGATGGCAAGTTAAACAGTTTTTTTCGGTTCTTAAATAGGCAAAACTCCGACATTTTTGATGAAGTGCCTGAGGGCATAGACATTACCAGTATCTCAGATGACATGTTGAAAACTTTGGCTAAGGAAGATGCATTTAGCCAGGAGCTATTTCGTATAGCGGAAGATGACGAAGACATAGTGATGGACGAGCAGATTTTAAGGGACATGGAGAAAAGCAATGAAATTTGATGCAGTATTCGTAGTAGGGGTGGGGGGTACTGGAAGCCATCTAATCGGGCCTCTAACCCAATTAATGTCATACCACCCAGAAGGGTGCACGAATATTGTTGTTATCGATGGTGACTCTTACGAAGATAACAATGCCAATCGACAAGTGTTCGATGCCAAACATATGGGCGCAAATAAAGCAGTTGCTACTGTAGAACGTTTAGGGCATCCAGATATGAGAGCCGTCGCTGCCTATGTAGATCAGGAATCATTCGGTAAGTTGTTAGCATCTCATGTAACCAAACGATCTAAGATTTTAGTCATCACTTCCGTAGATAATCACGCTACCCGCAAAGCCATTATCGATTGTCTAGATACCCAGAAATATCAAAACTTCTTTTTACTTTCACCTGGTAACACCTTTTCCACCGGGCAAGTAATAACATACGTCAAGCACAAAGGCCGCGTGGTTGGAAATCATCCTTATGAAAAGTATCCGGAAATGCAAAATCCCGATGATTTCATCCCAGGAACTGTGGAAGGCTGTGCGGCTATGCTAAGTTCTACACCACAACTGATCCTGGCCAACATGGCCGCCGCTTGGGGTTGTCTAGCTAACGTTAATAGTTTATTGGAGGACAAAGGTTGGTTTGATGAGCTGCACTTCGATGCACTTAAATCAAAAATAGTCCCCCGACCCGACAAAATTAAGAGCTTATTGGTTGAATTCCAAAAAGCAGAGAGTATAGTAAAGGCGTCAACCAACCCCCACCTTTAGGTGGGGGCTTGTGAGACCCAACGTTGAACGTTATTCGTTCCGCCAAGAACGAATCTCATTTAACGCTCACAAGAGGGAGACTAGCCTGGTCTAGATCCTAGGAAACTAGGGTCGTTTGAAGGTAATTGAACCATCTAACCGTGGCAGGTTAAGGTATGCTAGCGATGCTTTCCTAGTTGCTAGCCTCTACGATGGTCAATGGCGAAGGGAAAAATTTCCAGAAGTTTCTTCGGAAACTTCTGTCTTACCCGCAAGGGTTCCGTAGTTTGAAAGGTCCGTAGTGGTTCCAGTCGTAGATAAAAAGGGTAACCCGTTGATGCCTACTTCGTCGGCTAATGCTCGAGTAGGCCGGCTTCGGTATGGTGGAACTACTAGTCTCGGTTGGAAAAGAGGAAGCTTAGTTAGACACGCTAAGCATAAAATATGCTATGTGGGTGGATGCTTAGGTAATAGGTTGAGTTTGCATTC
>Ga0163151_10005702_pt1 | contig 15682 bp, 15 predicted proteins | sample OliLakLV19MP5IB2_FD_145596 | JGI IMG/M metagenome (GOLD analysis project Ga0163151, IMG submission 145596) | Freshwater microbial mat bacterial communities from Lake Vanda, McMurdo Dry Valleys, Antarctica - Oligotrophic Lake LV.19.MP5.IB-2 | ecosystem: Environmental > Aquatic > Freshwater >...
GCAGAAGACGGTGCCGAACCGCGAACGAGGATTGCTGATGGGTAAGGGGATGCTTCTCCATTCGGTCCCCCGAAATCGCCGGTGAGTCGCTCCCGCGACTCCCGGCGCAAACGGTGCCTGGCTTGGAAGAGCCGGGTACACAGCAATCATCCCTCCGGCTCATCCCGGATAGCGACGTGATCTGCGAGGCGAAGAACAGGACTAACGCAGGAATCTCTGCGGCGGCCGGGCTGGTCCCCGGTGCGTGACTTGGTCCGTCACGTGCTTCAAAAGGCCGTAGAGAGGGAGAGTGGCCTGAGTAGAAGCCGAGGACAGCGACGACGGAAGTCGGCGTTGGATTTGGGCGACTGACCTGCAAGGCAGTGGGCGGTCGTTGCTGCACTCACGGGTGGTGCCGGGGTGCGTAAGCACGACGAAAGGGCTGACGGGCACTTCATTGTGTCGAAGCGACATGTCGGCGGCTGCACTCCTGTGCGGTCGCCGATCCTTGATCGGGCGCGAGCGGTCACAGGAGATCTCGGCGGAAGCCGGGGTCTCCTGTGGCGGCGAACTGACGGCGTACGCCGAGCGTGTATCCACACGCTGGTGCGGACGCCAAGCGGTTTTCGTTGTGGTGGGCAGTATGGATTGGCGGCGGTGAACTCCTGAATGGAGGAGCCGCCGCCCGACGCGGATGACTGTTCCTGCTGGTGCGTCGTGATGACGGATCGGCGTGTAACCAACCGCAAGGCAATTCACACTGCTCGATGTGAGGAATCTGGCTTTCCGGGGAACTTGTGCCATCGAACAAGTCCCCACCTTTTTCTTGCAGGCTCATGCCGTATCGAGCCGTCACGACATCGTTGGAAGGGTTCGTCCAACAGATCGCCTGCTGCTACTTGCGTCACGGGTATTGGTTCTACGTTTCGGGTCACATTCCGGCAGGAAAAGATCCCACGGCCATCGACCAGAAATTGATCGAGAAGTACGGCATCGGGGTCTCGGATTCGACTCGGGCCCGACGGAAGCAACTCGGTCGCGCCAACCTGCAATACCTGCGGCATGACCGGAAATTCGTGATTCTCGCCACCAAGGGTCAGCACGATTTCTTCACCCTGGAATCTCAATCGATCCACGACCTGCGGCATATTCCGCTGAAGTACGGCGGTTATGCCATCAGCTATCGGCGGGGGGGCCGGACGCGATCCGGTGAATCCGACCCGCGTTGGCACGCCCATGTCGAGATCGAGCGCCGCCGGTATCTCGAACTCAAGGCGAGCTTGCTCGATCTGGCCGTTCACCGTTCGGTCGATCATCTGGCGTTGGCGTTCTACCGGCTGCCGTTTGAACCCTATGCGCCGGTCCGGCGGCAACTGCTCAACCTCCTCCGGGCCGTCAACAAGGCCCGGAGGCAGGCCGGTTACCAACTGGTGCCTGTAGAAGTCTTGCCGCTGCGGCGGCGGATTGTGCGTCCCTTCGGTGATGGCGCCGTCGTGATCGGGCCGCCCTCCATGGAAGTCATGGAAGACAGCGGCCGTGAGGGCGACCATCGTCCGGATGACGGAGCGCTCTCTCCAGCCGCCGTCCTGCCGGCGATCAACGATCACCAAGACTCGAATTCGTAATGGTCCTGGGCGACGCGATTGGCCGTATCGAAGTCGATGCCGGCCATCTCGGCGAAGTGCCGGAGGTCGGACAGCAAATCGATGAGGGTTTCCTGGGGTGATTGTGATGATGCATCACCGGCGAGACCTTTGGCGTGTTGGTAAGCCTCGAATGCGAGAGAACCGGCAACGGCTCGGGCGTGATTGTCCGGTGTCATTCTTAACATGGTCATGCTCCTCGTTCTGGTGATTGAAGGGGCGGTGAACGGCGCTCACCGCCCGGTTGGTTACGCGGACAGAGATGAGCAACGCCTGGGCGACTGGCGTTCCTGCCTGGCGTGGAGCTTCGAGATAATCTCGGCCGCGGCTTGTTGCACGAAGGTCAGTGACTCTTTGAGTGTCTCTTCGCTACCCCGATACAACTGAATGTAGTCGGCACTGCGGGTTGTAGAGTCGATGCCACAGGCTAGGCAGACGGCATACGCCACCGCCTCGGCTTCCGTCTCCCGAATGCGACGTGTCGTTTCCGAGCGGCGCTCGGTGCGCTGATGCATGAGCTCGTGGGCGAATTCGTGGGCCAGGACAGCAAACCGTTCGTTCGGGGGCAGATCGGGACGGACAATGATCCGTCCCGGCAAGGAACCGCCATCGGCTCCACCGGGGAGGAAGTCGTCCTCCAGCGTGATCCCGGCTTCACGGATCGAATGTTCCAGATAATCGAGCCAGTCTCCCGGTTCTCCCAGGGCGTTCGCAAACTCCGGCAGGGCATCCCCGTCCGTCTGCGTCACGTCAAACACATAGGCGACCTTGAAGCCGAAGATCAGGCTGGCCTCGTTCTCATCGCGTGATGGTGTTTGGTGGTCGCGGTCCTGACGGGACACCATCGGGGCCAGAATCGCGATCCCGTGTTCTCCCTTCCTGACGAATCGACCGAGCTTTCTCCAGGCGTGGAAGCCCGCCACGTGCGTCGCTTCGGGCTTCTGCACCGCGATCAGGAGGGCGTTGCCGAAACTGTAGTGGTGAAAGCGGGCCAGTGTGGCGAGGAATTCTTTCAGAGTCTCGCTGTGCCCGGCCCGCAGCGCTGCGTTCAAGGTGGCGATGCCGTGGTCGACCAGTTTCAGGGCGTCTTCTCGTTTCATGGCAATTGTCTCCAATGTCTCATTGCAGCCGGCGTCTGCGTGGTTGATCTGTGTCGTGACCCGCCGGTGGCCAGTCACTGCGGAAACACGGCCGGTCAAGGTGGAGTCTTGGCCAGCGGCCAAGCAGCAGCGGACGCCATCGGCGGGAGCGGACCTTGACGCCGTGGTAGGGTGAGGGACTGCCAGTGAGCGGTCAGTCTCTTACACGTGCCGCGTTAGGGATGTGCAGGGTGCCTCGCAGTCCGGCAGCGCCGGACCGAGCGCCAGCGGAGCCCGAAGCAGCCCGGCCCGGAGGGCAACGCCCAAAAGCGATTTGTGCGAATCGGACGTATCGACCGGTCCGAAGGCAATCGGATATGCAGTAAAGGACCGCTTACTGTTGGGGGGCCTGGCCGAAATCTCCGACTGTATCACTCGCCGCGCTCGGCTGGTCGCCTCGTTCAATCCATAGCCCCCTGACGCGGCGACCGATACACTCGAAACGCCGTCCCGCCGTCGGTCTGTGGTCCACCGCCTAACAATGGTCCGCTTAATGGTGAGCCGCGACCGCCATCTCGTCGTTCTGTCCGCTCGTCGAAAGCCTCACTCCGATGCCCGTCGAAGCCAAGCCACTGTTCCGTCCCGATGTCCTCCGGCCACTCCTCGTGCATTTCCCCTGGCCCGCGAACATCGCCGAAAGTCGGGCGAAACTCCACAAATGGGCCGAAATGTTCACGGGGGGACACGCCGACAAATTCAAGGAAAAGGAAATCCTGCCGGACTTCCTGACTGATGTGTTCTGCGGGTTGCTCGGCTACACCCGGCCGACGGACAACCCCAAGCGGTTCAGCATCTCCCGTGAGAAGCATGTCCAAGTTGATGGCAAATTCGCCGACGCCGTGCTGGGCATTCTGCGGCCGGACCACGAGGAGTTCATCGTCGCACTGGAGGGGAAAGGTCCGAATGACCCGCTTGACCGGCCGCATGCCGGCCGGAAGCATTCGGCCGTCGAGCAAGGCTACGGCTACGCCATCAACCTTCCCTGCGATTGGATCGTCGTCACGTCGATGCGGCAGACCCGGCTGTATTACAAGGGGGCTGACCAATACACCTACGAACGGTTCGACACCGAAAAACTCGCCGCTGATGACGGGCTGCTCCGGCGGTTCGTGTTCCTGTTGGGGGCTGATCGCGTCGCGCCGGAGACCGGCCGCTGTCATCTGAATGCCCTGCACGCGGCGTCGGAAAAGGTTGGGAAGGAACTCACGCGGGAGTTCTACGTCCGCTACGCCGAGATGCGGCAGAACGCCTTTGAGCATCTCTGCACTGAGAATCCGAACCTCTCCCGCGACGATCTGCTGAGCGCCACGCAAAAGCTGCTGGACCGGATTCTGTTCATCGCGTTCTGCGAGGACCGCGGACTGTTGCCACCGGACACCATCAAAGATGCCTACGAACATCGCGACCCGTACCATCCCAAGCCGATCTGGGAGACGTTCCGAGGGCTGTTCCGAGCGATTGACACCGGGAATGACGGTCTCAAGATCCCTGCCTACAACGGCGGTCTATTCGCCTACGATGACAAGCTCGACGCCCTCAAGCTCCCCGATGCCGTCTGCCTCTACTTCCGCCAATTGAGCGAGTACGAATACCGCCCCGCATCCGAAGTCGCGGACGACGCCGACACCGCGCGGCTGGTCGACGTGGATATTCTCGGTCACATCTTCGAGCAGTCGATCACCGATCTGGAACGGCTGCGGAACGAACTCGAAGGCCGCGTCGAGCCGCTCCCCAAGGACAAGCTCAAGACCCGCCGCAAAAAGGAAGGGGCGTTCTATACCCCGGCGTTCATCACTCGGTACATCGTCGAACAGGCGCTCGGCAGCGTGCTCCGCGACCGCTTTGAGCAACTGCGGCAGAAACATGAGGGACAGACGAAAGGGGCTGCGCGGGCGGCGCTCGCCGATCCGGCGGTCTACGAACTCGACGCCCTCAAGAAACCGCAACGGGACGCCCTCGTCCGGTTCTGGGAAGCGTGGCAGGATGAACTCAAGACCATCCGCATTCTTGACCCGGCCTGCGGCAGCGGGGCGTTCCTGATTGAAGCGTTCGACCAGTTGCACACCGTCTATCAGGTCTCCAATGACCGATTGGAAGAACTCCGCGGGCATCGGACGCTGTTCGATCCCGACCGGGAGATTCTTCAGCACAACCTGTACGGTGTCGATCTGAACGAGGAGGCCATCGAAATCTGCCGCCTCAGTCTGTGGATCAAGACCGCCGCCCGCGGGAAGGTGCTGACCAGTCTGGACCACACCATCTGCGTAGGAAACAGCGTTATCAGCGACCCCGCGATCCACCCCCGCGCGTTCGACTGGCAGGTCGCGTTCCCCGAAGTCTTCGCGAATGGCGGGTTCGATGTCGTCGTCGGCAACCCGCCCTACGTCCGGCAGGAATGGCTCGCTGACATCAAGCCGTACCTGCAAGCGAATTACCGCGCGTTCCACGGCATGGCTGACTTGTACGTCTACTTCTACGAACTCGGCTGCCGCGTGCTGAAGCCGGGCGGCCGACTGTCATTCGTAGTGACGAACAAGTGGATGAAGGCGGGCTACGGCGAGCCGTTACGTCGGTTCTTTACCGATGAGACATGGATCGAATCAGTTGTCGATTTTGGTCACGCAAAGCGAATCTTCGAGGACGCAGATGTATTTCCGTCGATCATCGTCATCCGCAAGCCGACTGCTGAACCGCGGCCGAAGACGGCTCGTGTCTGTGCAATTCCAAGGGATTTACTCCGCGTCGATGATTTGACGCGCCAAATTGATGCCGAAGGTTTTGAGGTGCCAGCATCGCAACTCGGCGGTGGTTCGTGGCAACTTGAACCGCGCACCGCACGCGAACTCGTCTCGAAGATTCTCGGCAGAGGAACAGTGCTTCGAGAGTTCCTCGGAGTAAGGCCGCTATATGGAATCAAGACCGGTTTTAACGAAGCATTCCTCATCGACACTGCAACCAAAGATCGGTTTCTCGCCATTGACCCCAAGTGCATCGAGATCATCAAACCTTATTTGCGAGGACAGGATACCGACCGGTGGAGTCCCGCTTGGGCTGGATTGTGGATGATTGCCATCAAATCGAGTGGCGACCACGAATGGCCGTGGTCACAGTCCGGCGACGACGCTGAGAGCGTCTTTGAAACTACCTATCCTTCGGTTCACGCTCATCTGAAATCATACGAGGCACAGTTGATCGCACGACAGGATCAAGGACGTTACTGGTGGGAACTGCGATCGTGCGCTTATTGGGCGGAATTCGATGCGCCAAAGATCTTGTATCAGGACATCACCTGGCGAGCCCAGTTCGCACTCGATACGAAGGGCACACTCAGCAATAACACGGTCTACTTCTTACCAACCGCCGACAGTTGGACGCTTGCCGTACTGAACTCGCCAATTGCTTGGTGGTTCTCTTGGCGAGCAGCGATACATGGCAAGGACGAAGCCTTGCGGTATTTCACAGCATTTATGGAGCAGTTCCCGATCCCCACCCCAACAACATCGCAGCAGAAAATCTGTAACACGCTCATTGAGCGACTCGCCGAGATTGCAAATCAGCGACAATCCACATGCCAAACCTTACTCGATTGGCTGCGGGTCGAATACGGCATCGACAAGCCGAGCCTGAAGCTGCAAGACCCGATTGCGTTGGATTCCGACGCGCTGGTCGCGGAGGTGAAGAAACTCCGCGGCAAGGCGAAGCCGCTCACCGCCGCGGCGCTCAAGGCTCTGCGGGACGAGGATACCCGCACCCTGGCCCCGGCTCGCACGCTTGCCACTGAAGCCGTGCGGCTGGAACGGGAGGTCAGCGACCTCGTCAACGAAGCCTACGGATTGACGCCGGACGAAATCCAGTTGATGTGGGACACCGCCCCGCCCCGGATGCCAATCCCGCGGCCGGTCTGATAAGGCAACCGTTAAAGTCTGATGGGATTCTGCTCGCCATGCGGCGCTTCTTCACATTCTTCAAAAGGCTATCGCCGGCAGCACCCGCTGACCGTCACCTTGCTGTTCCTAGCCTCCGTCAGTCTGGTCGTGCTGCTGCCCGTGGCGTGGTCATACTACGGGGAAGACCGGCAGCGGACGGGGGTCTCGGTGGCGTCGCTCGGCGACGAGGACTCCATTGCGGACCTGCGCGTTGATGTTCACCGCGAACCGTCGAAGGACGACTCACTGGTGCTGGAGATGCAACTCAAGCGAACGGCCCTGGCCATGCCCAATTCGCGGATTCAAGTCATCGTTCCCAAGGGGCTGCGGCTGGCAGGCAACTCTCTGCTGGACTGGTCGCTGGTGGAGAATACGCTCGACGATGTGCGCTATGTGACGCTGCGCCCCAAGGAGGGGAAGTCACCCGACTGGCTGCGCCTCAGCTTCGCAGGAGCCATCATGGCCCGCGGAGCGTCCGTGGACTTTCAACTGGCCCTGTACAACGCCTTCAATGGCGTGGTCAGCCGGCCACCGACGACCATCGGCGTGACCGGTCTCAGCGATCTGGAATTGACGGAAATCAGCCCCGCTCCCGATGAGCGGTCCCCGCACGCCCTGCGCGTCCTGCCGAAGACATGGGACGCGCGGGCATTCGACCATCCGCTGACGATCCGCGGTACGAACCGCAGCGCGAATGCGTCCGGTCAATTCCAGCTATTCGTGGTCGCGACCCTGATCGGTGTGATGGTGTCCGTCGTCGTCAGCATCCTGCAAAGCGTTCTGTTGGAATTCGAGAATCTGGACGCTGTTCCATCCGACAGTGTCGCAGCCACGGCCTCGCCAGTTCCACAAGAGGTGACAACGGACTTGAACGAGTCGGGTCTGTAGACCGGCACTCGGCTTCAAACCACCGCTTCATGATGATGAACAAGCTGATCGGCATTTCCGACTGCGAGCTGCCCCGGCAACGGCAACCGAGCCTCCCCGATCGAATCCATCAAGGCGGGACTCGCCAAGGCCGCGCCGCTGAAGCCGGCGGCCGAACGTCTCACAAAACGCCGCCAGCCGTGAGTGCGTCGTTGCGTTCCGCGGGTGGGAGCGGCCGGGACACGCGCACGCATCCATCGTCATAGCCCGTGATCACCAGCCCTTCCTTCAGCCAGCGCTGGCGCACGAGATCGGCGGACGCAGGCCGGGTTGGCGAATCGGCGGCCTCCAGCAGCACGATCCGCGACTGCATCGCCGGGCAGGGCGTGAGGGGCCGCCATTCCCGGAGCGACTCCGGCAGGTTGAGGCCGGACAAGGGCCATTCCGCCGCGCTCGCGAGGGAGCGTGTGGGTCGGACTTGCTGATCGCAGACGGCCCCCGCACACGTGAAGAGGGTGGCGAGATTCGCGGTCTCCGAATGACCGTCCATCTCGTCAGTCTCGATCTGCTCGGTGAAGTGCAGCAAGGGGTCTGACAGACGGCCGGACGTTCGCAGCCGCTTTACGCTGTGTTCGATCAACTCGCGCGACCGGCGGTGGCCGAACAGTCCGATGCCGGTGGGAAGATAGGCGCCCAGCCATTTGTGGCTGCCGGCGACGACGAAGTCGGCGACCGCCAGGCAGTCGTCGAGTGGGACATGACAGAACGCCTGGGCCGCGTCGATAAGGACGAAGCGAAGTTCGCTCCGACGTTGAATCGCTTCGACGATGAGTCGAATTGGCAGTCGAATGCCGAGGTGATCGACGGCCGGCAGGAACAGTCCATCGCACCGACGCGCGACGAACGCCTCCGCCAAATCGTTGACCACATCGTCGACAGTCCACCCACGCTGGAGAATCGCGGCTCGGAGTGGAACCGTCGTGACGCGCGTGTCAGTGCGGGCTGCTTGCCGCTCGATGGCGTGCTGGTACGTCGGCCAACTCAGATCGGTTGCCAGCACATTCCGGCAGACGCGAAATTGACAGCGTGCGGCCAAACGGACGAGTGACAGGGAGCGATTGGCCAGCAGCACCCGCCAATCGTCCGGGGCGTTGGCGAGTCGCTGAAGCGATCGCTTGAGTCCCGACACGCCCAACCAAGTGCTGAGGCCCGGAAATCGCCGCTGGTAAGACGTGGGCCAGGCCCCGTAGCCGTCGCGCAGGAATTGCTCGAAGTACAGGCTGGAGGGTTCTTCGGCAGCCAGGCGGACGAAGTCGAATTGAGCACGTTGGGGGGCGGGGGACATCGGGCCGAGTCGCGCCCAGTCCCAATAGGCGAGCGAAGGCAAATCTGTACCTCGTGGCGACCCACGCGGGCCGGCTGGGGTACAAGATCACTCTAGCCGGGGAGGTCGTACCGATCCAGATAGTTTGCCCAAGATTCCGCGTAGACGGCCAAACGGTTCCAGCGGGACTCGGCCTCGATCACCGCCTGGAGATCGAACCGCAGTGTGAACCGTTCGGTCTGACCGCCGTCATCGAGCTGTTGCACGCCCAGCGCACGCGAACCATAGAGGCCACTGTCGGCGAGGAGATCGGCTTCGTGAGTCAATTGGGAAGCCCGTACGAAACCCACGTCGATCCCGCGCGCGAACTGTTCGTGGAGCCATTGACGGACCGGTTCCACGGGCCAGGTCTCAGTCGCGGTCCAGAGAGCGTCGTCGAGAATCGCGATTCGCTCGATGGTGAGTCGCTGGGAGGCGACCAACTCCAAGTTTACCGCCAGGCTTTTGCGGCCGGGTTCGTCCTGCCAATAGTGGGGACTTCGCATCCAAGCCACGGAGCGATAGCGATGAAGGCCGGGACTGCGGAGCAACCGTTCGTAGACCAGTCGCCAGGTCTCCGTCCCCTCGAACACGAACGTGCCTTGGGCCACGAGACTGGCCCGTCGCACGAGATCGTCGAGATGCTCTAAGGCCACGGCCCGATAGATCACATCGGGCTGCGTGCTGATGGTCAGTAAGGACGCCGCCAATTGCTCGTACCGGACAAACATCTCGAAATCGCCCGCTAAACGGAACGGCGTTTCCAACGTGGATAAGGTAGTGGCTGACTGAGAGAGTCGTCGCCAAAGGGCCAGGCTCAGGCCCAGCACGGCACACACCGGCAAACCGATCAGGACCACCACGCTCCCCAACGGGAGCCAGAACGACGCCACCAGGATCGCACTCCAACTCACGATGGACACCGTGGCGGCCGGTTTCGGCAAGAGGAAGGGCAGCGAACGAACAGACAGTGGCAATAACATCGGCGGTCTCCCAAAAACAGTGTGCAAGTTTCTCATTCAACAGTGTGGAGAGGGCGGGTGGTGCCACTCTCCAACCTCGTTCGCAGACCAGTTCATGATCCGCGAGGGGCAACATCAATAGGGCACGTCGTCACCGGGTTGGCGGTCCTCGACCTGACGATTTCCCTCGCTCTTCTCCGCCGCCTGCTCGAAGATCCACGTGTGGACCTGATCGCAGACTTTGGCGACGAGCGGCAGATCGTCCCGGCCGAAGCTGGACGAATCCTTCCACTCGTTCCCGTCCTTGTAGAGCCGCGAGAGCGTCACGTTGTAGAACGTGCCGTTCTCCGTCTCGTTCTCCCAGATCGCCGCGCGAACGCGGCCGATCCGAATCTCCTCCACCGGACGCTTCTTGGTCTGTTGCTTCTCGCGTGACCGAGACTTGGTGGCCGTGGCCATGATGCAACTTTCCTTCTTGAGACAACGATCCTCAGAACAGGCCGGCGCCGACCTTCGGCACCGGCCAACTTCCACCAATCGACAGGGACGGCGTCACCGGACGGGCTCCAAGTCGGCGGTGAACGCCACCGACCGGGAGTAATCCGGAACTCCCTCCAAATCCACGAGCATTTCATGGATCTCGTCCACGAACTCCACAGCCTGGCCGTGCTGTTCCCAGCAGAAACTCTGTCGGGCGAGGCGGGCGGCCTCGCGCGGCGTGCCGGCCACGATGCCGGTCCGCTTGATGCACACCATGACCAGACAATGCACCGTGTAGCTCGTGGACAGGGACGGCCGTTCGCCAGCGATTCCCAGGGCTTCCAGCCGCGCGAGCGCGGCGGCAACGGTGGGAAACCGCCGGCAGACGGGACAGCATTCGACTGAAGAGTCGGAGGCCAGCCGTCCGTCCACAATGTGAGCCAGAATGCCGGGGACACCGGACGCAAACAGGCTCGGCCTCTCGCAAGCACAGGGAGTCGGCTGATCCGGCCTCGGAAGCTTCATGCTGACCCCCGTTCGCTGGCGGCGCTATCAGAATCCGAAAGCTCGGCTAAGTCGGCATCGAACCGCACCGACCGGGAGTAATCGGAGTCACCGACGACATCCACGAGGAACTCGTGCAGTTTCTCATCGCATTCCACCTGACTGTAAATGTCGGCCCAGTGGAACTGCTGTTGCATCCGCTCGGCCGCCTGGCGCGGACTGGGGGCGACGACGTCCCGATAGGTCACGCGAACGGTGACCCAGCCATGCACGGTGTACGTCTCGGCCTGTTCCGGCGGGACCGGAATTCCGAGTTCCTGCAACCGCGCCAGCGCCGCTTCGTCGCTGGGGTAGCGCTGGCACAGATCGCACCGTTCGACTTTCGCCCCCGGCACCAGCCGGCCGTCTTCGACGCGGGCCAGAATGCCGGGCACGCCGGTCCGAAAGAGACCGGGAAGTTCGCAGTCGCACACCGCGGCGCACCGCATCTCTTGGTCGTCCATGCGTCATCCCCCTTCAGGCGGCGAGCACCAACGATAAGAGTCCCGCGACCTTGGCATCCGCGTCGGTCCGGTCGGCCGCGAATGAGATCCGCTGCGTGAGCCGGGTCAACGCATCGACGAGTGCGAAGATCGTGAAGCCCCCCTGGGCCCGCGCGATCTCCAGCGCATCGCGGATGTAATGCTGGGGAATGCCGTGCTTGAACAGTTCCTGGGCGACGTCTTCGGCCTCGGTTCCGAGCCGGGTGTGCATCGCCTTTTGCAGCACCCTCGCGAACTGGTCGCGGCGGGCGTCCCGCCTGGCGACCAGCGCTGCGATGTGCCGGCGAATCTCCAGCAAGCCATCCCGCACGTTGGCGGTATGTTTGCGGGAGAAGTCGACGACCTCGACGGCGTCCCACACGATGTGGTTGGCGCAGACCCGCTGGAACCAGAACGTCTGCAAGCCGAGCGAACGGCGGCCGACTTCCGAGTTCCAGACGAAGAAGCCCGGCGCGAACGCTTCGCCGCCGATCTCGATCCACCCGGTGGGATCGATCAGGAAGCAGAACATGTCCTGTTCCCCACAGTAGAGTCCGGTCCCGCCGTTGTAGGCGGTCTGCGGCGGCTGGAACTCGGGCGCGACATCGCGAACCGTTTCCAGCAGCTCCGCATTCCACAGCCGGGTGTAGGACAGCCCGTGCAGGGAGCGGATCGATTGCCCGGTCGTCAGGAGTTGGATCGGCTTGTCGCTCTGCGGCAACGTGTCGCGGAACGCCAGCCGGGCCGTTTCGGGCTGGACCCGATTGATCGTCTCCTTGCTGATGCCGGAGAGCCGGCAGAGCTGGCTGAACGACCAGTCGGTGAGGGCCGCATGCCCCCCTTTCTCCAGGGGGACGAGCAGCTCCCCTTCGTGGACCTGCGGTTGCAGCGTGTGCGGCATCTGCCACAGGTCGGTGGAGTACTGCCGTTCCTGCCGGCAGTGCTCGTGCAGCTCAGACAGCGATCCGAAGCTCTCGTCCGGGCCGCGGCGATACAGTTCGCGGTGGGCAGCAGTCAGCGTGGCCATGCGTCGTCTCCTCGGGTTCTGGGGGGAACCCCTGTTGCGGGTGCCAAAGTCACAGCGTTCACCGGCACCTGAAGGGTGAACGCCACGACTCTGGTTCCGCGCTGCGGAGACGAACCGAGCGCAGTCTTAAACGAAACCTCAAAAAACCAATGGGCACCACCGCCCTCTCGACGGACGGGGTCGTCGGTCGAGAAGCGGTTGGTTTGTTACTCAGATAGGCCAATCAAGGAGCGGATGAAGAGGAATCCGCACGGTTTTCCTAGCACAGGCCAGAATGTTTGTCACGTCCTGCTGTGAGGAATTGGCGGACAGTCTGGAGAACGGAATGAGGACGGGGTGTTATCGAGAAATCTCCCCCAACGGCCCTGGCAGAGACTCCTCGTCGAAGGGAAGCAGTGTTCCCGACTCGTGGGCATGTTGTTCCAGCAGGTCCATCGCTTCGCGGGGGCAGCCGACTTGGAGGGCGACCTCGACGAACCGTGCGGCCTCGGCCGGCATGACCGTCCAGAAACAGGCCACGCGGCCTTGCGCCCGCCGCGCTCGTCGCCACAAGAACTGAACGGCGTGCGGCTGCTCCAGACAGAAGATCTCCAAACCGTGCTGACTGGCGAGTCCCAGATACGAGTGCAACATGCTCTGATTCGTACCATAGGCCATCAGTCAAAGCAAAACTTTCTGCGCGATCCCGCGTGTCGCTGATAACTCGACATCGTGCGCATCCCGGACGGCGCTTAAGCCGCGAACGATTCCCCTGTTCAGCGCCCTGTTGGCGTCAGTGTGACAACGCGCCGGAAATGTGGCAGAACCGAGCCATGCCCCCGCTCTTCTTCCTGTTGGGGTTCCTCTGTCTGATTTTCCCACGTGAAGCGGCGACCGTATGGCTGCTGCTCTTTGTCTGGATCAAATGGCTCCGCCTGCGCTGACCGCCGCCGCCACTTTGATGCGAGCCATGCCTCAAAAAACCCAAGACAACCCGCGCCCTGGCGAATCCGCGACGCCCTCTACCCGCAGCTCTTCTCCACACTCCTGTCCAACATGCTCGGTGCCCGACGATTGCCTCACAAGACACAGTCGTGGCATGGTCCAAGGGCCTGGGGAAGCGGAGGCGGGCTCTGCTGGGGAGCAACCCGCCAAGGAATACCCAGGCCGAAGCGTCGAAGTGACGCCAGATGCGGGCCGGTGCTGATCCCTCGCGGTCACACCGGTCCCGCATCGTTTTTTTGATTTCGCGTTGTGCCAAACGGTTCCGCCCGCGGTCGGCCCCCTCCAGACTGCACTTCTCTCAAATCCATTCTGAGGCCGGCTGTCCTCGTGAACTGCGAGTCTTACGGGTCCACCAGCGAGATTCGCTGACGACTGGCTTCGACAAAGCGCGCGTTCCGCTCGATGCCCAGAAACCGTCGTCGACTCTCGACGGCCGCCACGCCGGTGGTGCCGCTGCCGGAGAACGGGTCGACGATCAGGTCGCCGGGATCGCTCGCGCACTGGACAATCGGCCGGACCACGGCCAGCGGAAGCTGCGTGGGAAAGTCGGGCAACCGTTCCGCACTGTTCTCCACCAGCCGCGGCAGGCACCAGACGTTGTCCCACAGCTTGCCGCCGGGAGCCGATCGCTGGTCGGCGTACTTGGTTGCCCGATCGGATGGGCGCGTGACGGCATCGGCATGGAAGACGAACCGCTGGGGATGCTTCACGCAATAGAAAATGTGCCGCGAACAGCGGTTGAAGTTGTTCGTGCAGTTCACGCCGAACGTCTCATACCACTTGATCCACGATCGGCGATGTAATCCGACCTCACGAAGCAGCATTCCGAAGTGGTCGGCGTACTCGTCGCTGATCATGACCCACAAGCTGCCGTCGTCAGTCAAGACCCGCGTGCAGGCTTCCATCCAATCCCGACACCACGCGAGGTAGTCTCGCTCGGGCTGGCGATCCCTCTTGGACCCGCCGCCGTAGTCCACCCCCTGGTTGTAGGGCGGGTCGGCGAAGATCAATCGAACCGTCGCCGATGGGCGCTGGGCCAGTTCGGCGAGACAATCCCCGTGCCGAATTTCCCATTGGTCGTCGTGACCCGTGATCCGCGCCCGTCGCGCCAAGGCCCGCAGCTCACGACGTTTGACGGCGCGTTCGGCCTGGCGCTGGGCCACGGCCAGCCGCTGTTCGCCGGACTTGACCCGTTCGTAGAGTGCGGGAGCTTGATTGCGCAGACGCTGTGCGGCGCGAATCTTGCGCTCGGACACGCCATACGCGACAGCGGCGTTGGTGCGGGCGGTTCGGGTCCGGTCACGGGATAGCTCGCCGGCCGACGAGTCCGCCAAGCTATCCTGCGGCTTCGCGCGTCCGCGTCCACCGGCCCGACCGCCGCGGCGGGCCCGTTCGCGACGACTGATCGTCGCCAGATACTCCATTTCTTCGCGGGCCAGGCAAGCCCGCTGGTCGTCGGTCAGGTGCCGGCGTTTGGTGGCCGCCCGCAGCATGTAGAGGACGGGCGAATCGCCGTTCAAGGGGGCCGCCACCACGGGGACGCGCGCAATGCCCAACCGTTTGGCCGCCAGCCACCGACTGCGGCCGTCGATGATGATCCGACCGTCGACGACCTCCAAGGGGACGCGAATGCCGCGCTCCTGGATATCGGCGCGGAACTCGCGCTCCTGGTCCTTCGCCATGCTCGGGACGCGGTGGGCTTCAGTATGCAGCCGCAAGTGTCTGGTCGCCATCAATTTCATGAAAGTTTGATGCCGCGGACGCGGCGTCGGTGCGCCGCAGCACGTTGACGTCCGATGACGACATCCTGTGGTGGGAACATCGATCCACCCAGCACATCCCGCACCCGCCGAATGGGTGTTGCACCAGAGCTGCCGGTCTACGGCCATCGGAGCGATTGGACTCGCTGGGCAGATTCTGTACGGCGCGACAGCATTTGCATGGGGCGGTATGCGAGTGCGGAGTGCCTCAATCCCGCCAACAGCGCACGGTTTTGCCGACAATCTGCGTCCGGCAACTCACTGGTTCGGAAACGGGATTGGCGTATCAAAATGTCCTTTCTGAAACACCACCGCCATGCAATGGTAGCGCATGAACGAATGCCGATTTCCCCATCTGACCGATGAAGAGCAGCCCGAGAATTGCGGCACTGAGCCGGTGTTGATGCGAATGCCCGCGCTCCCGGCGCTGATTCGTGATGCGGGTTCTCTGGCTGAGCGCCGCTTTATGGAGTTCTTTACCGCCGACATCCGCAACTCCGGGACGCGCCGTGTGTACGCGCACGCGG
>Ga0163151_10005706_pt1 | contig 15677 bp, 9 predicted proteins | sample OliLakLV19MP5IB2_FD_145596 | JGI IMG/M metagenome (GOLD analysis project Ga0163151, IMG submission 145596) | Freshwater microbial mat bacterial communities from Lake Vanda, McMurdo Dry Valleys, Antarctica - Oligotrophic Lake LV.19.MP5.IB-2 | ecosystem: Environmental > Aquatic > Freshwater > Lake...
CCAGCTACGTCACCGGTGTCGCATGGACGCCGTCAGCCGTCGTGTCCGGCGGGTACGATGGCAAGCTGATCTGGTGGGACGCGGACCGCAAGCCGATCCGGACCGTCGACGCGCATGCGAAGTGGATTCGCCGCGTCGTCGCCAGCCCCGACGGCCGGCTGGTGGCGAGCGTCGCCGATGACATGCTGTGCAAGCTGTGGGACGCGGATTCGGGCGAGTTGCGGTTCACGCTCGCCGATCACCTGGCGATCACGCCGCACCATTACCCGTCGATGCTGTACGCCCTCGCGTTCTCCCACGACGGCCGCTGGCTGGCGACGGGGGACAAGGTCGGCCACGTCGTCGTCTGGGACGTCGCCACCGGCGCGAAGGTCGCCGCCGTGGAATCCCCCGGCATGTACACGTGGGACCCGAAGCAGCGCCGGCATTCGATCGGCGGCATCCGCAGCCTCGCCTTCTCCCGCGACGGCCGCACGCTCGCCGTGGGGGGCGTCGGCCTGATCGGCAACATCGACCACCTCGACGGCCCGGCCCGCGTCGAGTTGTTCGACTGGCAATCCGGGAAGTCGCAGAAGGAACTCGCCGACACGAAGCTCAAGGGCCTCGTCGAGCAGCTCTGGTTCTCGCCCGACGACCAGTGGCTGATCACCGCCGGCGGCGACAACAACGGCTTCCTCACGATCTACGACGCGAAGGACGGCCAGCTCGCCCACCAAGAAAAAGCCCAGCAACACCTGCACGGCTTCGTTCCGAACGCCGCGGGGGACCAACTCGCGACGGCGCATCACGGGCGGTTGATGGTGTGGTCGCTGCGCTCTGCGTAGCTCAACTCGCTCCGCGAGATGAGACTTTGTAGGGTGGACTGTGCCCACTTGGACCCCAGGGCTATCGCATCTAAAACCGCTATTTTTACAGTGCTTTTCTGCGGGTGCGCTGCCAAAACGGAGCTTCGCAACTGCATGGTGGCATAAAAAGACCATGAAAACAGGCCGATTTTGATGCGATAGCCCTGCTTGGACCCTTCGCCAGCACTCGACTTACATAACGCAGCCGTAATTTGCACTGCAACACTGAATAAGCGAAGAGCAGCAAATGGACAATTCAGCCGACTTTGACTTAAACGAACTCTCAACTGAGGAACTTGCGGCACTAAAAAGTGATCTCAGTGATCAGCTTCGGTGCTACTTCCGGCATATCGTTGGTTTGGCGGGAGCATATGAACACATCCAACAAGGCGGCATCCGAAAACCGCAAAAACCGTTCTACTATTCTGCGGCCGTAATCGAAGTCTGCAACAATTGGTATCTGCTGACTGCCGGGCATAATGTTAGGGGAATGGAAGCTGCTGCAACGCGACAAGACATGAAGCTGGTAGCATGTGGTCTTGATGACACCTATGCCCCCTTGTCGCAACACAAAGGTCCTATCCCAGTTTTTGATTTTCAAGGTGCGCATCGTTTCTATCAGGATACTGAAGGACTCGATTTCGGCTTGATTCACATTCGTCCACATTATCGTGACCTCTTAAAGGCAAACGGAATTCAACCATTGACCGAACACTACTGGAACCCCAATGAAGTCGATGCCTGCGACAAGTTTCTCATGGTAGGATTTCCTGAGCGTTCGATTTATTCGGGCGTCACCTTCTCACCAGAGTATTACCGCGCAGAAGTTAAGGGGGCTCCAAGCGTTATTCTAATTGATCGCCTGCTTGACACACCTACGGACCTTCCGTCTACTCGATATCCCCGATTCATCGGCCAGATACGTGCTGAGCATGACGTGGGCAGTATCGTTGGTATGAGTGGTGGGCCAATCTTCTGCTTCAAGGGCCACGATTTTGAACCATATTATGTTGCCGCGACACAGAGTACGTGGATCGAGCAACGTAAGATTACATTTGGCTGTCCGCTTCCAGTGATTATTGAGACGGCACGTAAGTTTTTAACCCAGTGCGCTATGGGATGTGCTACATCCACGTCGTAACGGCACCTTAAGAAGCTTCTGACGATTGAACACAGACGATGAACCGGTAGCACGTAAGTGATACTCGATCCACTCCATCAGCTATCACTTGCCTTGGCGGATTCATTTGGGCAGCTTTGCCACCTGCTTCATCAAAGCAGCCATTGCGTCAATAAAATCGGGCGTCGCTGCGAGGCGACGAGCTGGCCGCGTGTCAAAGTCAGTTGGCTGGCATTCCTTGCCCATGAAGAGAAGATCCGCCACCTCTACTGAAGCAAGCACAAGCCGGTTCGCGGCCGGTGCCAGTTCCGGAACAAGTTTGTTCTCGAAGCTGCCGCCCTGTTCACCATAAGACTTCATTGCATCGACAAGGTTCGGCCATTGTGAGTAGTCCGCATTCCAAACCTCCTCACGAGTTTCGTAATATGCGCCTTTCATGGTGTCACGTCCGCCTACAAGAGCGGTTACATTCCGAATTCGCTCCTCATGGTGCGCAAACCTACCCAGGCAGGAAGGGCACACTTCCGTCAGAATACTCCAAGTTACAGCATCAAAAAAAAGCTCGCAATACATCCACCACTCGTTCTCAGAAATGGCAGCCAAGCCGAGTGATACTCCAGCATCAACGAACAGCGAGAGGCAATTCCCATTCGCCTTCGCCAGATGCGCTGCAGCGTACTTGTACATGTCTTCGCGGTGTTGGTCTCGCTTCGGAGTTGGATCAACCATGGAGCGATTCTCCTCGATGTGAGTCAGTATGTGGGAATTCTGAATGACGAGTGATTGAGGATGAGAGTGTCACTGTCCACCATTATGGAAGCACGATGTACAGTCGTCAATACACCGCCGGTTTCCCTGACGGCGGGTATCGGCCGCCAGTGGTCTTTGCGATTCTGCGAGCGACGAATCGAAGAAACTGGCGGCTCAAAGCCTGCCGCCAGTGGCACCCGGCGCGATCGCCGCGTTCATATCGCCCCCCGTCAGGAGACGGGGGGCTAAATATTTACCGGAACGCCCGTTCGACGTGCCGGTAGAACACCACCGACGCCGCGACGCTCAAACCGTACGCCAGCAGCATCCCGGCGAGGCACAGCAGCGGGGAATGCAGCACGAACTGCGACAGGAACGCATTCACCAGCAGGCACACCGGGAAGTGGATCAGAAACAGGCTGTACGACGACTGCGCGGCCGATTCGATCCAGCGGATTTTCGGCCACGACGACAGCCCGCCGGTGACGCCGCCGAGGTAGATCACCACGCCGGTCGCCAGTCCCACCGCCAGCCGCGAGCGCCATTCGACGGCGAGCGCCAACAGCATCAGCCCGGCATACGCCCAGAACGCGAGCGACGGCAGCCGTTTTGACAGCACGCCGTCCGCGATCACCCCCAGCGTGTAGCTGCCGAGGAAGTACAGGCCCCATTCCTCCCAACGGGCGTCGCGGTTGAACCAGAACAGCGACGTGGCGGCGAGCGGCACGACCATGGCGAACGACAGCGACGTGGCCCGATTGCCGATCGGCCAGCCGTGGACCAGCCGTTGCGACAGCATCACGAGGCCGAGCAGGAGCAGGCCCAACTGGAAGTCGATCGCCAGATACCACAGGCCCGCGCTCAAGCCGTCGTAGCCCAGCACGTCCTGCAGGAACACGACGTGGGCCAGCACCTGCGGCAACGTCGGCGCGGCGGAGATGGAATAGTGGTCCATCCACACCTCGGCGAGCGAGTTGGCCAGAATCGCGACGATCAGCGCGACGAGATACGGACCGCCGAGGCGGCGATACCGTTTGGCGACGATGTCCGCCGCGGCCCGGCCGTCGATCCAGCCGCGGTTCGACAGGCTGCGGGCGGTGACGAAGCCCCCCACCACGAAGAACACCTGCACCGCGTAGCGGCCCCATTCGCTGAGCGCCCAGATGGCGTTGGGGAACAGTTGGTACGCGACGCTCGACAGCGGTCCGTAAAACGCCAGGTGATGCCACACGATGAGGTGCGCGGCCACCACCCGCAGCAGATCGAGCAGCGGCAACCGCTCGGCCCGCTGAGGGGGGTGCCACTGGCGAGGGGCTTCGCTCGCCAGTGCTCCTGTCGACGACAGAACCGGGGGGAGAACGGCACAAGTCGAAGACACTGGCGGCCCAAAGCTGCCGCCAGTGGCACCCTGCGGAATCGTCTGCACGATTGGGAGACGGACGGTCTCCGCGACGGCGGGCGACTGCACCACCTCCGGCAGCGGATCGGTGACGACGGACATGATGCGCGCGACCTGAACAGTCGGGCTTCCTGCCCTGACGCGGCGTCAATCGGACGCCTTGATGGTGGATGTGACCTGTGACCCGAAGAGCGCGTCGCGACACAGCGAATTGTCGAACATGAGTTGATGATCATGCCCGACGCCGGGGACGGGCACAAGCCGCCAGTTGCAGACCCAGCCCCGATTCTTCGCCAGCTCGTGGGCCAGGCGGTAGGCGTTGTTGCCGCGCTCCCAACGGGTGGACCCCTGCCGTTCGCCGGCGGGGGTGACGTCGAAGTATTCGTCGCGTTCGGTGTCCCCCATCGCCAGGTAGAGCGTAATCGGCTGTGCCAGATAGCGTTGCAACGCCGCGTCATCTGAGGTTTCGTCCGGCAGCCCGCCGAAGCCATAGGGGAAGTCGTGGTCGCACGACGGGAACAGATACGTCCCCGGATTGGAGACGACGATCCGCCGGGCCTTGGTGTCGGTGAACCCGGCGAGCCGGATCAGAAACTGCCCGCCGCCGGAATGGCCGATCAGGTCGTAAGGCAGTTCGGGCGTGCCTTCCCGCTGACGGACTTCGTCGACGATCTTCGGTACCAGCTCCCACGTCCACTTCGACCGCGGCTGCACCTCGCCGTCGAGCTTGAGGCCGCCGAGTTGATAGCTCGGAATCGGAAACCGGTCTTCGGGAAACCGCGGGGCGACGATGAGCGAGCCGAAGCGGTCCCCCATCCCTTTGGCGTGGTCGCGGTACTCATCGCCGTTCCGCAGCACGCCGTGGAAGACGAGCAGCAGCGGCCCGCCCGCGTAGTTCGCCGGTTTGTACGTGAACAATTCCAGCGGATGCCCGCCGACGGTGACGTGGACCGTCGCGGACCCGGCGGGAATCGTCGCTGCGGGGGCGTCGCTCATCCATGCACAACACAAGAGCAGGCCGACCACATTGAGCACTCCCGGGGAGTGTGCGAAACCGATGCGACCAGCATATCGTCGCAACTCGCGATGAGGGAGGGAAGGCAGAAAGACAGGCCTCACGCAAAGGCGCAAAGCTCGCAAAGGAGAAGCCAAGAATCTGGCCTTTCAACCTTTGCGAGCTTTGCGCCTTTGCGTGAGGAATTCTTCGACTTGTCTTGGCTCTGGATGCTCCCCCACCGACCCGCTAGACTGACCGTCTCGTTTCGCACCTCAGTCGATCCGTCCGCTTCTGGAGCGCGTCATGCTCACCGGGTTTTCGTCTCTGCGCTGGGTCTCGTTGTCCGTCTGCCTGACCTGGACCGCGGTTGCCGTCGCGGCCCCTGCCGATGTTGCGAAGGAGATTCAGCAGGCGACCGGCTTCTCCGGCGGGTTCGTCGTCCACCTCGGCTGCGGCGACGGGGCGTTGACCGCCGCGCTGCGGCTCAACGACGGCGTGCAGGTGCAGGGACTCGACACCGACGCCGCGAAGATTGCCACGGCGAGGGCCGCGATTCGGAAAACCGGCGCGTACGGCGACGTTTGCGTCGACCGGTTCGACGGCAAATCGCTCCCCTACATCGACGGCTTCGTGAACCTCGTTGTCGCAGAGGATCTCGGTCAGGTCACCGTCGCAGAGATCGAGCGCGTCCTCTGTCCCAACGGCGTTGGCTACGTGAAGCAGAACGGCGCGTGGACGAAGATCGTCAAACCGTGGCCGAAGGACATCGACGACTGGACGCACTACTTCCACGACTCCACCGGCAACCCCGTCGCGCACGACACCGTCGTCGATACGCCGGAACGGTTGCAGTGGGTCGGCAGCCCGCGGTATTCGCGGCATCACGACCGCATGGCGAGCATGTCGGCGCTCGTGTCGTCGCAGGGCCGGCTGTACTACATCATGGATGAAGGCTCGCGGGTCAACATCGAGCTGCCGTCGAAGTGGCACCTCATCGCCCGCGACGCCTTCAATGGCACCGTGCTGTGGAAGGCCCCGATTCCGAAGTGGCACGACCAGATGTGGCCGCTCAAGAGCGGGCCGACGCAACTCGCGCGGCGATTGGTCGCCGACCAGACCGACGTCTACGTCACGCTCGGGCTGCACGAACCGGTCAGCCGCGTGAACGGCCTCACCGGGGCGACCGAACACGTCTACGAAGGAACCGGCGGCGCGGAGGAGATTCTGTATCGCAACGGCGTGCTGTTCGTCCTCGTCAACCCGGCGGAGTGGGAGCTCGACAAGTTCGCGCCGAAGCTCAACACCGGCGATCAGGGCCGCGTCGCGACCGAGTTCACCTGGAACGAATCGCCGCGCGAGATTCATGCCATTGACGCGAAGTCGGGCAAGTTGCTGTGGAAGCACACCAGCAAAGTCGCGCCGCTGTCGATCGCGATCAACGACACGCACCTCGTGTTCCACGACGGCGACAAAATCGTCTGCTTCGAGCCGAAATCCGGCGAGCCGAAATGGACGACCGAGCCTGCCCCGCGGCGGAAGTCGATTCAGTTCAACTTCGGCCCGCGTCTCGTGCTGCACGACACCGTCGTGCTGTACGCCGGCGGCGACGGCAAGATGCGCGGGCACGACCCCGCCAACGGCAAGACGCTGTGGGAGTCCGAACACGCGCCGTCGGGCTATCAATCGCCGCAGGATCTGATCGTCACCGGCGGGCTGGTGTGGGTCGCCCCGACGACCAGCGGCCGCGACTCCGGCATCTACAAGGGCCGCGATCTGTTGACCGGCTCGGTGAAGGTCGAGTTCCCACCCGACATCGACACCTACTGGTTCCATCATCGCTGCTACATCGCCAAGGGGACCGACCGGTACATCATTCCGTCGCGGACGGGTATCGAGTTCGTTGATTTCAACACCAAGCATTGGGACATCAACCACTGGGTCCGCGGCGGCTGCCTGTACGGTGTGCTGCCCTGCAACGGCCTGACCTATGCCCCGCCGCACGACTGTGCGTGTTACCCCGAGGCCAAGCTGTACGGCCTGAACGCGCTCGCCCCGAAGGCGAAGACGCCCGTGCTGCTGAAAGTGATTCCCGAAGAGGGCCGCCTCGAACAGGGGCCGGCGTACACGGCCAAGCTCAACGAAGCCGCGGCCACGAAAGAGGAGTGGCCCACCTACCGCCACGACAACCAGCGCAGCGGGGGGTCCGATCACGACCTCGGCAAGAACCTCGATCGCGCGTGGGAAGTGAAGCTCGACGGCAAGCTGACGCCGCTCACCATCGCCGGCGGGCTGGTGTACGTCGCGCAGGTCGATCAGCACACGCTGCACGCCCTCGACGCCAAGACCGGCGACAGCAAGTGGACCTACACCGCCGGCGGACGGATCGACTCGCCGCCGACGTTCTGGAAGGGCCGGTTGGTGTTCGGCTGCGTCGACGGCTGGGTGTACTGTCTCCGCGCCGCCGACGGCGCGCTCATCTGGCGTTATCGCGGTGCGCCCGTGGACCGCCGGCTGATGTCGTTCGAGCAGCTCGAATCGGTCTGGCCCGTGCATGGGTCGGTGCTCGTCGAGCAGGACGTCGCCCACTTCGTCGTCGGCCGGTCCAGCTTCCTCGACGGCGGCATGTGGTACCTCCGGCTCGATCCGCGGACCGGCAAGAAGCTGTCGGAAACCGTCCTCAACGACCGCGATCCCAAGACCGGCAAGGACATTCAGGAACGCCTGCAAACGCTGCAGATGCCCGTCGGCCTCAACGACCTGTTGTGCAGCGACGGCACCTGCGTGTTCCTCAAGTCGCAGAAGTTCACGCTCGACGGCGAGCGGCAGGAAATCGGCCCCATCAGCGGCGAGGCCGCCGTCCAGGGGGGGACGCAAACCGGCGAGGGCCGGCACATCTTCGCCCCGATGGGCTTCCTCGACGACACGTGGTATCACCGCAGCTATTGGGTCTACGGCAAGAACTTCGCCGGCGGACACAACGGCTACTACCAGGCCGGCAAGCACACGCCGACGGGCCGGATTCTGGTGTTCAACGAAAAAACGATCTACGGCTATTCGCGGCAGCCGCAGTATCACCGCTGGACGACGCCGCTGGAGCATCAGCTCTTCGCCGCCGATCGCGACGCCGCCGCGAAGGACGTCATCGCCCCGCAGCCGAACAATCCCAATGCGAAAAAGAACAAGAAGAACGCCCCCCCCGCCGGCAACGACGACACCGTCTCGTTCGGCATGCAACCCAGCTTCAACCCGGCGAACAAGGCGTTCTCCGTCGAGGCGTGGGTGAACCCGCAGGCCCCCGGCGGCGTAATCCTCGCGCACGGCGGCCCGTCCAACGGCTACGCCCTGGTGATGACCGCCCGCAAGCCGGCGTTCGTCGTCCGCGCGGCGAACGCGCTCGCCCAGGTCGAAGCGTCGACCCGGCTCAAGGACGGCTGGAACCACGTCGTCGGCGTCCTCGGCAACGACAAGTCGATCGCCATCTACGTCAACGGCGAACTCGCCGCCCGCGGGCATGCCCCGGAACTGATCCCCGTGGAGCCGAAGCAGTCGCTCGACATCGGCGGCGACTCTGCCTCCGCCGTCGGCGAGTACGCCTCGCCGTTCAACTTCGTCGGCAGCATCGACGAGGTCCGCATCTTCCACCGCGAACTGTCGGCCCCCGAAATCGCCGCCGCGTTCAAAGATCCGCAAGCCGCACGGGAGAGCAAGGACGCACTCGCATTGCACGTCACGTTCGACACCAACGTCGCCAAGGATCTCTCCGGCCACGGCACCGACGGCGTCATGGGCAAACTGCCGACCGGCCCCGGCCGGCTCGGCGCGGCCGTCGTGTTCCCCAAACCGGCCGGCAACGCCGTCGCCCAGACGCCCGCCAATCCGACGGGGCCGACGTCCAACAGCCCCACCGCCAATCCCACGCCGCAGATGAAGCAAGTTGGCTTCGAGCACGACTGGACGAAGTTCGTCCCGGTCTTCGCCCGCGCGATGCTGCTCGCCAACGACACGCTGATGATCGCCGGCCCGCCCGACCTCGTCGATTCCGAATACGCCCTGGAACGGCTCGCCGCCAAAGACCCGGCGATCCGCGAACAACTCCAGCAGCAGGACGACTCGCTGGAAGGCAAACTCGGCGGCAAGTTCTGGGTCGTCAACACCAAAGACGGCAGCCAAACCACCGAGCTCCAACTCGACTGCCTCCCCACGTGGGACGGCATGTCCACGGCCTACGGCCGCATCTACATCGCCACGACGGACGGGCGGGTGATTTGCATGGGGAGGGAGTGATGTCGCAGGGCCGGTCCCACCGGCCTCTTCGATGCGTGCCAGCGATTGAATACCGCTCGACATTCCCGGCCGGTGGGACCGGCCCAACAAGACTTGCACATTTGATGGACGGACCACTACGGAACTCATCGGTTGCCCAAGGGATGAATAGTATGGCTGTTGTCAGTCACCGTGCGAGCATGTTCATGTCTTCCCATTTCCTTTATCGCTCTGCATGCCATGCGCGCGACAAAGCTAAAGCCGCTATACCCGAAACTCATGAGCTAGCATTCAATTCGGTCACGGCGGTCATTGAGGCCGTCATTGCTACCGAGGCGTTCATCAACGAATTGGGAGAGCATCTTGGTGTCTTCATGCGATTCGACCCTCCCTTCCTAAAACAACCCGCGCTTGCAGGAGTTGCGGATGCATTACTCCTCATGGAGGAAGAACAGGGGAAGCTAACCCTGAAATATCTCCTCACATCCCATTTGCTCGGTTGCCCATTTAAGAAGGGCGAGAATCCCTTTCAGGATTTCCAGACACTTGTAAGAGTGCGTAATGCCATCGTCCACTTCAAGCCTCTCGACAAGATCTCCCACGACGAGGAAGGCAGCCCGACCAACGAGTTGCCGAAATGGGTGGTTAGTCTTCAGGGGCGCGGCCTAGCCCGCACCTTTCCGGAGGGAATGATGGTCTCATGGTTTATTGTCCTGCATACCGCTGAGATGGCGACGTGGGCATGCGACACGGCGCTAAAAATCATTCTGAGTGTGCTGGATCTCGTGAAGGATGACATGGTCTCATCTGCGTTCAGTGTGTTTCGTGAGGATCCGTTTGTGGGCAAATACTTGTAAGGGCAGGGTGCCCATGCCAAATGAATGTTTGTCCCTCGAAGCCTCCGCACGGCTGACACAGCCGTGGCACACGAAGACGAGCGTTGGTCGCGAAGGCTGGTGTGCCACGACCGTGTCGGCCGTGTCTTCGGACGCTCCGCTGGGGCGGGTTGCCATTTCGCCCCAACGGGGCGTCGGAATGTAGCCACGTGTGAAGCGCAGGCCGCCGACAGGCGGACGGAGCGCAACCCGTGGGAACGATGTCGTCTCGCGATGCTGCCCCGGTAGGGGCAGCAGAATTCCGTCGCCCCTGCCGGGGCGAACCTGAACCGGGGTCCGCGTTCCACGGGTTGCGCGTCGGTCGGCTTCGCCTCCGCGCCGCTGCACCCGTGGCTACATTCCTTCGCCCCGTTGGGGTGGGGAAGACAATCCGCGGGTGGCCCCGGTTGCCGCTTCGGCTACCGGGGTCACGAAATGACAAGAGGTTCTGTCAGGATCGAAAGCCAGGACAGCCTCCATCGGCTGTCGCCGCCCCGGTAGGTCCAAAGCGACCAACCGGGGCCACCCGCGATTCGGCCCCTGATCCGTGTGCCGTCAAGTCTGTTCTCTCAGCGGCAACACGTCTCAGGCCGACCAGCATGCTCAATCGTGGGGATAGACATAATGAACCACGCCGAGGCATTTCTGCCTCGGCGTGGTTGTTATTCGCTTGCTGTCTTTCCAGCGGGACCTTCTACGGCCTCTTGACAACATTCTTCTGCAACGTAACCGCGGTCTGTGCCAGCAGCCTGCCGTTGATTGCTGCGCCGGTGTTCATGGCGATCAACGTCTTAGACAGAATGGTCCCATTGAATTGTGATGTCGTTCCTAGTGTCGCCTGGCCGCCAACTTGCCAGAATATGTTCCTGGGGAGTGCGCCGCCTCTCAGGAGAACTTTCCGGGCGTTGGCGAGCTCGAGATTTCCCGCTATCTGGAGGATCCACACGTCTTGTGCGCTACCACTGAACGTGACGTCTGTCGGGATCGTTACGTTGGAACTCCATTTGTAGACGCCAGGGGCAAGAATACGACCACCAATATTTCCGGCACCCAGCTCGGTGACGTTAGCTGGCCGACCGGCGGCGTCGGTGTACGCGGTTTGCATGTCACTCACCGCCGTCGAGAGCTTGGTCGCGTTGATGATTCTGCATGGCAGGGGTCCGGCGGCATTGACGCTGTAAATATTGCCAACCACTTGATTGCAGGTGAGGCCAATCGCGGCCCCGGTGATTGGGCTCGCCCCCACATCCCCGATGACCGCCGAAGTGGGAACATTCGTCACCCCCGATTTCGAGAGGATCGCAAAGCTGCCCGCGCTCCTCAGGTTTACCGGCGGTGGACCGGCCGCGTACGCCACCTCCGCTTGAATCGCGAGTGAGAGAACGAATCCGCTGATGGCCATCAATGCGATGCGCATGCTTAAACCCTTCGTGACCCTGGTGCTGCTAGACCGAGCCGCGACACAACTGAAGGGCCGCGTTGAAAAATCGCCATGTCACCCGTAGCAATGCGTGCGCCAGCGCCTAACGCCTTATTAATCCAAGAATCGTGCAGCGGTGATGCTCGTGCATCGCGCGATGTGAGTCATTGACGGTCAACTGCGGTGACGCTTCTGCGGTTTTATCGTCCAGATGGCGGGATGGTACGTTCTCGCTCGTTAGGACGATGCTGCTGTGAGATAAGAAAACCGCCCCGGCAGCGAACTGCCACCGGGGCGCAGGCTTGTGCAGACTAGGCGAACGGCAGTGCGTGGCGAGTTGCACGGCGGTCAAGAAATCGGCTTGTCAAGCATATCGCGTTACAATGCACCGATGCCCGCTCCCCCAGCCACACCCGAACCGTCACCCCTGCCGCCGCGGGTCGCATGGTTCGCGCCGTGGAGGTGGCGGCCGCGGACGCGATGGGCACTGCTGTTGTTGATGCCCGTGGCGTACATCGAATCACCGCTGCCGATTACGATCGTTGACCAGCGACTACTTGGCGGCATGAGCGGCAGGAATCCACCTGTCGACGCCGCGCTCGATGTCTACTTTGCGCCGCTGCGAGTCGCCTATCACAGCTCTGAGGCAGTTCGGGCGTTTTACGATGTGCAGTTCCAGGCGTTCGATGTGCATTAACGTCTTTCTGCGGCAGAGTTCCGAACGTCGGGTTCGGCGAGTTAAACTGCCCGGCCGGTTGCCGATGGGGATGTTTCGATCCATGTCGGTGTCCTTCGCATCAAGTGACATTCAACAGAGAGGCCACGGTGCCACTGCTTCGGAGTCTTCGGAGAAGCAGTGCATTCGACGCTGCGGCCGCACAGCACTGCTGGCCCAAAGCCGCCAGCAGTGGCACCCGAAGACGAGCGATGGCCGCCGGGTGCCACTGGCAGCTTGTCTGCCAGTGCCGAACGCTTCCCTGATGTGCCCACGTCCTTCGATGGACTTGACGACGGTCGCGTGATCCGACCGCAGCGAGCGGCTTCCGTCTTCAACCCGTCGGCGGCGTTCGCACTGGCGGACAAGCCGCCAGTGGCACCCAAAAGGCTGACCTCATCGCTATTGATCGTCCCTTGAAGCCTCCGCACGGCTGACACAGCCGTGGCACACGAGGACGAGTGCTGGTTGCGAAGGCTGGTGTGGCACGGCCGTGTCGGCCGTGTCGGCCGTGTCTTCGGACGCTTCGCTGGGGCTGGTTGCCATTTCGCCCCGGCGGGGCGGCGGAATGTAGCCACGGGTGAAGCGCAGTCCGCCGACAGGCGGACGGAGCGCAACCCGTGGAAACGATGTCGCCTCGCGATTCTGCCCCGGCGGGGGCAGAGGAATTCCGTCGCCCCTGCCGGGGCGAGTCTGAACCGGGGTCCGCGTTCCACGGGTTCCGCGTCGGTCGGCTTCGCCGCCGCGACGCTGCACCCGTGGCTACATTCCTTCGCCCCGTTGGGGCGGGGAGACAATTCCTCGGGGCGTGTGCCACTGGCAGCTTGTCTGCCAGTGCCGAACGCTTCCCAGGGATTTCCCGCGTCCTTAGATGGCTTTGACGATGGCCGCGTGATCCGACCGAAGCGAGCGGCCTCCGTCTTCAGCCCGTCAGCGACGTTCGCACTGGCGGACGAGCCGCCAGTGGCACACGAAGACGAGGCTATGTCGCGAAGGCTGGTGTGCCACGGCCGTGCCGGCCGTGGCTTCGAGCGCGGTAAGACACGGCGGGCTGACGCCGCGCCGCTCGCCCAACGTCAGTCAAAACTCGCCGACCCGTTCGCCGCCCTGAATGGTCGTCAGCGCTTCCATGAGGGCGGGGTCGATCTTGTCCGAGAAGAACCGCACCGATCCGTCACCCAGGCCGAAGTGAGCGCCGCCGGGGTAGACGCCGCCGTAGCCGTCGGGGCCGCCGAGATACGGTTTCTGCGTGAACGGGCGGATGGTCGCGGGGCCGCCCTGCATCCACGGGCCGAGGTTCTGGCTCACTTCGCCGGTCATCAGCGTGTTGCTGGTGCCGTCGGTCACGTCGCGGAACTTGCGGGGGTGGTCGTAGGCGAACACGCCGGCCCCCTTGTCGCCCGGCTTGGTCAACGGGCCGTTGACGCCGAGGCCCGCGACGCCGACGTAGTCCGTGCGCGCCTGGTTCTTGACCATTGGCGGCAGCGGCGACTGGGGATTCAAGAAGTGCACCAGCGCGTTCTGGCCAACGGTTTGGTTCGCCCCCTGGTTCCAACCCCGCTTCGCATCCACGCGCTGAGCTAGCGCCTGCTGATCGAGGAACGGCAGCATCTGACTCATCCAACTCAGGCGGTCTTCGGGCTTCTCCGCCGATCCGACCACCGTGCCGGCGGGCAATTGGCCGTGCTGATCGGCAAAGTTGTGCAGCGACAGCGCGATCTGTTTGATGTTGTTCCGCGACTGCGTCCGCCGGGCGGCGATCCGCGCCTGCTGCACCGCCGGCAACAACAACGCGACGAGGATTGCGCTCGTCCCCACGCTGGGACCGTCGAGTCCGCCGATCAGCGGCAGGCCCGGCACCGACTGCCGGCTGCGCCACACGATCTGTCCGTTCTCAATCGCGCAGACGCTGACGTTGGGGAACAGCGGCTGGGCGATCAACTCGGCGGCGGGGAAATCAATGTTCGGTAGCGGGGCGGTTTGTCCCTGTTGTTGCCGGGCCATCTGCACGCCGGCGAGGATCATCGGCGCGGTCTGCGTGATGCCGATGACGAATGCCCGCGGGTCGTTGACCGACAGCGACAGATACTCCTGCGGCCAGCCGGCCAGTCCCGCCTGCACGTCGGCGTCGGGCTTCCAGGCGGCCAGTTTGCCGTCGAGTCGCAGCAGGCACGACTCGACCACCTGCGGCGTGAGGCCCACGATCAGCCACTTCTCCTCCACGCAGGCGGTGGGCCAGAACGGCAGACCGGGTTGACCGAACGACAAGAACTCGCGGCCGAGTTTCTGGCTGCGCGTCAGCTTGGGACCGTTGGGATTGTTGGGCACCAGCGGCACGAGCAGATCGAGGACCTTGCGGACTTTCGCGGCGTCGTTGACCTGCACGATCACGCCCACGCCGATGCCGCCGAAGGCGTTGCTGGTATCGCCATAGAGGACGTGCAGCGAACCGAGGCCGGCGAGGACGTCGTCGCGGATCTTGAGGCCGAAGTCCCCCTCGAATTTCGCGACGGCGGCCTCCATCTTCGCCACTTCCATCGCACCGTCGGGCAACCGGGCGGAGATGTCGCGGACCAGTTTCCAGCCGGCGTCGTAGAGTTTCACGAGATCGAGCGACCACGCATACAGACAGGAACTCTTCTCGGGAATCGGCGGCAGATTGGTCAGCCGGAACGGCTTGCCGTTGAAGAGCTCCATCACGCCGGTTCGCGGTCCGGTGGCATTGAGGACCGAGTGCGACCAGCAGTTGCGGCCCTCGTAACCCTGCTGGATGAGAATCTCGTGGAGCCCTCCGAGACCGACGACCTCCAGAAAGTCGTCGACCGTCTTGAACGGACTCTGCGGATCGGCCAGCGAGACCGTGCCGACGGAGGTGCGGAACTGCTGCACGTCGAGCCAACCGACGGCGTTGAGCGTTACGTTCTTCGGCGCGGTTCGCGCGTCGGCCCACAACCGGGCCTGGGTGATGTCGGGCTGTGCGCCGTCGAGCAGCCGATTCGCCCGCTCGACCGTGTTGGAGCCGACGGCCAAGACCAGATGCTCGCCCGCGTCCCACAAGGCCCACTCCATCGGCGGCGTCCCTTCGACGAGGCCGCGCAACACGATGAACCGGCAGATGGTCGCCGTTTCGCCGGTCGCGCCCGCGGCGGCCATCAGCGTGGACACATCCTTCATCAGTTTCGCGCCGCCGTGCAGCACAATGACCACGCTGGGTTCGGGGGCCTTCTCTCCCTGCGTCGCGGTCACGGAAACCGACACGCCGCCGGTGATGACCTGCGTGATGAGCGAATGGA
>Ga0163151_10005707_pt1 | contig 15677 bp, 12 predicted proteins | sample OliLakLV19MP5IB2_FD_145596 | JGI IMG/M metagenome (GOLD analysis project Ga0163151, IMG submission 145596) | Freshwater microbial mat bacterial communities from Lake Vanda, McMurdo Dry Valleys, Antarctica - Oligotrophic Lake LV.19.MP5.IB-2 | ecosystem: Environmental > Aquatic > Freshwater >...
AGAGAATAAAGCACTGGTCCATTGCCAGACCAGCCACCCAAGAAGAACCCAGAGCAAACCGCGGGATCGAGGAGCGGGGAATTTTTTGTTCGCGCTCTTCCACGCGAGGAAGAGCAAAGGCGGCAGCAAGAAATATCCGTAGATAACGGGCCAGGGATTAAGTAAAAATTCAAACCCTCCCTGCGGAGCGGCTATTTGATTGTCGAGGATGACAGGATTTCCAAATTTCAAAAAACCAAGGCCAAACATGGTGCCCAGGCAGAGAGCAAAGATGTGGTTCAAAAAAGGTTGTTTTGCGGAACCAGCCCGATCACCGGACGGAATAGCCTGAGCTTTGTCTTTCACCACAGGTTCACAATGAAAGTTGCAGCAACGCCACCTCAAGGCTCAGGGTTTCCTGCGCGTTTGTGGCCAGGGTCTTTTGCAGCTTTTCCATCACCTCAAGATTTTTCACCAGATCATCCGGGGCAACTTTTGAGCCAATGGCCCGGGTGAATTCATGAAACTGCGGGTAGGCAAGTGGTGCGCCGACACCAAGGCTGCACATCCAGACGTCTCTCAGCCACCATTGTAACGTGAGAATCAATGCTGAGCGTTGTTTGCGATACTCCGATTCGATCAAAGCCGTGTCCTCGTCCTCCCACTTTTCTTTGAGGCGTGGATCGATGTCGTCGTGGTGTGACAGTGGCGATTTTTTGGTCACCTCTACCTCGATTTTTTCTTTGGTGCCGGTCAGAGTTTCAGTAATCACACCCAGAGACTGGTATCGGCCCCAGATATCTCCCTTAAAAGAATGGGTGACCTTGATGAAGTTTTCCAAAAGTTCAAGGCACCGCGGATCGGTTGGCTGACGCTCGTAGGAAAAGCTGAGGCGCAAAGACCGGGAGACGATGGTTTCAATGACGTTCTGCGGGTCGGTTGTCAGAAGCAGGAAAAGCGATCCGGGCGGTGGTTCTTCCAAGGTTTTGAGGAAGGAGTTTGCGGCAAAGGTGTTGAGCCGGTCCACACCGGATACGATCACCACCTTGTATTTTGATTCCAACGGTTTGAGATGAACGGCTTGAAGAAGGTTGCGGATCTGGGGCACGGTGATGACTCGGGATTTGGACTCGGGGCGGGTCCAGTTCACGTCGGGGTGGGAATCGGCATCCACGAGCTTGCAGGAGCGGCAATGATCGCAGGAATCAATCCATCCGGTTTCATTCGAAACCAAGGGTTGGGCGCAATTGATGGTCTTGGCCAGGGTTCTGGCGACGATTTCGAGTTCTGTGAGTTCCGAACCGTTCAGGAGATAGGCATGTCCCAGGCGTGATTGGTGCAGAGCTCTTTGGAGCAGCCGGGCTGATTCGATCTCGGGTGGGAAATCTCTAAAACCCATGATTCAAACGTTTCCGACCGACTGGGGTTTGGAAAGCTGTTTGACCAGGAGTGGAATGCAGATCTCCTGGCGGCCATCCAGGGCGATGTCGATGGAATAAATTCCTTCCTGATCAAATTTGAGCTGCTGGATGTTGACGATGAAATTGCGCGAGAGGAAGTGGGAGTCGGCGGGAAATGCAACATCTACCGGGAGTTCGATGCTAGGCATGACAAATTTTCCATCCTCGTTCACAAAGTTGATTTTCAGCTTGTGCTGACCTTCCTCGATTTTGCTGAAGACCAGGCGCAGGGCGATAGAGCACTGAGGATGGAAAGCGGGCATCTGGGGGGTAAAGATGGTGTCGAACGTTCCCAGGATGTTCAGCTTGCCGTTGTAATCGGTGGCGGCATCACAAAGTACCGCCATTTGTATTTTCATAGCAAACCTCTGTTTAAAAAAAAACCCGCTCGATCAACCCGCCGACATCGGTTGAATTGATTTCCGGCGCAAGATCCAGATGTTGAACAGAACTCAACATCAAAGGCCAATCCTTTTTGTTTCGGGGCAGACAGCCATGTGATCCCCTGACCAGGGTGGCATCGAGCGGGATCAGGTTCATCAGCATACGAAACCCAAGTTTCTTCTTCAGAAGTTTTGCTGCGATCTTGAGCTTCGGGGCGCGGATCGTTGGATCCAGAAAAAGTTCCACCGGGTCATATCCCGGTTTGCGATGGATATCCACGCACCGGGCGAAATCAGGCGCTCTCTGGTCATCAACCCAGTAATAATAGGTGAACCAGGAGTTTTCGTTGGAAACAGCGATCAGGTCCCCCGCGTTCGGGTGGAAAATCCCGCGCTCCTTCTGCGCTTCGGCGTCCAGCACTTCACATACTCCGGGAGTGGATCGCAAAAGTTCGCTGACAGGTTTCAACAACTCTGGTTTTTGCACATAAACGTGGGCCACCTGATGGTCGGCGACGGCAAAGACGGCGCTGGCCCCGGGATCCAGCAACTCCAGACCAAGTTCTTCCTTGATGGTGATCCAGCCCTTCTGCCTGAACAGACGGTTTAAATGGACCGGCTGGCTGACCTCCGTGATTCCATATTCACTGAGGATGGTGACATCAATTTCGCGCTGCCGGAAAAACTGAATCAAATCTCCGACAATATCATCTATTTCGCCCAGGTCCTTCTGAATGGAAGCCGCACCCGGACCGAATCGTTGCAGATTGTAATCCAGGTGCGGCAGATATATCAGGCTCAGGGTTGGCTGATATTTTTTTTCCACCCATTTTGCGGACCCGGCTATCCATCGGCTGGCGGCGTCGCGCCCGCCCTGGGGAGTTTTTATGCCCGCTGCCGGACCCCAAAAAGTTGGGAATGGGAAATCGCCGAGATCGGCCTTGATTTCCGGTCGGATGGAGAAGGGGGAAGTGTAGATGTCGAAAACCTTTCGTCCATCTGCGGGGTACATGGGACGCGGTGTGATCGAATAATCCGCCGAGGAATACATGTTATACCACCAGAAAAGTTTCGCGCAGGTGAACCCCGGAATCTGCCTTTTCAGGCGGTCCCAGATTTTTTCACCGTGAACCAAGTGGTTGGATTGTTTCCAGAAATAAACCTCGGCCAGTTCGCGATTATACCAGCCGTTGGCGACAATGCCATGCGCCGCAGGGGTGGTGCCGGTGAGGTAGTTGGATTGTGCGGTACATGTGACGGCAGGAAAAGCAGGCTTTATGACGCTGCTGAGAGCCTTTTCCGCAAAGGCATTTATGGACGGAGTCGCAGTTCCCAGCAAACTCCGGGTCAATCCCACTACATTGAGGATGACCTGACGCCTCATGATCAGGCGTGGGCGAAAAAGACGGTTTTCAGCCGGGCAGAGTGCCGGTCTTGAAGCTCGTAGATGGATTCTATGATCCTGGGCAGGTGCATTTCATGAACTTCAATTCCCTTCCCGATTTTTTCCAGCAACGTGATTGTCAGCTCTCCTCCGAGGTGTTCGCGAAATTCTTCCAGGCCCTTCAGAACCTGGAGTTCATTCTGGGTGTTGACGTTCAGCAGTTCGTTGGCAAAAACCTCAAATCCAAGTCGCTCAAGCAGGACCAGTATCCGTTCGCAAGAAGCCGCGTCCAGATAGTGGCATTTTCTGGAATAAACCACATCCAAGGCGATGCCGATGGCCACTGCCTCTCCATGCCTGATTTTGTATTCGGAAAGCTGCTCCAGCTTGTGCGCGGCCCAATGTCCAAAATCAAGTGGGCGGGCCGATCCGAATTCGAAAGGGTCGCCGGAGCCGGCGATGTGGTTCAGATGCAGTTCCGCCGATCTGTAAATCAATTGCTGCACAGGACCAGGCTCGAACCGGATCAAGTCGTCGGCGTGGCTTTCGATGGTTTCAAAAAAATCACGGTCCCGGATCAGGGCCACCTTGACGGCTTCAATAAAACCCGCGCGCTTGTCCCGGACCGGAAGGGATTGCAAGAGCTGAAAATCGTTGATGACCCCGAATGGCGGAGCAAACGTGCCGATAAAATTTTTCTTTCCGAATGCGTTGATTCCGTTTTTCACCCCCACTCCCGAATCGTCCTGGCTGAGAGTGGTCGTCGGAATTCGCACGTGCCGGACGCCACGATGAGCAGTGGCCGCTGCAAGACCGACAACGTCCAGCAGCGCGCCTCCTCCCACAGCAATCACATACGAGTGGCGGTCAATATGAAACCGGTCGATGTGGGAATGAATCTCCGTGACATGGAAGTCAGTGTTTTTGGCCCTTTCACCACCTTCCAAAATCATCGGTGGACAGACCAGTTTTAATCCGTGCCCGAAGATATCAAAATAAGATGTGATGTTTTCGACCAGATCCGGCTGGGAAGAGACGAGGGTTTCATCGCAGACCACCAACACCTTTCGCACGGGACCGGACTTGTTGTCGAGCAGCAGGTCGTTCAGCAGCGCATTTAAAGGGGAAAAAACCCCCAGGGTGAAATGCACCTGGTGACGGAACTGCACTGAAATTGTCCGTTCGATGGACGGCATGTTTAATTTAATCTGGAACATCAGACGTCTGATTTCGAGTTTTTATTTATTTCCGGCAAGGGAATCCCTCAGAGAGGTTTCAGCAGTGTGCTGAACGAGATTTGGCCCGTCCCCGCTTTTATTGGCCGCAGCATGCTCCTATAATTGAAGATGCAAGCACATGCAAACACGCCCAAAATCTTTCAGGCTTCGCAAATTCGCCGCCAGGCTGACGGGCCTGTCGGTTGTGTTTCTGGCGCTGACCGTGGTTACCGAGCCGCTCTGGATCGTGCCGACGCTGAAATTCGCCGCCGGAAAAAGCGGGGTCACCATGGAAAAAGGCCGGTCGCTGGGGTATGGAAAACTCCAGCTCCAAGGGGTCCGATATGAAAACAAATCGCTCCTGCTGCATGTTCGCGAGATGACCATGCTTCAGCCCGGGCCCTGGCTTTGGAATCTTCGGACGAAAGCTGATGCCGAAATGCCAAATATTGTTTCCTTGAAAGGTTTTTCCATCACGCTGCTTAAGTCTGGCGCAGCTGATTCGACAAATTCTATGTTCGAAACTGTCCAGGAATTGGATAAATCGATCGATTTTTTGCAGCGCTGGCTGCCCGTTTTTTCCTTTTCCGACGGTTCCCTTGAATTTCAAAATCGCAGGTTGGAAATTGTTTCCGGCGAGTATCGCAACCGCACCCTGCACGTGGCCTCCGGTGATCTGAATCCTCTGGGTGTGGTAGTTCTCAGCGGAATCTGGGGAACCGGACGGAGGGCCGTAATTGTTGAACTGCCGGACCTTCAGTCCAAGGCTGAAGTCGAACTCCGCATGACGGCTGGCAGGTTGCTTGCGTTTGCTGAAATCCAATGGGTCACCAACAGATTTGTTTCAGAACTGGAATTCTCCAGAAAATCGCAGATCCCGGTTTCCGGTTTTTTTCGCGGTCCGCAGCAGCTGATTTCTGGCGGCGTGCTAAGGCTGGAAGGAGTTCGCAATCTGGTTCATCAAGTCGACGCCGTTTTGGACAAGGGCGAAATGAGGGTTTCCCTCAAAGGCAGCGTGGAACCTGAGGAAGAGTCACTTTTATCAGATCTTTCCTACGAAATCAGTGGACGGGCCATCACAAACCAGGTGGAACTGACAACGTTCAATCTCTCGGCTCCCTGGCTCGAAGCAGTCCTTTCGAATCCGGTTATCTTGTTTGGCGCAAATTCGCCTTCGACCAATCACACGGTTCTGGATGTCAAAACCGACTTGGAAAAGCAGTCGTTGATTCCAATGCGCGGACGGCTCGACGGCACGGCCAGCTTTATGCCCGGAACAAACCGGATTCCGGATATTGAGATCAGGATTTTTGGCGCCAATATTGCAGTTGCAGGAATGGATTTTCCGAGGCTCAAAGCCGGAGGGTTTATCCGGTGGCCGAATCTGGATCTGGAGTCGGTGACGGTTCAAACGGAGCCTGCTGGTGAGGCTTCAGCAAAGGGCAGGATCAATTTTGCCAGCTCCAGGATCAGTTCTGGAGAGCTCGCTTTCCAAGGAACCAGTCCGCTTTGGTGGTCTAATCAGCCGCCGCCACGGGTGGATTTGAAGGTCGGTTTTTCGGGACGATTCGGTGAAGTTTCCCACCAAGGCATCCTTGTTCTCACCAACGGAACCCTCGGCGTTCTGACCAATCTTCACCTCACCGCAGCCTGGAGTGGAACCAATGTTGTGGATGGCTCTCTAAAAGTTGAATTGCAAGACGCCAATCACCGCCGACTGGCGGTGGAGGGAACTGTCAGTTCAATCGACCAAAGTTTTGCTGTGAATCTCCAAAAACTGGAGTTTGATCCGGGCGTTTCCGCCGACCCTCTGAAACTCGCCCGACCAACCTCCATGGCGATGAAGAGCCGGGAAGGCACCACGCTTTTTTTTGTGAATGACCTGAATTTGACCGGAAGCAACAGTTCGTTTCACGCCGATATAAACATGGACTGGCCTGCGGCGGGCCATTTCATATCGGGCGGCAGCAATCTAAGTTCGGAAATTCTCGAGATATTTCAAGGGCCGTTGCCGTGGAAAGGTCAGGTGCGAAATTTCCAGATTCAAGGTGCCGTGACCAACGGATTTCTGACCGCCAAGAGCGAAGGGCAGATTGGTCTCGATTACCTCACCAACCAGTTTCAGGCCCGCTACGGATTTGAGCTGGACGCACGTGGTATCCGGAAGATGGACCTGCGGCTTTCTTCGTTTGAACAACCTTTCCTGGAAGTTTTTTTGAAGCTGCCTTTGAGTCTCCAGCTCAACCATCCTGATCTGGTCTGTTTTCCGGCTGACGGGGAGCTTCTGGCATCCATCCACAGCCTGCCCAACAATGAATTTTGGAATTCATTGGGTCAGTTCAGCAGGCTGAAAATATCCGATCCTCAATTTCAATGTTCCGTCACCGGCAGCATGGCATTTCCCAAAGGTTTTTTTGAAATTAAAGCCCGTGAAATATCCCTCGGAAACTGGTTCACAAATACACTGCCGGTTTTTTCCGGTCTCGAGTTGAAGGGGATTTTTAGCGGAACCAATCTCTCCATCCATCGGGCTCAAATATCTTTGGATGGCGAACCGGTCGTGATGGAAGCAAATTTCCCATTGACCCTGTCGCGGGAGGCAAGATCCTGGAGGGATCTGATGGATATCTCCCAGACCTCCGGAAAGCTCGACATCGACCGGTTTCCCATCGGAAAATTTGCTCCCTATATCTCGCCTTTGATCGCTTCTCAGGGAGTTCTTGACGCCGAACTTGCGCTCCATCCGGGATTAAAACCATCGGCGAGAATCTCGCTCACCGGCGCCGCGACTCGTCCGGTCATGCCGTTTGGATCATTTCAGGAAATCAACGGCAGGTTTTTGGTGCAGGATCAATTGCTCACGATCGAGGGGTTGGAGGCGCAAATGAGCGGTGAGCCGATCCAGATCAGTGGTTCGATAGATTTCGATCCGAAAAAGAAAACCAACGGTTATCCGCAGATGCTGCTTTCTGTGCTGGGGAAAAACCTGCCCGTTGTGCGACAGCCCGATTTTCTTCTCCGAGGCGATCTCGATCTCAAATTAAAGAATCAAGAATCAGGGATTCCGACCGTCTTCGGTTCGCTTGCACTCAAGAACGGATTTTTGACCCGTGACTTGAAGCTACTGGCTCCGACCGGCATTTCGAAACCGTCTCAACGCCCCCCCTATTTCAGCCTGGAAACAGATCCTTTTGCGGAGTGGGGGCTGGATGTCCGGTTGTACGGAGAACAGTTTCTGAGAATCAAAACCCCTCTTTTCGGCGGCACTGCATCCGCCGCCATGGTGCTGGCCGGGACCCTTAAGGAGCCTCTGGCCCTCGGCGAGATTCGGGTCGATTCAGGGCAGATTATTTTTCCTTTCGCCAATATTCACATTCAGCAGGGTTTGGTTTCGCTTTCGACGGACAACCCTTATGTCCCGCAACTCTTCTTTTCTGGAGAAAGCCGCGCTTACGGTTATGACGTCAAGATGCTGGTCACCGGGTCGGCCGACCAACCGCGGATTGAATTCACCTCCACCCCGGGTTTGAGTTCGGAACAGATTCTCCTGATGGTTTCCGCCGGAGAATTGCCTAAAAAGGAACTGACGTTTTCAGCCAGCGAAAAAGCGACGCAACTGGGCATGTATCTGGGCCGCGATCTTCTGAACCGGTTTTCAGACGACCAGGGTGGGGCGGAGCGTTTGACAATCCAGTCTGGTGAATATGTAAGCCAGGAGGGGAGGCCCACCTATGGGATTGAATACAGGTTGAATGATCGATGGTCGCTGATTGGTGAGTACGACCGGTTTAACGCCCTCAACGCAGGAGTGAAGTGGAAGGTTTATTCAAAGTAAGGATGAAGCCCTTTTACGTTTTCAAACCGTGGGCTTTGATTCTGCTCCTGACAGCGGTGCTGGATCTCCCATTTCCGCATGCCCTTCAAGCAGAGAAGGCCGACGCGCCCCGGTTGAAAGTCTCCGGTTATGGACTCCTGGGCGGTCGTGAACTTCAAAAATATCTCCGCATGTTCTCCGCCGAAACCAACAGGACCAAACCTTTCGACGCAAACTTCATTGAAGACGGCGGGCTGTTGCTTCTTTCCAGGGTCCAGGCCGACGGTTATCTGAAGCCGGTGATTTTTTTGGAGGCGGAAACTTTGACCGGAGAAATCATTTCCCGTTCCTGGACCAACGTGGTTTTGGATCCATTGCCCAGGCCGTTATCTGCAAAAAAAGTTCACTTCTCGATCCAAAAAGGGATTCGCTACTTTTATCAGGACTTACATTTCACCGGCCTCAGCTTGGTTCCGGAAAAGAAGGCCCGATCATTTTTTTATCCCTCAGGAATGCTGCTGCCCCTGAAGGTTTCACGGTTCTACACCAAGGAAAAGTTTGAACGAAGCATGGGGAATCTGGAGGAGAATTTACGACGCATGGGTTATGAACAGGCCCGGGTTATTCTGGAAAGCCAGGAAATCAATCGGTCGTCCGGAGCCGTTTCCTCGGTCGTCAAGGTGATTGAGGGACCCCTTGTCACAGTCAGGTCAGCCCGCGTTGAAACTCAGTTTTCTGGCAGCTCACCGCCTCAAACATCCCTCTCCACAAACATCATCGGACTTCCATTCTCGAAGTATTGGCTTCAGGACTTCATCTACCAGCTTAAGCTGCCCAACTATCACCAAGGATTTCCTGATGTGCGGGTGCAGACCGAAATTGTCCGGCGCGAGGGAACCAATCCTGTTCACCTCGACTTGCAGGCGCTTGTCATTCCCGGTCCCAAGGTCAAGGTGGCGGAGGTTGATTTTTCCGGACACAAAAAATCCAAGACCGGCTTTCTGGCCTCAAAAGTTCCCTTAAAATCCGGGGATCTCCTCGATCGGACCAGGGCCGATCAGGGTCGCTTTCGACTTGCCCGGCTGGGAGCTTTCCGTTCAGTTGAAATGGATTATGAGGTTTTGTCTCCCGAGTTGTGGAAGGTGAGGTATCACCTCAAGGAAGACAAAAGGCTGGAAATCAATCTCCTCGCCGGGTTCGGCAGTTACGAGCTGTTGCGGGGCGGTGTCGAACTTCAGCGGAACAATCTTTGGGGCCGGGGCCATCAAGACCGGTTGCGCCTCATCCAATCCATGAAATCTTCCAGCGTCGATTACCTCTACACCATGCCTGAATTTTTTGGCCGGGAAGCCGACGTTTTTTTGAATTCCTCCTGGCTGGAAAGGGAGGAAGTGAGTTTTACCCGTCAAGAATTCGGCGGCGGGGCGGGGGTGAAGAAGGAGTTTAAGAAAATCCAGAGCGATGTGATCCTGCGATACCTTTTCGAGGTGATCGACACGCTCAACGCTGATCCGCTGGTCGGACCTAGGGGCGCAGATGTGGGAGCGGCCATCCTGGAGGTGCGGCATGATCGACAGGATAATCCGTTGTATCCCCGAAAAGGTTACAAATTGATCCAGCGGATCGAGGCGGCTTCCGACTACCTCGGTGGTGACGTGAACTACCAAAAACTGGAATTTTCAGGTTCGGTCCATCACCCGCTTTGGGAGGGACAATGGATGCATTATGGATTTTCGCACGGAATCATCAACTCGCCCGGCTCTTCCAGATTGCAGCTTCCTTTTGGAAAACGATTTTTTCCGGGAGGGGACACCACCATCCGAGGTTTTCGACAGGGCGAGGCGGCGTCACGAAATTCCTCGGGAAAACTGATCGGAGCCGAAACTTATCTGGGCGGTAACGTCGAGTTTGAACAAAGTTTGACCGAGAAATTTTCCATGGTCACCTTTCTGGACGCAATGGGTGTGGGGGACGAGCTGGGGGATTATCCGTTCGCAGAGTACCTTGTTTCGGTCGGGGCTGGAATCCGGCTCCGAACCGTGCTTGGCCCGGTGCGGCTTGAGTATGGTTACAACCTGCGCCGACGCGATCATGATCCGCATGGTGCCATCCATCTTTCCGTCGGATTTCCGTTTTGATTCCTGACGTGCCTTGAAATCAGCGCCGGGACAGGACCGAGCTTGCCGAACGCAACTTGCTCGAAAGGTCCAGGGCGATGTTTCGCATCACGATCATTCCCAAACGCGGTTCCCGCTGCACCAGTTCATTAAAAGCGAGCCGTTGAATGACAAATACGATGCTTGGGGTGGCGGCGATGGCATGCGCATTTCTGACCGCACCGTCCAGAAATGCGAGTTCACCAAAAATCTTTCCGGTGGTGATGGTTGCGATTGATTTTGAATCTTCTTCAAGCTGGATGTCGATCTGCCCGCGCATGACGATGAAGGCTTCCCCGCCCTGATCTCCCTTGTTGAAAACTTTTTCACCGGGTCTGAATAATTTCTGTGTGAAGAGTCTCGCCATCTTTCTCAGTTCGCCATCACCCAGGCCGGAAAAAATGGAGAGGCCACGCAAAAGATTGATGATCGCCGAACCAACTTTGTGATCTTGAAAAAGCTGATCCACCACCGTCACCACCTCCTGCGCGTGTGCGGTGAAGTTACCCACGTCCAACGAATAAACCGTGTTGAGTTTCACCAGCTTGACTACGTCGAGCGACCCGTGTGCCGTGCTGAAAAATCCCGGCAGATAGGAGACGGCCACGAACCCGAGCTGTTCGACAGTCTTTAAAAGCCGTGTGGCTGAAGAAAGGACGTCGATTTCCACATAAACCGCACTGAACTGTTCCTGTGAAATCTTCAGGCATTGCTGCAACAATGCTCCCAGGGAAAGGTCATCCGCAGAAAACGAATCGGTCAGCCTCACGCAGCGATCGTGGTCATCGTGATAAAACGTCAATCCTGCCGCGACCCGGTCACCTCTCTGGGCGAAAAGAGTTTTAATTTCGACTGCGGCCTGGATCCGCATCAGACCAAGCCCAAGATGGAAGCTGCCGGAAATTTCCTGCGCAGGATTGGCGCTCTGTGCCTGAGATTTCCAGAGACCAAAGTCGTCGAAGCTGGCTTCATGAATGGTGACGTCTGTCTGGAGCGGATAACCGGTCGCACCCTCGCGGGGGATGACAGCATTAGACAAACCCAGGTGAGCGAGGGCGACCTGGGCGATCTCGCTGATCACCGGAAGCAGCTCGCGATGGGGAATCCGTTTCTCCAAAACCGCAGCCTCCGGCCGGACATAAAATAAAATTCCCACACGCCCGTGGCGTATATGTTTAAGGGGCTGGAAGCCGACGCAGGCAAACCCCATGTTTTCATACAAGGATTGCTGCAGGTTGTCGGATGAGGGGATTCTCGCGACCACCACCTGGTTTCTGGAGCTGGCCAGCCGGGTGATTTCTAGCAGAAGCGTCTCGGCGGTGCCGTTTAAAAAACTGATCGGACGATGCAGATTTCTCCCGAGATTTGCGATTTTGCTCGGTGAATTTGGCGCTGGCAGGAACGAGATGCCGGACTGGATCACGTCGTCGAGTTCAATAACCCAGGTTTCGTGACCGGAGGCGGGATCAAGCTGATCTGAAATCCAGGAGAGTTCGTAAACTTCCGGAGCGTGATAGTCCGTTCCGAGCGTTTCCTTGACGAGATCGAGCCATTTCTCGGCGTCGTTTCTGTTTGCCTGACGAATAACAGCTGCCATTTGGTTCTTAATCGAATTGGCGAAAAGCCAAGCAGGAGATGGTGCCCGCGACAGGACTTGAACCTGTACGATGTTACTCACTAGAACCTGAATCTAGCGCGTCTGCCAATTCCGCCACGCGGGCTGAGTGAATCTCCGTGATGCTGCCAACTACCTGGAGACCTGCGGACTTTAATTACTCAAACATGGAACTTTGGAGCAAGCCTAATCTATTTTAGATCATCAACACGACGTGGTTAAAACCAGGTGGGCAAATCAAAAAAAAATGGACTCAGATCGTTTGGAGTCACGCCTTCAGGCGGTCAGGGCATTGCAAGCCCGATGTTTAAATTCAACACCTTCCGCAGGGCGACTGGATAGCCGGCTAAAGCCGGAACTCCGAACGTCACCGGCATTTGATCAGGCCCCCATCAACACGAGAATGCCGTCCAAGATTCCCTTCCAGAACCGGATCTTGCGTCTGCTTCACGCATGATGCGTGAAAAGCGAACATCGTGGAGGCTAGGGAGGTGTCTGGACCCTTTCTTTAAAGGGGTTTTTGTGATTGGCATCATCGCTGCTAAAAAGTGTTTAAATCTGGGTTGACACTGTCGTTGAGTGTAAATTACAGTGCGCAACCGTTACCCATAAGACAACTAGTTATGAAAAATATTCGTACCCAAAAAATTGGCGCCTTCACGCTCATCGAGCTGTTGGTCGTCATCGCCATCATCGCCATTTTGGCCGGGATGCTGTTGCCTGCGCTGGCTAAAGCGAAGGCTCGTGCTCAACGCATCAACTGCGTCAGCAATATCAAACAAGTCGGTGTCGCTTTTCGTTTGTTCGCAAACGACAACGAAGGCCGTTATCCGAACCAGGCTGGAACTTTCTCCGCAGGTGCAAGCTCCACCACTGACAGCAATAATTGCTGGGGGAATTTTGCAGCTGCCGGAAATGAACTTTCCAGCCCCAAAGTTTTGCTCTGCCCTTCAGACAGCAGCCGGCCATCCTATACCAAAGTCAAGCCCGTAAATTTCGATACCGGTAAAGCTGGGGTTCCCTCTGAAAGCAGTTTTCTTTTCTCAAAACATCGGGATAATGCCGTAAGTTATTTCATCGCCACGGCTGCTGACGAAACTTATCCTCAGATGATTCTGACGGGTGACGCGAACCTGGCCAAAGGAAATCCGGCCAAGAACGACGAGGCGCTTCCAGTCAATACGGCACTCTACAAAGGTGACCAGGTATTGTTCAAGAATGCGGACGCTGCCAATGCCAAGGTTGGCCCTGATGCTCAATATGATGACAAGACTTCGCATCAAAAAAGTGGAAACATTGGTCTTTCCGACGGCAGCGCTCAGCAGGTTTCGACCGGCAAACTTCGTGAACAGCTCCGCAACAGCGGTGATCCTGCTGGCGAAAACCGCGTTTATTTCCCGACTCCGAATCCTGGAAAACAATAATCCCATTCAACCCCTGATTGGTTGATAGAATTCAAAACGGCGCTCCTCGGAGCGCCGTTTTTTTTTAGTTTATAAGCGTTACCGTGAGGGGTTGGCGCGAATCCACCCTGTAGTTTCCAGGATTATGTTGTCCGGTGAAGTCGCCGCTTAAAGTTGTTCGTTCGTTCCAGCTTCTCCAGGCTCGGTTTTCTCCGTTGGCCTAGCCGCCTAGCCGCCTAGCCGGGTATCGGTATTATAACCCGGGCACTGGGCTCTGGCTAAACCGGGATCCAATTGGGGAGAGAGGGGGGCTGAATCTTTACGAGTTTGTTGCCAATAATCCTCCTAACTCGGTTGACTCCGACGGGCGAGCCATCTTCCCAAATCCCAGCATGCCATACTATCCTCCTTACGTTCCACCCAGGACCCCAAAGCCACCTCAATACCCGCCAGGATTCGCTCTATGTCAGCGAGATTTCTTAATTCAGCCAAGCGATGACTTTCCAAGCAAGCTCGGTTTTTGTGCCGACAATGCAGGCGGTGGTCCAGGTGTATTCCAGCCTCTTTCTCACGGTTACAAACTGACCCCATCCGACAGTCCGCAGCCGGGAAAGGGCGAAAGATGATACCCCAGCAAAGCGCAGCGACGTCCTGGTGATTTGTTCTATTTGGTTTGGATGCCATAGCGATCACGCGAAGACTTGTGAAATATCCGGGTTAATAGCAAAAAAGCCACGAGTGCCAATCCCCATGTAGGGCGCATCATTCCGTGCGCGCCGCATCTTTGAACCAAAACCCGACGGACTGGCGCGCACGGAGTGACGCGCCCCCTACCACGCCCTACCACGACTAAATTTTTCAGGGTTGTTCCTCCACCACGATTGGTTGAATTTCAGAAACTCCTGGAGCAGCAGAAGATGGGTCACCGACGATCGAGTCCAGGGCGGTGATTTCCTCAGGGGTCATTTCAGTTCGTTGTCGGAGTGACCGAGCCGTTCTCCGGCTTTCCGGATGGCTGCCGCGTCATGATAAAACGGGTCGTCAGGAACAACTGCCGCGATCTCCTCCTCGGCCAATGCGACTTTGGCCTGAAATTTCAGCGGGCTCAGGAGAGCTGCCGCCATCCCGCCAATCGCCAGAAAAAGTATAATCAAGCGGCCAAAAATCCCTCGACTGTAGCCTGATAACAAGCTACCGTTAGACTATGAAAGTCGCGACCCGACCACTCCGAAAACGAAACATCAATCTACAGGCTGAGTGCTTCACTCTCAGCAACGCCAAAACCTATTTGGGGCGGCTGATGGAAAAAGCCAGCAACGGCGAAACCGTTTACATCTTACGCGGACAACACCGCTTTATTTTGCAGGAAGTCCCGCCGATTGATCCCATTCCCATCCGTCCGGCAGGCTATTTCGCCAACGCCTACAGCAAAGTGGAAATTCAGGAAGAAAACCACCTCGCCAAAGGGTCGGTTATTCGCGCACCCAAAGAACTGGAATGAAAGCGGAGCCATCCAAGACCATGGAGCAATGGGATGTTTTCATGTTTCCATTCAGCAAGGAAAGACGGCATCCCGCCGTTATCATTTCCAATGCCGAAACCTGCCAGAACGCGGACGTTGAAGAAGTCAACGCGCTGCTTTGCACATCAGCCAAGGTGAACCGACCCGCGAAGCCGACCGAGGAAGTGTTGGATCAAGCGGACGGACTGGATTGGAAAACAATGGTTCGTTGTGATAAGATTCATTTGCTGCCGAAGGCCCAGTTCGACGACAAAAAAGGAAATGTCACGGACGAAAGACGACATTTAATCGCTCGAAAAATGGTCGAAGTATTGAGGCTCCCCATCCATCGCAGATAATATGCGAGTTTTACCAACCCAGTTCACGGCGGCTCAACGAGAAGGACAAACGGCTGGTGTATCCAGCGGACTGCGAAGTCAAACAGATCTCTGAAAGCGGCAGCCTGGCCCACGAAGGAAAAACCTATCACGTGGGCGAGGCGTTTGCACACAAACGCGTGGGACTGCATCGCAATAATCGGGGCCAAACCGAGCTGTATTTCGCCAACGTCCATCTCGGAGATCTCGCCTTTGGTTCGGAGGGGCGATTCCGGCCTTCGGCCTACATCGCCCCTCCGAACCAACTTGCAAAATCCATCCCGCCACCCATCATAAAAGTGTAACCTATCACCCCGGATAGTTTGTTACCTATCACCGGCTCGCACCCGAATCCAAACCGTCTGGGGGTAAAGGGGTCGTAAAGGGG
>Ga0163151_10005710_pt1 | contig 15669 bp, 17 predicted proteins | sample OliLakLV19MP5IB2_FD_145596 | JGI IMG/M metagenome (GOLD analysis project Ga0163151, IMG submission 145596) | Freshwater microbial mat bacterial communities from Lake Vanda, McMurdo Dry Valleys, Antarctica - Oligotrophic Lake LV.19.MP5.IB-2 | ecosystem: Environmental > Aquatic > Freshwater >...
AAGTGCGTCTATGAAGTCATGACAGTGGGCTTTACGGGATGCCTCGATTATTTCCTCCATCGTCGCATCAGGTTTTCCGTACGCAATATTCTCACGCAACGTTCTATGGAAAAGCACTGACTCCTGCGGGACAAATCCAATGTTACGTCTGAGGCTCTCCTGAGTTACCTGCGCAATATTTTGTCCATCGATAGCTACGCTTCCTGATACGACCTCATGCAGACGGAGTAGAAGCTTCGTGATAGTGGATTTCCCTGCACCTGAAGGTCCGACAAGCGCCACCTTCTCTCCAGGCGCAATATCAAGCGAAAAATCAGAAATGATTTCGCGGTTTTTGTGAAAGCCAAAATGCACATCCTTAAATGTTATGCGGCCCGTGTCCACCTTGAGTTCTGTTGCTCCATCCAAGTCTTGGATGCCGTGTGGGGTTTCAAGGATCTCCACCATCTCAGTAGCATCGGCAAATGAATCATTGAGACGCCTCATGGTGTGACCGATATCCCATATCCGGTTCATAAGGCCGAGGATATAGACCTGTATAAGCACGAAGTCCCCGATGGTTATCTCTCCCGCCATCCAGAGATATACTCCTGCCACCAGAAGCCCGAGCTCGCTTACAATCGCAAAGATTCCTTGCACGGAATAGACCCAGTTGTCTGCGTGCCAGCTCTTAAGGTTTGCCTGCATCCAGCGCTCGACAGCCGTACCGAAGAACGCTCCCTCCTCTCGCCTTGAGGCAAAAAGCGTAATTGCCGAATGATTGGCAACCGTATCAGAAAGAATGCCGGTTACCTTACTGTCTTCCGCGGAACGCACCAGCTTGTATGACTGGCGCCACTTCGTCATGTAGTACTGCAGGAAGAAGAAGCCTATGGTCCAAACAAGAAGCCCCATACCAAGCGCGATGCTCTGAAGCGAAAGCACGATGACGGTGCCAAGCGCAAAGAGAAATGTGGGAAAGAACGTCAATATAAAACTATCGAATACTTGCTCAAATGCACGCGAGTAGCGGTTAACCCTGCGGGTAAGCGTGCCAGCGAAATTTGATACGAAGAAATCATGCGAGTGACCTATCAAATAATCAAACGCAACCTTTGAAAGATCGCGCATGATATACGATTCCATCACGCTGATAGCGACCATGCGAAGTCGCTGAAAGAGCCAACCCATAAAATTAAATCCGCCGAATATGGCGAGGGTGAGGAGAAGCGCAGCAAGAAGTTCAGAAGACGGCGTGCCGTCAGACAGTTGATTGATGAATTGCCGCATGTATAACGGCGCAATGACGTTTGCCGCTTCAAGACCAATCACCCCTACAATGGCAGCGGCAAGATGCCACGGATACTTAAGAGCCGCGGCTGTATACGCGCGAAGTACTTCGCGTATCTTTATTTGTTTCTTTTTATCCTCCGGAGGCATAGCCCACTAGTATAGCACAAAAACTTTACAAAACAGAAAAACTACACGTAATTAGTGCACGAGGAACACAAGACCCGCCATGGGTGCTATGAACCACCAGAAGAAGTAGCCTTCGGGAGCGAAAAATTTATCAATAGGTGCAGGAAAGCTATAAATATCACTGATATCAAATACGTGGTACGCAAGCGCAAGTAGGAATGTCGCCGCCAGGAAAGAAAGCACAAAGCGAGGGAAAAATGAAAGCACGCCGAACCCGCCGCTCGTAAGACGCTGTATAAAATGGAACGGTATTAAAGTGGCAATAGCGAAAATGACTATGCTGAGAAAGGCTTTTATCATCACCGTACCACCGGCATCAATAATTTTCTCGGTGTACGGAAATACTATGTATATTCCATAGCCCACATACATGGCCAAGAGAAGCGAAATAATGCCGCCCCGCCCTGCCTTGTAGGAGAACCCAATCATCACCAGCGTGAGTACCAGGAGTATGACGAAATTTCCAAATAACAGCCACACGCTTGATGCGCCGCTGGTTGCAAAGCCCGAAACTTGGTTAGCTATGGAGTTTATATCCATTGCTATCAGTATACCGCCTCTACGAAGTTGTAATTACAGACCCTCTGATTTCAATTCCTCAATTGTTTTCTTGGCTTTGTTTGAAAGTTTTTTGGGAAGCGTAACCGAAAGACGGATAAGAAGGTCTCCCTGTGCACCGTCGAGCGCTACTCCGCGTGTCTTGAGCCTGAGCGTCTCTTCAGGAGCCGACATGGGCGGGACTTTGACCTCAAGTTTTTTACCATCAACAGTCTCAATAGTTACCTGGGTGCCCAAGAGTGCATCGGTGAGTTTAATGGGCATATCCATGACAAGGTTGAGGCCTTGCTTCTTATAGGTCGGGTCAGCCTTTACGTGCACTTTTACGTAGAGGTCTCCTGAGGTGCCGTTCTTAACTGCTTCGCCAAGGCCGGGCATCCGAATCATCTCGCCATTGTCCATACCGGCAGGAATAACTACCTTTATTTCCTCCTCCTTCTTTAGTATGCCGCGACCGACACACTTCGCACACTTATCCTTCGGTATCTTTCCTGCTCCTTCGCACGTAGGGCACGCGCGAACGCTCGCGAAAGTACCAAATGGTGAATTGCGCGTCTCGTGCACTCGTCCGGCACCGTTACAGGTCGTGCATGTGCTCATTTCGGTGTTTGGCTTTGCGCCTGATCCGGAACACACGTCACACGTACCCACTTTTGTAATGAGTACTCTACGCGTTGATCCCAAAATGGACTCCTTAAAGGCAACCTCAATATCAATCGAGATGTCGCGACCACGCTTTACGCGCGAACCACCACGCTGTCCCCCACCAAAAATATCGCCGAAGCCTTCAAACAAGTCTGAGAGATCAAACTCAACATTCCCATTCTGGAATCCGCCGAAATCAAATCCGCCTGCACCGCCCCCGTTCGGTGCACCTCCGGGGAATGTCTGGCCGTAGGAATCGTACTCCCGGCGGCGTTTTTCGTCGCTCAAAATGGAATAGGCCTCGGTTATTTCCTTAAATTTAGACTCATCACCACCTTTGTCAGGATGATGCTTCTGCGCGAGTTTCCGAAAGGCCTTCTTAACATCTTCTTTCGTCGCCTTCTTATCAAGCCCGAGGACGTCATAGTAGTTCTTAGCCATAGGTAGTAGTTTACACCTCATCTTTTTATGGCGCAAAAGGCTGCAAAGATGAAGGGCGACCTATAAGGCCGCCCCAAGAGGTTAGAGGTTTTTTTGATGGTGCTCCAGATACCACAGGTAGCAGCGAGTCTGTTGCTCGGTTATATTGCCCTTGAAATAGCGGGCAATGATTGTGAAGGAGACGTGCATCTCGAGATGGACACAACGAGCCTGGCGCTCGACTTCCGAAGGTGCGACCCCAAATATTCCGTCCATACCACCCTCTTCAACCGGGTAGGAAAAGAAATCGTGGCCCGGCCGATAGTTCAGGCGACTTGTCTTCTTGAGGCGCCGCCTGATCTCTCGCTCAAGAATTGTTTTGTAGGGTGCACCGCCATACTTTGTAACGAGACGGTTTTGGAAATCGTGCGTGTCCCGTTCTTCGCGGGCTACTGCCAAAGGTCCATCCGGATAGAAATTGTCCACAAGGGTTCTAAGCGCGTGTCGACCCTCATGTAGCAGTAGCACCGCCTTATACGCGTCGGTGTATTTTTCCGACTCTTTCAATAGCATCAGCCGAGTAGTCGGGGTGAACTGAGCAGCCGATCCTGCGTAGAGCGAGCTGGATAGGGCTGGCACCTTTTCGAGATCGTCTGCGAGAAGGTGCAGTAGCACGAACCATTGTGGCGTGCGCGTGCGCTCGAGAGTGGCAATGCCTTCGGAGGTTGGGGCGGCAATTACTGCGTTTGTGGTAAAGAACTCTAATATGCGAACCCCTTCATCATCAGGCGCACGTGCCAGAAAGTTACGTGCGGCAGAAATCCATTTATCGTGGATAGCGAAACGCTGCTCATCAGACAAGATAAGACCCCTCAGGTTGAAATTAAATCTATCCTTATTATATCACAGTTAATACAAAAAGGAAAGGCCCGCTTGTGTGGGCCTTTCCTTTTGCTCTAAGAAGTCTGAGGCGGCTTCTCAGTGAAGTCTGCGTCTGTTGTGCCACCAGGAGCATTGTCTGAACCCTTGCTCTCATCTGGATTTGCGTCTGGCGCCTCTGCAGAAGCGGAAGGTTTCTCTTCCTGCTGTGCTTTCATCATCGCTTCGCCGATTTTTGAAAGCGAGGCAGAGAGTTCAGTCGTTGCTGTTTTGATAGCGTCCACATCCTCTCCTTCGCGGGCAGTCTTGAGTACTGCTACTTTTTCATTTACTTCAGTCACAATAGTGGCATCCACTTTGTCACTGTTATCCTTCAGTGCTTTTTCTGCAGAATAAATCATTTGCTCTGCAATGTTGCGCGACTCAGCCACATCTTTTCGCTTCGCATCCTCAGTAGCGTGTGCTTCCGCATCCATTTTCATTTTTTCGATATCCTCCTTAGAAAGTCCGGTGGAGCCTTCAATGCGGATAGACTGCTCCTTGTTTGTTGTCTTTTCGAGAGCTTTTACGGTAAGGATACCGTTGCTGTCGACATCAAATGAGACTTCAACCTGCGGCAGTCCGCGCGGTGCCGGAGGAATACCTTCAAGCATGAAGCGGCCGAGCGACTTGTTGTCGGCAGACATGGCGCGTTCTCCCTGCGTAATGTGAATCTCCACATTTGGCTGGTTATCGCTTGCTGTCGAGAACGTCTGGCTGCGCGAGGTTGGAATAGCTGTGTTGCGCTCAATAAGTTTGGTTGCAACGCCACCCATTGTTTCAATTGAAAGCGAGAGCGGAATAACGTCAACGAGAATAATGTCCTTCACGTCGCCCTGAAGAATACCCGCTTGAATAGCGGCGCCAATGGCGACTACTTCGTCTGGGTTCACTCCCATGTGCGGAGCTTTTCCAAAAAGCTTCTCAACTTCTTCCTGGATCTTCGGCATGCGTGTTTGGCCACCCACCAGAATGACTTCATTGATATCAGCCGCCTTCATACCAGAAGCTTCAAGAGCGCGCCTCGTGATATCTATTGCTTTACTGACATATTCTTCCGACAAACTTTCAAGGGTTGCGCGCGAAAGCTTGATGAGAAGGTGCTGAGGATTTCCGTCCCCATCAACGGTGATGAAAGGAATGTTTACTTCAGTTTCGTTGGCGCTCGAAAGCTCATGCTTACCCTTTTCGGCTGCCTCATCGAGACGCTGGAGCGCGAGCGGGTCCTTTGTTATGTCGATACCGCTTATTTTCTTAAACTCGTCAGCGAGCCACCTGACTATTTTCTGGTCAATGTCGCGACCGCCCATGTGACTATCGCCATCGGTAGCCTTTACTTCGATCACGTCATCACCTACCTCAAGCACTGAGACGTCGAAGGTACCACCACCGAAATCAAATACAACGATTTTCTCGTCTTTCTTTTTATTAAAACCATACGCAAGCGCTGCAGCTGTTGGCTCATTAATAATGCGCTTCACATCAAGTCCCGCTACCTGACCGGCTGCCTTTGTCGCTGCGCGCTGCGCGTCGTCAAAGTACGCAGGCACCGTAATGACTGCTTCGGTGATCTTCTCACCGAGTTTTGCTTCGGCGTCAGCCTTAAGCTTCGAGAGAATCATTGCGGAGACTTCTTCGGGGCGGTAGTCTTTGTCGCCAAGAAACACCGTTACGCCGCCGTCAGCAGCAGCCTTTATTTCGTAGGGTACGATGCCTTTATCACGCTTAACCACCTCGTCGTCTGCGCGGTGACCCATGAACCGCTTGATACCGTAAATAGTATTCTTCGGATTCGTAACCGCCTGACGCTTTGCGAGCGTGCCGACAAGTCGCTCGCCGTTTTTTGCGATTGCGACAACTGAAGGAGTGGTGCGTTGACCCTCTGCGTTTTCGAGAACACGTGGCTCGCCGCCCTCCATGATGGCCATTGCCGAGTTTGTTGTGCCGAGATCAATTCCGAGTATTTTTGCCATAGAAGAAAAAGGTTATACGCCAACTTATCAAATGCCCATTAATAAAGGTGTGAAGGCCCCGCGCCCAAGTAGGTTAATTCTACGCCTGTCTACGCCTGCCTTCAAGTGCCTTCAAAGCGGGCGACACGCACGCGCGCAGGCCGCAGCACGTGTTCCTTTACTGCATAGCCCTTTTCAAGCACTGCGGTAATCTCGTCATCTTTTGCCTCGTCCAAGGTCTGATCGGTACCGAGCGCCTCATGATGGTTGGGATTAAACTTTTCGCCGACGACGCCAAGAGTTATAACGCCAAGAGTAGCAAAGGCTCCTTCGAGTTGCTTCGCAATACTTTGGAAACCTTCCGGTACGTCGCCGTGGTCTTTTGAGCGTTCAAGTGCATCATACGCAGGCAAGAGTGTCTTTAGCGCGTTTGTTAGACCAACAGCCTTCGCTGCCGTATTTTCAGCTTCGAAACGTTTTAGCGCGTTAATGTAGTCAGCCTTAGAGCGCTGCCATCCGTCCATGTATTCTTGACGTTCTTTTTTCGCCTGCTCAAGTTCCCTTTTAAGCTTATTAAGTCTAGTAGATACTGCGCCTTCCATCGCTTCTACCTCTTCTTCACTGCCACCCGATTCGATATCAGGATCCTCCTCAAACAATAGGTCGTCTGCATCAGTCATATCTCATGACTATGCCTGAAAGGCGAACGACAGTCAAAAATTAAAACAGAGCGTTAAACCAATTCGAAAGCATCGTCCAGAGCCGCTCTAGAAAACCAGGGGTTTTATCGTATTCAAGCGCATCTACTACGGCGGTCAGCTCGGCACTTGTGGCAGTCGCACTCACGGTCGTAATGGTATCAATTGGGTCCGGCTTCGGACTCTCCTGATTTGGCCTTTGGTAGGCGGTGCAGTATCCGGGTGCAGGTTCACCGACGCAAGCACTGAGCGTACACATCGTGTTTCCGTTTGCATCTTTGCTACAGCGATTGCAGCCATCAAACCAGGCCGTGCAGGATTTTGGCGGTACATACGATCCACCCGTGCTTGGCTGCGCCGCAAGCTCACTCGCCGTGCACTCACCTTTGTGTACGTACGTTCCATGCTCACTCCCAAGAACACAGCTGTTCCCGTAGGTTTTATACACTCCATTTTCAACACCACATACTGGATCATATTGCATCGTGCACATCATGTTGTGCTCTGCTTTCGTTACTGAAGGTGCCATGAAGAGTGCACCTAAAAAGAGGGCAAATGCGGGCAGTATCATTCCTTTCATATAGGTACAGACGCGGCATACGCCCCACACTTACCATTACGAAGAAGGACCCTGGTCTCCCAGGGTCCTTCTCTCTGTTCAGACGAGCTAGATGGTGGCATCGGTGCTTTCGTTTGAAAGGTCACCAACATCAGCAGCACCGCCTTTGCACGACTTCGTTTCGGTCTTGAAGGCCTTCCAGGCACTCACGCGGGTGGTCTTCAAGGTGGTGCGTGCGCTCTTTACGCTTGATTTAAAGTCCGACCACGCAGACTTTGCTCCTGACTTCACATCAGCGGGAGCTGTTTTCGTATACGCGGCAGCAAGGGCACTTGCTCTTGCGGTGTGCGCGCTAGCTACCGTCTGGCTGAATGTGGTGAAACCGCCAGCGAGTGCGGTCTCGCGTTTTGCTGCAGCAGTCGCAATGCACGAAAGCGAGGCAGCGGACACGGTTCGCTTCTCAGATTTAGTTGCGGTAGTTGTCGTGGTCGCTGTCTCCGCAAATGCGCCAAGCGGCAAGGTGAGTGCTACTGCGAGCACTCCAAGAGCGAGTATTTTTTTCATCGTGAATGGTGATAGTACATTTAATAAAAGCTTACGCTCTCTCTAAAGTATACCACCGAATGAGAATGGTTTTGTGCCAGACGTGATTAACTTGGATAAACAAAAAACCCGCGTAGAGCGGGCTTTTTGTTTATCGCTTAGACCACTGTGGAGCCTTGCGGGCCTTCAAAAGTCCTGGTTTCTTTCGTTCTTTTGATCGTGGGTCGCGTGTCAGAAGTCCTGCCTTTTTAAGAGCTGGACGAGTACCCTCCTCAGCCTTCATGACTGCGCGCGCAATAGCGTGGCGTACGGCCCCAGCCTGCGCTGCAATACCGCCTCCCTGCACACGTGCTTCTATTGCGTAATTATCTTTAGTTTCAAGTGTTTTAAAAACGTCCATTGGGACTGCATCGCGTTCCTTTGTCTTGAAGTACTCAAGGGAGGGCTTGCCGTTTACCATAAGAGAATTCTTAGGAGCAACCGTAAGCTTCACGCGTGCTGACGCAGTTTTTCTGCGACCAACGGCTAGGGTATAGGGTTTAATTTCAGCCATAGTGTTTAAAGGTAAATGCCGACTCAATACTAATCGGTGATGGTAAGGCGCTTCATGCGTTCTTTGCGGAGCTTGTTGCGCGGAATCATGCCGTCAACTGCCTTTCGCAACACCTCAGACGTGCCTTTCTTCTCAATAAGCATAGCCATCGAGGTGATACGAAGACCGCCTGGATACCCGGTGTAATGCGTGTAGTCCTTCCCCGCAATGCGCTTCTCACTCATGGCGAGTTTTGATGCGTTTACGATTGTCACTTCAACAGGAAGCACTTCGTTTTGTTTGTAGTGTGGAGATTTCTTTCCAAGAAGTATGGAAGCCGCTTCAGACGCAATGCGCCCGAGTGCCTGACCGGACGCGTCAAGCGTGTACAGCTTACGATCGCCGCCTTGTACAGGACCTCCTTTAGTAGTTTTTGCAGGTGAAGAAGCCATATGAGTTATACGAAAGCGATATACGCGTTCTTGCGACCATCAAGTGCAATGGCGCGCTTTACAATGCGCGTGTAGCCTCCTGGGCGTTCGATGTACCGAGGTGCTATAGCTGCAAAGAGCTTCGCAGTCGCTTCATCATCATTTAGGCGCGCCTTTACAAGGCGTCGGTTTGCCACCGTGTCCTTCCGGGCATGGGATACTAGCTTTTCAATAATGGGACGCAACTCCTTTGCCTTGGCTTCCGTAGTGGAAATGCGCTCATGAATGATCAGAGAGCGCATAAGAGAGCGCATAAGCGCCACCCTCTGATCATGAGGGCGTCCGAATGCTCTACCTTTGTGTTGATGACGCATATATCTATTTTAACACTTTTCCTGACTCACGTCTAATTTACTCGCCCTTGAGCTCAAGACCGAGCTTTTCGAGGGCTTCTACTATCTCATCGACTGCTTTTTCACCGATGCCATCGAGCTCCTTAAGGGCGCTTCCTGACTTACGAAGAAGACCGGCAACTGATTTGATTCCTCCTTCTTCAAGTGAGGTAACGATGCGTGCAGAGAGTCCGAGCTCGTCGAGCTTTACCTTTGCAGGGTCTTTGCCAGCAGGCTTCTCAGGTGCGATTGCGCGAGGCGAATCGGTGCTTGTGCTTCGTGACACCTCCATTTCTTCCTGGAAGCCAACTACGCTTTTGAGCTGGTGAATCATAATCTCGATTGAACGCTCAAGTGCTTCGCGGGGAGATACTGTGCCGTTGGTTTCGATAAGCATGCGAAGGCGATTGAAGTTAGTACGATCGCCGACACGCATGTCTTCTACTTCGTAATTCACGCGGCGAATTGGGGTGAACGTTGCATCAAGCGCAATGGTGCCTATATCTACTTTCTCTTTTGTGAGCACTTCGCGCGGAACATAGCCAAGTCCCCGCTCAATAGTAGCCTCGAGCTCAAACGGAACTTTACCTGCGATGTCAGCAATGTGCTGGTCGAGGTTCGCGATGCCAACCTGACTAGGAAGACTGAAATCAGCTGCGGTAACTTGCTTCGGGCCTTTTACAGACAAAGAAATGGTTTGTGGCTCGTCGCCTAGAAGCGTGAAGTGAACGCGCTTCAAATTGAGCAATATTTCCATAACGGTCTCACGGATGCCTTCGATGGTAGCGAACTCGTGCGAAACGCCATCAATCTTAACGCTCGTGAGTGCTGCACCGGGAAGCGAAGAAAGAATAATGCGGCGCAGGGAGTTACCGAGCGTATGGCCGTATCCTGGATACAGTGAATCTATTTCGTAAACGCCCTGAAGACCTTCTTCTGAAACGACGCGCGGCTTAGACGGAAGTGTAACGTGGTATTCCATAACTCATTCGTGATTACCTGAATTTTAAATAATCGAACTACTGAAAACTAGCGGCTGTAGAACGAAAGGACCGCAACCAGATCGCCTGCGGTATCTGCAGAGCTTTCTGTCGGAACTTCCTGAAGTCCACCCTCCATGGACTTAGGATTCCACGAAAGCCATGAAGCAAGCGTGGGACGCTCGGCAAACTTTTCAGCGAAATTCTCGAAAAGAACTGCAGACTTCGAACCATCGCGCACTGCAATCTTGTCGCCCACACGCATTGCGCGTGATGGAATAGTCGTCTTAATACCGTTCACGGTGATGTGGCCGTGTGATGCCATTTGACGAGCAGCCCTGCGCGATGGCGCTAGGCTTAGGCGATAGAGCACATTATCGAGCCGAAGCTCGAGAAGTCGATGTAGAGTTTCAGCAGGATTCGCTCCTCGCGTTGCCATTGCCTCGTGAACGTAATTGCTGAACTGGCGCTCTGAAAGGCCATACGTCATACGTACTTTCTGCTTTTCAAGAAGCTGCTTACCGAACTCCGTCTGATTATTGCGGCGACCGCTTTTCTTGGTTCGGGCAGCCCGCTCCTCCGCTATTGCGAATTTTTGTGTCTGCGTTTTCGGGAACACGGAAGCCCCGAGTCGCTTGGCAATTTTATATTTTGGTCCTATTTTCATACGATGTTATACGCGACGTGGCTTAGGCGGGCGCGGGCCGTTATGTGGCACTGGCGTCGCGTCCTTAATAGCGCGGATAGCGATTCCTTTTCCGGCAAAAGCGCGCAGCGCTGACTCGCGACCAGCACCAATGCCACGAATGACGACTGACGCTTCCTTAAGGCCGATGGCTGCTGCCTTCTCTCCAAGAAGCTCGCCTACTTTTGCTGCAGCGTATGGTGTTGATTTGCGTGCTCCGGAAAAGCCAAGTGCTCCTGCGGAAGATGACATGATGGCATTACCCTTGTCGTCCGTGAGAACCGCTTTGGTGTTGTTGAACGTTGCTTCGACGTGAAGAATACCGCGCTCGATGCGCTTCTTTGCGATCTTTGAAAGAGCGCGCTCTTTGCGTCCTTGATCGAGGCCACGGCCTGATTTTTTAATGATGCGTTTCTTACCCATAGGAAATTAAGTGATGAACGAAGAATTACGTCTTTTCGAGCGTACGGCGACCAGAACCCATCGTTTTGCGAGTATTGCCACGAACGGTGCGTGAGTTCGTCTTGGTGCGCTGGTTGCGAACAGGCAGGCGACGTTCATGACGTATGCCGCGCGCAGATCGAATGTCCTTGAGACGCTTGATGTCAGTTCCTACCTGGCGACGCAGTTCGCCCTCAATGGTATATGCCTCTGCTAGTGCACGAATACTCTGTTCTTCTTCGGCAGAAAGATCTTTTCCCTTACGGTCAAAGGCAATGCCTGCTTTCGTAAGTATGTCTTTGGCGCGAGTAGGGCCAATACCAAAGATAAGAGGCAACGCGTATGCAAGTTGCTTGTCATCAGGAAGGGTTACACCGGCTATACGCATACGAATAAGTTACAGGTAGAAAAGTAAATAATGAAGTATTGAAAACGATTAGCCCTGACGCGCCTTTCGGCGCGGATTGCGCTTATTGATGCGGTACAAACGTCCACGGCGACGGACAATAATGTCCCCCGGCTGCTGAACCTTAATTGATGCGCGTACTTTCATGTTTAGGTAAGTCGCCTCACGACGCGCGCGCGACCGCCATACGGATCAGTAACCAATTCTACTCGGTCACCAACCAATACGCGTATTCGGTGCAAACGCATCTTGCCTGCTAGATACGCAAGAAGAAGTTCACCGGACGGCATCCTAACCCGAAACAACGAGTTAGGAAGCACCTCTTCTACGGTGCCGGTAATTGCATCTTCCCCTTCTTTATCTACCATGTGAAGCTTCGCTATACTAACAACTCTACTAAATATCGTCAACACCACCCTCCTTCAGAGAGGGCTTACCCGAGCCTAAAATTGCTACTTTTTAGCATTCTTGGCGTCTTTGCCTTCTATGGTTACGGTTATTTTTGCTGGCTCAACCGGGAAAGTATTTTTCCAGAATGGCTTTAAAACAAGAAGGGCGCCCTCTACTTCAGGGAATCCCTCAAGCACTTCATGAGCTCCACTGCGACTCTTTCCTGCCACGGCAGCTGCAATTCTTGATGTGTCGATTTTCCACACAAGCGTCGTCGAGCCGGTAAGGGTAAACGAGAAGGTTGTGTCGCCTACTACCGGGATGAGTCCTTCGTTTGGAGCAAGCGAGAGAGCATCGAGCGATTTGAAAGTGAGTGGTTGGCCAGAATACGTACCAACTGACTGGAATGCTATGGCTCGTGCAAGCGCTTCTTCAGGAAACACAACTCCTCGCGCGCTACCCTTCGTCGTAAGGGTCACCGAGTTCCCTACTCCTGCGGTATCAGGCTGCATTTCATAAACAAACGCTGTGCCTCCAGGGATAAGAACATAACCAGGCTTCACTTGTGCTTGAAGTTCGGTCTTTAGCTGGCTTTCAAGGGTTGATTGAAGTTTTGCATTTTCGGCATTTTTGGTTGCCTGACCGACGGCTGGTCGTGCGCCTAGGAAACCTCCCTGCATGGACTCGCTAGAGCGCGCAGTGACCTTGGTGTAGGTGTCTGAGCCTTTCAGGCCGGGGAGCGTGAACGTAGTAGGTCCTACGTTATGACGTTCACCTGCTTCGTCTGCGTACACGGTAACGGTGAGTGAACCCGGAGTCCCGTTCTTCTGTGGCGGTACGCTGATGGAGTCTTTAATACGGAATATAAGTCCTTCCGGTGTTTCAAATCGCGTATTTTTAATAAGTGCTTGAGACGCTTCTTGTGCATTGGTTACAGTAATTGTTCCTTGTGCCGATTGGGTCACATTTTCCGTCGATTCTGACTCAACAGAATTAGTTGCTGTTTTTTCAACCACTACAACACCAAAGGGAAGGTCGCCCTCTCCTGCCGCAGCGGTAAGTGTGCTTGTCACCTGTACTACATTTTGTGTCGGCGTGACTGCGACCTTAGCGCCTGAAAATGCAAATAGGACACCCACCGAACCAACCACAACCAGAAAGGCCACGATTGCAGTACCTATGGGGAATCGACGCGAACTGCCGTCACTCATGCGAGACCGTTTAGGGGGGCGTGGAGGCAGTACTGGTGGGGGCGGTGTCTGTAACGGCATTTGTTCGCGATTGAGCGTTATCCCGGATGAAAGTCCTTTCTCGCCTTCCATCATCGCCCTTCGGCGAGACGGAAGAATGATGTCGTTCAGATTCTTTTGCATAGAGTGAGTAGTACGTGCCTGGGGGTCCAAGGACTAATGTGGGTAAGTATACCGACCGTAATCGGTCGTAGCAAAGATATACAGACTATGTGTGGATAGACTTTGCACGAGGAAAAGGAACATAGCCTTCTACTGTACTGCCCCGTTACTGCTGTGGCGACTATGTTCGACCTCGTAGGTCGAACATAGTCGCCACTAAAGCGAGTGCTTTAAGCCAGTACTCCCTTGATTCGGCGTACTCCCTGCGCTACCGCCTCTTCTTTCTGTATTTTAAATCTCCGCTCCTCAGCATGTATTTCGCTTGTGTTTGTCACGTGCGGTCCCCCACAGAACTCGAGAGAAAATGAATTCGGAATATCCGCATTTTCTTCTGTCGCGTGGCCGGGTCCGACAGAATACACCGTAACCATATCTGGATACTTCACCCCAAACTCCATCTCGGCCCCGAGCTTTTCAGCTTCTTCCCGCGACATAACACTTCTGGTAACGGGAAGATCCTGGTAAAGAATATCGTTTACGATCTTCTCCACGGCCTCTTTCTGCTCGTCAGTCATTTTTCCTGGCGACGAGAAGTCGATGCGAAGACGCTCAGACGTGATGTTCGAGCCGCGCTGATGCACCTCAGGACCAAGCACCATTTGGAGTGCCTTAAGGAGGATGTGGTGCGTGGTGTGATACCGCACTGTTTGCTCGGCATGATCCGCAAGCCCACCGGCGAATCGTTGCGCGCCCCCGGCGCGTGAGGTTTCCTGATGCTTCTCCATAAGCTTCAGCACCTCGGTCAAATCAATTTCAATTTCGCGTTCGTTTGCGAGTTCCTCCGTCATTTCTACCGGAAATCCATAGCTCGTGAATAGCGTGAACACATCCTCAGGCGTTACTGATCCTGCGGTTGCAAGTTTTCCAAATTCGCGAAGTCCTTGTACCAAAGTTTTGCGGAATTTTTCCTCTTCCGCGCGCAATTCTTCGCGTATTTTGTCCGCTTCCTTAAGTACATGCGGATAGTGGTCCACGTACACGTCGCCGTACCCACGCGCAACATCAGCAAGCACCGCGTCCTTTATGCCGAGACGGTCAGCCTCTCGTATCGCGCGCCGGATGAGGCGGCGCAGCACATAGCCAGCTTCAGTGCTTGAAGGCTTAATGTCTTCGGCGAGCATGAAAGATGCGGCGCGCATATGGTCGAGAATGATGCGAAACGCACGGGTGGTTTCAGGATCTTGACCGTACTTTTTCCCTGAGCGTGCTTCGAGCACGAGGATAGGAGCAGTAAAGACGTCAATCAAAAATACGTCTGGGACACCAAGTGTCGCGAACGTCAGGCGTTCGAGTCCGCCGCCGAAGTCTACGTTCTGTTTTGGAAGATTTGAGAAGCTACCATCTTCGTTCTTTATAAACTGCATAAAGACCGAGTTACCAATCTCAACAAACCTGCCGCAGTCGCAGTTCGGATGGCACTTCGGGCCCCATTTTGTGTCGTGCGGCAATCCAAAATCGTAAAAAACTTCAGAATCTGGCCCGCCTGGCTCGCCTGCAGGCATGTTTGCAGGCACTCCAGCGCGACTCCACCAGTTCTTTTTTGCATCGTAGGCAAATATGCGCTCGTTCCCATTGATGCCGTGGTCGTATCCGGCTTCCTCTGAGCCAATGTTTGCGAACTCGGCGTGGACACCAACGGATTTGAAAAGCTCTGTCCACATCTCAACTGCCTCCATGTCGGGACCCATGCCGGTGGTTTCATCGCCCGCAAACACCGTGACAAAAAGTTTTTCGGGATCAAAGCCGAGTCCTTCTTCTTTATCTGTGAGAAAAGCGAATACCCACGGAAGTTGTTCTTTCTTGAAATAGTCACCAAGTGACCAGTTTCCGAGCATTTCAAAAAAAGTTGTGTGGCGATTGTCGCCCACCTCTTCAATGTCTCCCGCACGAAAGCTCATTTGTGAATTCGCAATGCGATTGCCACCTGGATGATCTTCTCCTAGAAGGTAGGGCACCAGAGGCTGCATACCGCTCGAAGTAAAGAGCGTTGTAGGATCATTCCCGGGCACGATAGGCGCCGAGGGAATAATGGTGTGGCCGCGCTTCTCGTAGAAGTCGAGAAATCGCTTGCGTACTTCAGAAACGGTCATGTGTGTACGATACCAAACGACCTACGACTTCGCGAATGTGCCAGAAGCCGAAATCGAAACTTTGGAGAGGTCGAGGAGCTTTGCTGCCGATTGAATGTCTGCGAGAGAGACTGCTCTCAAAATGCGAGGATACTCCTCTATATATGACAACGCCTTTCC
>Ga0163151_10005711_pt1 | contig 15666 bp, 30 predicted proteins | sample OliLakLV19MP5IB2_FD_145596 | JGI IMG/M metagenome (GOLD analysis project Ga0163151, IMG submission 145596) | Freshwater microbial mat bacterial communities from Lake Vanda, McMurdo Dry Valleys, Antarctica - Oligotrophic Lake LV.19.MP5.IB-2 | ecosystem: Environmental > Aquatic > Freshwater >...
GTTTTGACTGCGGCCTTTATTGCTCCCTCAGCGTGGTAAGCGTGTGTTTCATCCGCCACCGCAACGCGGATTTTTCGCTCAATCGCTGAACGTATTTCCGCTTCGGTGATTTCAATTTCAAGTCTCATTTCTCCTCCGAAAGGCCGCGCTCGTGGCCGTGGTGGCTGTATTCCCACGCCCCGCCGTCCCCGGTTGCATCTGCTTTGTCCTGATGTGCCGTTCGGCATTCCGGGTGCATCTTGATCGTGACAACAGAGTCGTCGAATGAAATCCACATCTCATAGCTCTCGCCTGCCGCAATTCCCTCGCCGCAGCTTGTGCATTGATGGGCCTTGCGTGCCGTAACTGTTTTTGATTCTGTGCAGTGCATGTCAGATCCATTCATAGGAGTCTGTCATCAAAATAATTCCCGCGTCAACTTGTTTGCTCGACGAGTGGCGTAGGCCGTCCGCGCATGGTGCACGGCGTCATACGTCAGGTGGCAACGCTGGCACATAGCCCGTAAATTCTCCGGCTTGCAGTTCTCCGGCGCGTGGTCCAAGTGCGCGACGGTCAACACAACTCGCGCGCCGGTGTCTGGATGAGGTTGACCGTTGTTCGCTCGGCACTCCGGGTAGAGAGGCGATCCCTCGCACTTCTGCCCGGCTCGGCCCCGGATATCGTCAGCGATGCGCTTCCAGTCACGCGGGTAGCGCGCGAGGTTCTCAGGTTTTATCGGCATGATGGCAAGTCCTAAAACGGAATGTCCTCCTCTAAGCTGCCGAGCTTAGCAATCGCCGCCGCCCGCTTCTCGCCAGCCCCGGATTCCCGCGCGTAGTCTTTCGCGGTGGCCTCCTTGTCGGCGCTGTCATCCTGGCGCTTGCCACCAAGCATCTGCATTCTGTCGCAGCGGATTTCGGTGGTATACCGTTCCTGGTTTTCCTTGTCGGTCCATTTGCGGGTTTGCATGCGGCCCTCAATGTAGACCTGCGAGCCCTTCTTCAGGTACTCACCAGCAATTTCCGCCGTCTTGCCGAAGGCTGAAATGCGCACCCATTCGGTTTGCTCCTGCTTCGCGCCGAGCTTATCCGTCCACGTTTCCGAGCAGGCGATACTGAAGTTCGCTACCGCCTCGCCGCTGGGTAGATAGCGAATCTCCGGGTCTTTCCCCAAGTTGCCAATAAAAATACATTTATTCACGGATGCCATTTATTCCTCCCTGTTATTCCGATGTCGCCGGCTCTGCCCTAATGACCGGGCCGCGGTAGTGAATGCTTCGCCCAACTTCTCCCTGGCAGCCGCCACATCGCCACAGAAGTAAAGGCGTGCCAGCCTGTCCCGATCATCGGTCATGCGATGCAAGCGCTTCACGAGATTGGCGAGGCGGCGGTCAATGTCCATCTACACGTCGCCCGCGTCGGCCTTCTCTTCGACCCGGCTACTTTCAAGGTTTCGGATGTTTGCGCCAAAATACTTACCTTTGCTTTCAGCGGACATCAGCGCGTCGTAAGTCTCCTGCGTGACGCCTTGGTAGTCATACGCGCCGCCATTGCGGAAGGTGACGCGCAGGACGCCGGTGGCGGGCTCGAAGCCGGCGCCAGCCAGTAGGCCGCTGCCTTCAATCTGGGTAATGGGAACCATTGGATCCTCCTTGGTGGGTTACTTGCGAGAACCGGCCGTGACGGGTGAGTTTCTTGCCGTCATGCCGGGGATGTTGGTTCTGCCCTCGAATCCCTTGGCCGTCTTATTACAAGCGCTCATGTTCAGGTCCAGCAAGGCAAACAATTCAGCGCGCCCGTTGCAGATCGCCTCGACGATGAGCAGTTTCACGTCGTCCTCGGACAGTCCGGGATTGATTTCAGCAACCCAGTTCGTCCGAAAACTATTACCCTGAATCTTGGCTTGATGAGTTTCCGGCGTGGCGGCGACAACAGCGGCGGCGGTGTTGATCGCCTCGGCAGCCTTGGCCTGGCCATTCTCGATCGCGGCATCTGCCTTCTTGTTGGCCACAGCGACTTGGGCAGCGGCGGCAGCGGCAGCGCGCGCGTTGCCCTCGGCCAGCGCCTTCTGCCGGGCCTTCTCCGCTTCCGCGGCAATACGGTACTGCTCGGCGGCTTTGGCTTCGGCACGGGCCGTTTCCTCGGCGGCTTTGCGTTCGGCGTCCTGCCGGATGCGGCGATCTTCGGCCTCGCGCTCCCGATGTTCTTGGTCAATCCGTGCCTTTTCTTTCTGGTCCCACGTCAGCAACCCGCCGTTCAAGTGCTTAACCGCAAGGTCTAACTCTTCCAGGGCGGGATCGAACAGTGCTTCGGCGTTGGCGATGATGTCCTTAGCCGGCTTCACGAAACCCTTTTTGAGTTCCTTCAGGGTGGTGATGGTCTTGAGGTAGCCATTACGCTGGTCGGCTACGATTTGCGCCATGTCCGTGGAGTCAATCTCGTAGGACTGCGCGGTAGTCAGGGCACCGTCGGCGAGTTTAAGTTTGACGATAACTTCAGGCGTGACCGGTAGGGTAACGGCGAAAGATTCGGGGATGGCGAGTTCAGTGCGCGCGTTCATGAATATTTTTCCTTTATCCGTTGTGCGGTTAGAAGTGCCAAAAACTCGCTAAAGCAAGCGGGGTCGTTGTATTCCTTGAGGCGGACCGGCGTGTTTTCGTTGATGCGCAGGGCGAACAGAACAGCCTTCTTGGCTTCGGGGACTTGCTCCGCGTAGGCGGCGCGGTACGCCGCCAACTGAAGGCCTATAACCTTCCCGGCGAGGAAGCTGCGCTTGAAGTCGACGAAGGCGAACCCGCCGATCATCGCCATATGGCCGTACCGGTCCAGCGTGCCGGCGAACTTGTAAAGCGGGTGATAGACACGAGACTCGGACGCCCGCGTTACGAACCCGGTTTCCTTCACGAACTGGCGCCACTTCGCCAGCACCGGCTTGAGCCAGTCCGGCAGCGTTTCTTCGTCAAGGTCCTTCTTCTCGTCGAGGTCCAGCATGGTGTGAACGGCGACCCCCTTCTGCCGCGCGACCTCAAGCGTTGCCGCCGGAATCACACTGTAGTCGGTGAGTTCGGCCAGCACGCGCGTCACGTTCGCGACCGGTTTCCCGTCCCAAAAATAGCGATGCTGCTCGGCGTCGAAGGTCAGCATTACGCAGTGGGATTTTTGATCCACGATAAAACCGAGTTGGCCTGATCCATCGTCAAGGCTTCGAGCGTCCAGCCCTCTATCACTACCCCGTCGGCGTCATGGCCGAATTTAGTACGTGCGTCGCCCTCGGATAGCGTTGCGTTGACCATCTGGGTTCGAATGGTTTTCAGTGCGCCGGGGCTGATCGGCTTCTTCTCGCCCTGTGTGACTGGGGGCTGCGAGTTGACGGGAGCGGATCCGGACTTTGATTGGGGTTGCGCTACGGGCTCGCGCGGCGCAGTTGAATAGTCGTCTGGCCGTAGATCCTCCGGCAAGTCCTCAATGTCCTGAGTAAAAATGTCGGAGGCGGCGGTGACGTTAAGCGTCATCGCAACCTGTGCGCGCTTACATGCCATTTTTAGGATGGTGTTGGCAAGATCGGCGGGTTCCGTTCGGATTTGCTGTACTTCGTATTCCTCCTTTTTTCCGTTATTCCATCCATACTTGATGCGGCGATGGCTTTCCGTGGCCGCATTAAACTCGCGTTGATAGGCCTTTCGCCATTTATACTTTTCCTCATTAGAAGAACATTCTCCGATGCCCTCGCCAAGGATAGTTCCGGTCCCCTGGTGGGTACCAACGGCCACGACGCGGAACCGGACGCAGCCGGCGGTGGTCAGCTCATCAATGCGATAGCTGACCCCAATCCGGAATGCCATAGCGATCTGTTCTGCGCCTGGCTTCCAAAGTGAAGGTTTTTCCGTGCCGGGTATCTTCCCGTAGTGAGTGCCCTCCTTCATCGTGGAGCGGAGCACTTCCTGGATCAAATTAACGTGGCTTCTAACGTCTGTAGCCGTCATTGGCAGCACATGTTCCGCCTTTACTATCGCATTCATTAAGTTTCCTTTTTGAGACGCTTTAATTCAACGACGCCGGCACCGCCGCAGAGAAAACAGCGGCCATAATTAACGTGTCCACCGGACTGCTGGGATTCAGCAACGCCGGATCCGTCACATCGCGGGCAGCCTTCTTTGAGAATGTCGTACCGCGCAATCGAGGCGGCTTGTAGGCGCAAGGCCTGATCGAGTAGGTTCATTTTTTTGTCAACTGTGTGAATATCACCTTATGACCCCTGGATCGAAGATAAGTAGCCGCTTCCTCCTCGCGCTGGGCCTCATCCCGCCAGACCTGGGTGACGTGGCTGAAGTTGTCCAGTCGTTCGGCTGGCGAAAGGAAGTCGAAGGAAAGGAAGTCGAGGAAAGCGTCGGATTTGTTCATCAGTATCCCCAAAATTTAGAAAGCATTCCGGCAAAAAAACAGACTGCCAGATACCAGAGAAAAAGGAGAGTCCAGCTAGAGAGGCCCATCATTCATCTCCTGGAGGCTAAGGGCCGGACTGGTTACCGGCGCTCCTTGTGAGTTAATTGATTACCCGCTGCTGTCCACGGGCCACCCTAGCCATCGAACGAGAGACTAGCAAGACATTCCAGCTTTAGTCAATGATTATTTAATTGCATTCTCCGAAAAGCAATGCTACCGTGACGGCATGGACAAACCAATATTAGAATATGTGCTTACAGAGCTGCGGGATCGCAAGGGTTATTGGCCGGCGATTGCAGCGAGGACAAAACTGCAATATTCTTGGCTAACTAAGTTAGCGCAAGGGGGCATTCCGGAGCCTGGAGTTAACAAAATTCAGAAGTTAGCGGACTTCTTCCGCGCGCATTCGCGTGAATTAACTGATCGCCGCGCATGCAAGAGCCGGCGATGAACTGCCCGCTTCACGGCCTCCAGATTGGCCGTACTCGGTGTCAGTGGTGTGGGCATGACCCCATTTTCCCGCGTCGTCCTCCCTCCTCCCCGGACGACGTTTTGCCGCGCACCTTACTCGGTGTCGCGGCTATTTTATTCAAGTGAAGCAATAATCTTCGACTTCGACATTATTACGGCGCTCGCCATCAGTTTCGGCGTTTTGATAGTGGTGTTTTTTATCGCGGATCAGGTTTGCGACGAACCGGAGGACTGGAATGATTGAACTTTACGCGGTGTTTCTAGGTATGCAGGTATTGGGCGCGGCTTGGCTGTTTCTGGTTTTGGCGACGAGGGACAGCTAAAAATTTTAGCCAATTTGTAGATTTTAATTGACATGCGTGTAGTACATAACGTTTACTCAACAGTAACGAGGAAGAGATCAATGCCTAATCGACTCTTGCGTGAGGGTATTTGCTCTAGCGACGCGATCGAAAGTCTTTCTCCGGAACTGGAGGTCATGTTCTACCGATTGTTGGTGGTGTGTGATGACTACGGGTACATGGACGCAAGACCGCCCATATTAAAAGCCCAATGCTTTCCCCTGAAGGACAGCGCTACGCAAGCCAAGATCCAATCTTGGATCGACGAGCTTGCAAAGCAAGGACTCATAGCCGTCTATGAGAAGGACAATAAACAGTTCCTTGCTATCTGTAAATGGGAGCAGAGGGCCCGTAGTAGGCAGAAGTACCCCGGGCCAATGGACGAAGGTTGTCAGTCAATTGACCGTCAATTGTCTGACAACTGTCAGACAGATGACCGCCTGGGTTGGGGTTGGGGTTGGGGTGGGGGTAAGGGTGCTCATTCTGAGCGGCTTGGCAATTGTCAGACAATTGACGGTCAATTGCCTGACAACGGTCAGACAGATGACCGCATGGGTAGGGGTAAGGGTAAGGGTGCGCATTCTGCGCGGTTTGACCGTTTCTGGTTTGCATATCCGCGAAAGGTTGCCAAGAGGGACGCATTGAAGGCGTGGATGAAGATCGTCGCCGATGACGATCTTACGGAAAAGATCGTCACTGCCGTTATTTCCGCGAAAACTTCAGTGCAATGGTTGAATGAAGGCGGGAAATACATCCCTTTCCCGGCTACGTGGCTCAATCGAGGGCAATGGGAAGACTCCGGAATCGAAGCAGATAAACGGATGGTTATGTGAAGGTTGATTTATTCCTTTCGCATCTCCAAAAACTCCGCAGAACATCGCGGCAAAGCTGGGTTGCTTGTTGTCCTGCCCATGAGGACAAAAGCCCGAGCCTGACTATCCGCGAGAAGGACGATGGCCGCGTGCTTGTGCATTGCTTCGGGGGATGCTCGGTCGAGGAAATTCTGGGCGCGGTCGGGTTGACGTTTGACGCTCTTTTTCCCGACAGGTTGGTGGATAACGCAAAGCCATTTCGTAGGCCGTTTCCAGCGGGGGATGTGTTGGCAGCGTTGTCGACGGAAGCGATGATTGTTGCGGTTGCCGCAAGCAACATTCGGCAGGGTGTCGAGTTATCGGCGGTGGATCACGAACGCTTGTGGACGGCGACTAATCGCATTGTTGCGGCCAAGGAAATGGCAAATGGCTGATGCCGAAAAAGGCGCGTCAGTCATGGATGCTGCTATCGCGCAAAAACCACGCATTGCAACGGCGTCGGCCTGGCGGCGGCAAATTCGTGAATTGTGGAAGAAAGGACTGACACCGGGGGACCGGACAGGTTGGCCGAGTTTGGATCAGTTTTATTCAGTGGCCGAGGGGCAATTAAGCATAGTCACCGGCTGGCCGAGTTCGGGAAAATCTGAATGGCTAGATGCTTTGTTAGTGAACCTTGCGAAACAGGATTGGCACTTCGCAATTTTCTCACCCGAGAATCATCCTGTTCCTGTCCACATTGCCAAGCTCATGGAAAAGATTGTCGGCAAGCCATTTGGTCATGGGCAGACAGAGCGGATTGCAGAGGCCGAGCTTGACGAGGTGGCCGATCAACTGGGGCAGTCCTTTGCGTTTATAGAGGCGATTAACGGCGCGGTGTCCATCAACGATGTGATTAACGCGGCCATGCCGTACCTCTCGAAGTTTGAGGGTAGGCGCGGATTAGTTATTGATCCGTGGAACGAGTTGGAACATTGGAGGCCGTCGAACCTTTCGGAGACTGAATACGTTTCACAGACGCTTTCCACAGTTAGAAACTGGGCGCGGACAAATAAGATCCATGTCTGGATTGTCGCGCATCCGCAGAAAATAAAAAGAGAAGACGGAAAGTTGCCCATCCCGAGGCCGGACATGATTTCCGGGAGTCAGCATTGGTGGAACAAGGCTGACTGCGCAATAACGGTATGGAGAGACTTTGATAATTTGGATTCTCAAGACGTGGATGTGTACGTGCAGAAGGTGCGGTTTAAGCACATTGGCAGACCTGGATTTGTGACGCTGCGCTATGACAGATTGACCGGGCGTTATCACGAGAAAATATCTATGGTCCCCAAAATGATCGCCAGACCTTACGAGGGGGTCGGTTTATGATTGATTTATTTTATCCGCCGAAGCCGCACGAACTACAGAACCGGATGCCGGATTACGTTCATCTAATCAAGGATGATCCAGACGAGACGATTGAGGTCTCGCCGTACAACAAGCGCCTGGCACAAATGCGGGCATGGCATGAGCGGAAAAGAGCAAAAGAATGTGGGCCTGAAGCATGACCCCGTACAAGCGCAAGGAAGTGATCGGGAATGCAACGCTGTACGAGGGCGACGCGCTGGCGGTGCTGTCTGACTTGCCGGATCAGTCCGTGCAGTGCTGCGTGACTTCGCCGCCGTACTGGGGGCTGAGATCGTACATTGCAGATGGCGACCCTCTGAAACCGTTGGAACAGGGTTCGGAACCCACGCCCGCAGAGTACGTCGAGAAGATGGTCGCCGTTTTCCGCGAGGTGAAAAGAGTGCTGCGGGATGATGGTACGCTTTGGCTCAATTTGGGTTCAAGTTATGCGTCAAGCGGCATGGGCGGCAATCCTGATGAAAGCGAATTCCGCAAACAGGCGACTAACGCTGGTAGTCTGATACCAGGGCGATCAGCGCCGCATGGATTCAAGCCGAAAGACATGGTTCCGATACCGTGGATGGTTGCAATGGCCCTGCAAGCCGACGGCTGGTATCTCCGGCAGGACGTCATCTGGGCGAAGCCAAACCCGATGCCTGAGTCGGTGCGCGACCGTTGCACAAAATCCCACGAATACCTGTTCCTGCTGGCGAAGTCGGAGAAGTATTATTTTGATGCCGATGCGATTCGGGAGGCCTTTGCCGACGACCGTATGGGCAATCCGGGGGACTATGCCAAAACAAGCGCGTTCGACAGGGGCGTCAACAATGACCGTAAAGACGGGGGATTCATTGGTAACGGCGGCGGTTGGAATAGCGGCGGTGAAACAACTGGCCGCAACAAGCGCAGTGTCTGGACTGTCACCCCCGAGCCCTTCAAGGGAGCGCACTTCGCCACCTTCCCGCCGAAGCTGATCGAGCCCTGCATCCTCGCTGGTTGTCCTGCTGGTGGTGTAGTTTTGGATTGCTTCAACGGCAGTGGAACGACCGGCCTAGTCGCGCTACAGCACGGCAGGCAGTACGTCGGGATCGAGTTGAACCCCGAATATCTCGGCCTCACCATGCCGCGCATCGAGAACGCCCAAAAACAGGAGCGCATGTTCGCATGACCCCGTACAAGCGCAAGGAAGTGATCGGGGGGGCGACGCTCATGAATTGCGATTGCATGGAGTACATGGCAACGCTACCGGACAAGGCGTTCGATCTGGCCGTGGTTGATCCTGAATACGGAATCAACCTTAAAGGCCCGTGCGGTCATTTTGAAAAGTATGGGACATTGCAGTCAATAAACGAAAATCCACCCAGTAACGAGTATTTCTTGGAACTGTTTAGGATTTCTGCGCGGCAAATAATATGGGGAGGAAACTATTTTGTTTTGCCTCCGTCCCGTTGCTTTATTGTGTGGGACAAGGGCGCATCAATGACTGGTAGGAGCTTTGCGGAGTGCGAGCAGGCATGGTGCGGCGATGATGATGTTGCAAGAATTGTTCGAGTAAATCCCAATCAGGCAAACCGCTTTCACCCCACCCAAAAGCCCGTAAAGCTCTACGAATGGCTGCTAACCAACTACGCCAAGCCGGGGCAAAGGATACTCGACACGCATCTAGGCTCAATGAGCAGCGTTATCGCCGCTTTGAACATGGGCTTTGAAATAACCGGCTGCGAGCTGGACGCCGATTACTTTGAGGCTGGATGCAATCGTGTACGCGACGCCCAACGACAGGAGCGCATGTTCGCATGAGCGACGAAGCTATTGAAGCACGGATGCAGGATCTCCGTGAACTAGCCAAGCGATACTCCAAGGCCTACGCGACCCGCGAGTATTTAGAGGAATTCAAGAGGTCGAAGTTGGCGATCATGATGAAGAAATACGAGCGGGTGGGCTTTGCTACCGCAGCGGCGCAGGAGCGCGAGGCTCGGGCGGATCAAGAATATATTGATTTGCTCGACGGGTTAAGGGAGGCGGTCGAGCAGTCCGAGGCGCTACGGTGGGAGCTGAAGATTGCGGAGATTGGAGCCGAGGTCTGGCGCACGCGGCAGGCAAACATACGGGCCGAGCGAAAGGGGTACGGTGCATAATGGACTCTAAACAGCAATTTCGCGCGTTATTCGCGGAACACGAACCGGAGCTTCTGGGTTGTGTGGACGAGTTGATTGAGGAATTTGGCCGAGGCCCAAGGCAGAAGCTCACGGTTTATTGCCCGGTGAAACTAGACATCACTTTGCCGGCGCCGGCAAAGCGATAATGGCGAAACGTAAGAAGAACTTACGGCAACTGAAGGGGATGTGCTGGAAAGTATTTTCCGAATACATTCGGCGAAAAGACGCAGACGAGGGCGGGACGAATGAATGTTATACCTGCGGAAAATATGCGCACTGGAAAGAGTTGCACGCTGGGCACTTTGTGGGGGGGCGAAAAAATGCAGTGTTGTTTGATGAGCGCGTCGTTCGCCCGCAGTGCATCGTATGCAACATTTTTCTGGCGGGCAATTACGCGGTTTATACCTTGAGGATGTTGGACGAAAACGGGCGACAGTGTGTCGATGATTTGCTTGCGCTGAAAAATCAAACCCTGAAAGTCACGCGCTCAGATTTGGAAGAAAAGATCGCGCATTATCGGCAAAAACTTGCGGAATTGTAATGACGAAGGCAATGCGGCTGGAACTGATAAAAAAGTGGTCCCTGCGATTAACGCAGAAGGATCTCGCCAGGGAATACGGAATCAGCGAGTTGGCGGTAAGCGGGATAGTGTACCGCGCGCGGCACGGGAGCAAAAAACGCAAGGCAGCGGGTTGACGCAGATGACCCGCCCCAGCCTCAAGGAAAGCGTCGGCACCGCGGTAAATACCAGCAACCTGAAGTCCGACATCCTGGTAGAGGGTGCAGCGGACCGACTGGCCGCCCTGGCGCGCGCTGATGCCCTGGGATCGGCGCTGTGGCGGTTGAAGGCCGGTGGCGACCTGACCGTCCTGAAACGCGCGGCGGCCCTGCTGGCCCTGCGGGCGAGGCGGGAATTTCTGTTTCCGGCCAGTCCGGCGCTGATGCTGGAAATCTGTTCGAGAATCCTGAACGAGTGGCTGCAGGATAAGTGCCCAAAATGCAAAGGCCGCGGCCGTACCGGGATGGGCACCGGCTCAGTGGTTCGCCAGGTGGCGGACTGCGAGGGTTGCGCCGGATCAGGACGGTCGCAGCACATCGGGGGTATTAGCGCGGCGCTCCTGGAGAGCAGCGAGTACGGCCCAATCTCGCCGGAGTTGCGCCATTTTTTACTTAGCACGACGAAGCCCTGCCCGGACTGTAGCGGCGCGGGCAAGGTGATGAAGGACAAGACCGTCAATAAAACCTCGCTCGGGAAGCCCTGCTATCAGTGCCTGGGCACCGGCCGTAGCCGCGTTAACGGCGCCGAGCGCGCCGTTGTGGTCGGCGTTACACGGCAGGCGTACTGGAAAACCTGGGACGTCCGATTCAACGCGGTCCGGCACATGTTGGCGGTCGCCGAAGGGGAGCCGGCCGAGAAGGTCCGCGCCGCCCTGCGCGGTCCGCGTCCAGCCACAGATCCGGATTCGCCGACCTTCGTACCCGTGACCGCCCGCGAAATATAGAGGAATTAGCTATATTTCGCGCGCGACGGTCCGTTGGGTGAGCGCGACAAGGGTAATGCCGCGCGACAGGTTACCCTGCCCGACCTCGCGCAACCAGTCGGCAAGCGCCGGGTCCAACATTACGTTAATGCGCACCTTTCGGTTCGGCCCGGTTAGAGGTCGCCCTGGTTTGCGGTTCATCAAGTTAGTATCCACTCTCTTTCCGTAAAGCTCTGTAAACGGCAACTATTGGATCGCGCTTCGCCCGATAGGCGGTTTCAATCAGGTCGCATTGATCGTCGTAGTCTGCATCAATCTTCTTTATTTGCTCGGCATGGGCAGCGTCTATTGCCCTAACGTGCTCCCGGAGTGTGTCTAATTTTTTTAGTGTCTCTTCACAAGATTCTACCCTGGCCACAGCTACTGGCGCCGAATCCAAGAATTCAGCCGTATCCCCTTCTTTAACCGCGAAAGATTGAGCGCTGGCGATGCTGGCGAAGGCTTTCATGTGCCCGCCGGGCCGCCGTCGCATTCCATCGCGCATTCGGTGTCGGTTGTGCATTGCGCGCGGATAGGTTGCAGTGAGTGCGCTACAGCTACCAAGAACAAGGCATTGACGACTATGGCGAGAATGAACGAACGGATAGAGTAGGTTTTGTACATTTTTGATCTCCTAGTGGTTACTTCAAGCATTCGGTCAAGCATGCGACCACCTGCCGCACCCCCGCGTGAGCAGGGGCGCTGGCCAATTACCCTTCGAGGACCGCGTATTCGCGACTCAGGTTTAGCTCTCCGACCTGCACCGCAACGTGGACGCTGTACCGTTCGATCGCCCATTCGTCGGCGGATTTTAGACCGCCTTTATGGAGTCTCAGTGTTGCTTTTGAGCCAGGGATTGCCGCCTCCGCGCGCTCCATCAGTTCAATGGCGCCATCTGAGGGCGCAAACGGCGCATCAATTACGCCGAACTCCACGGCATCATCGTCATCCGCATCGGTCTCCTGGCGGACCTCGATCTCCGTGATTTTTTCATATTTTGGCGCGTTCTCCATTTGAGAAAACGTCTGTTCGCGAATCCCGTCCACGATCTCCGATTCGGCCAGCAAGCTCCGCGCGTGGCGCTTTTTCTGCCCCGCGGTCCCGTTCGCCAAGGCCCAGGCGTCAAGCTGCTGTTTCCTCCGGGATGCGGCCGCCTCTGAAGCAGCATCCGCGACCGCGATTGCGGCGCGCGCGACCTCATCCCGAGCCGCTTTTTCCGCATCGTCGAGAGCCAATAGAGTATTTAGCACCGCGACCTCGGCCACGATCTCCGCGCGCTTGGTCACTACCCCCGGGTCCGCTTCGACCGCGGAGCGATCGAACCTCGGAGTATGGGCCGCGCAGGGATCTACGGCGATCCACTTCCTGGTATCCCCGCCACCTGACCACAATAGTTGTATTAGTTGCTCCAGTGGCGCGGCCACGTACCAGGCGATCTGTTGCGCGGTGTGCGCATCGCGCTGCGTTGCGAGGTCGCGTTGTTCCGCAATCTCGCGGTCAAGAATCTGCATTACCGCCTCGGTGCTGTGGGATTCAGCCCCATGTATAACGGGCATCTTGTCCCGCTCGGAGTATTTTTGCGCGAGAACTGAACGCTGTTCTGCACTCAGCAGCGTGACATCGACCTCTATATCTCGGCAACCCTGATCGTTGATGCCTGCATTAATTGCTAGTTGGGTGGACACATATACTCGTGCTGTAGTCATTTGCATCTCCTTGAGATTTGCCTTCGGTCCAAGACCTCAGGCGGTGCCGACATCCGGTCGGCGCGGGTAGGCTGGGTTAGAGGGTGACTTTTTCGGCTAGTCGCTCTGATATTTCGCCGCTTTTGGCCAGGCTGTCGACAAAATCCACAAAGGCGCAGCGTATATCTGCCGGCTGATCATTCTGCCGTTTGGTCTGATCGTACTGATTAGTACCCTTCATGGCGCTCCAAAAAGCCGCCCTAATTTGTTTTTGCGTTGTCATGATCTAGCTCCTTAAATCCTCTAAGTTGTTGAAAAGTTAGCTAATACTCGCTATTAGTGACAGATTCGAGTTATAATGACGGTATGATTAGATGGTTAAAAAGTTAGTGACTACTCCAAGGCCCGAAGGCTTTGGGAAAGGGACTTAAGCTCGAAACTGTTCAGCGCCGCCAAAGAGTCATCCATTCGCCGCTGTCTTGCAGGTATTGGATTTCGGTGCAGCCGACGCCCATAGCCCAATCTAGCGGGGCAAAAGCTAACTGGCTGGCGCTGTCGTCTGAGATGCCCTCGTAGTACAGATTGCCGTCATCGTCCAGCAGGCGGAAGCGATGGACCAAGTCGATTGACGGCTCGTCATCGCGCCAGCCTCTGCCGTCGATGTAATTGCGGGTGATTTTCCATTTCATTTCGTCTCTCCTCAGTCATAGTCACAGGGCGAAATATAGACACTCAACTAATAAGTGTCAACTAATATGATACGGATATAATTGTGGACACGTATATAATAGGTGTGTAATGTTCGGTCATGGTCGCAAATGGCCATGACACCAGGCCCCGGTGAATACGGGCAGAGGAGCAAAAAATGCAACAAATCACTAAAGACGTAAAAGTCGGTATCTGGGAAAACTCAGCCTACATTGCAAACGTGTACGCGGACAAAATAATTCTAACGATTCCCTACGTAAAATGGATTGGCAACTCAGGCAACTACGCTGAGCGCAAGCTTGCGCTGCGTGACATTGCCATCATCGCCAAAGTGCTCGCCGACCTGGCCGATGGCGCCGAAGACTCCGCTTGGGAAAAAATCGGGCGTGCAGCGCAAGATGACCGCCTCGACCCTCCGGCTTAATATTAAGGCGTAATAATGTTGCACCCCACGCCGCAAAGGAGAAACAAAATGAGCAACAAAATTAATAGTTTAGATGAGGTCGTATACGTCATCAAAGACGACAAAACGATTATTGAGTCATCCATCCGTGACCTGGACGGGTACGTCGAGGAGACCACTACGCCGCGGGGCGTAGGCCCGATCTTGCATCTACGAGGTGCTGAACTCTGGAGCTGGGGGCATCAGGGCAGCAATCCGCACCTGGTCGCGGCTTACGACAGCGAGGCCGAGGCGCTGGAGGCGCTTGAGGCGCTTAACTTTCGCATCGAATTTCTGGAATGGCGGGGACTTCATGCCCTTCTCGACCCGCGCCGAGGCTGAGACGTTCCTACAGGAAGGAGAAGTCTGAGGTACTGCCGTTGCTGCCAATAGAGCTCCAATGGCAGTAAAGGCAGTGCCAGGCGCCGGGCTACCGGGAAAGCGAGGCATCCAATGCGAGGCGCCGATATCCGGAGTTAACGGGAGTTAACGGGAGTTAGCAGAAGTTAACGGGAGTTAACGGGAGTTGACAGAAGTTTACGAAGCGTATACATTTCGCCCCAATGATGGCGAAGGTATACGGAAAGCCCCTGGCGGACACCTGCCCGGGGCTTTTTCTTTCTGGTGAACGTCTGCGTTCCTGGCCGACTAGTCACAAACTGGGCGGAAAGTACAGAATTCTGACGAATATGTCGTAATTCCCGCACGCCGATTAGTCATTACGGGGGGGTGTATGCGCCGGCTTCTTAGTTGCCTGATTGCCATTACCGCCGCGCCTCTGATCCCCGCCAATGCGGGAGAGCTGAGCCCGGAAACTGCGGCAGTGGTCTACGCTATGGCACACAGCGTAAGCGGGTATAAGCTGCCAGAGCAGGCGCCGCAAATCCACCTAATCACGGTCGCGAAGCTACGTGCTGTCGCTTGCCCGGGCCGGGACTGCGCCGTTCGCGGTCTGCAGGCCAAAAACATGATTTTCATCGACATGGAAATGGACATGGACGACCCATTTTCCCGCGCCATCCTATTCCATGAGATGGTTCACTATCTGCAATGGGCCAGCGGCGGCGATGCCAGGGACTGCGCGGATTGGTTGCGGCGAGAGGTGGAGGCCTACAGCCTACAGGCCGCTGTTCTACATAAAGTAGGTCTACGGCTGGCCACCCCGATCCTGCCGAGCTGCGCATGATTACCATCCGGGAGTTTTTCAGTAACCCGACCACCGGCGAGGAAAAGCCGCACCTGCCGGAACAGGAGGACGCGGCCCATACCATGCTGCTGCGCCGCCAGGCACTGCGAAATGACTACTACGCCTCCACCGGGCGAGCCCCGGCAATAGATCCGGACACCGGGACCGAAATCAGCGGGCGGAAGGGCGGGAGCGGCGGCGGCGGGTTTCGGCTGGAAACTGAAGAGGGGTCTGGCCGGTCGTCGCACAAAATCCTTTTCATACAGGCCAGGGACGGAACGTGGAGCCGCGACCCAATAAGGGCGCAGGCCGGTATGGATGACTACGACCCGGGCAACGCTTTCGACCGCTGGCTAGATCTCTTTGAGTACACCGACGGCCGAAACAGCAAGCTAGAGGACCACGACTTGTATCGCGAGAGCCCTGAAGACACGCCAGGATGGGTCCATCTAACCACGCGCTCCCCGCGATCCGGTAGGCGGACCTTTAAACCGTAGAGGAATTCTATATGCTGAACGAAATCGTGACCGCAAAC
>Ga0163151_10005713_pt1 | contig 15665 bp, 18 predicted proteins | sample OliLakLV19MP5IB2_FD_145596 | JGI IMG/M metagenome (GOLD analysis project Ga0163151, IMG submission 145596) | Freshwater microbial mat bacterial communities from Lake Vanda, McMurdo Dry Valleys, Antarctica - Oligotrophic Lake LV.19.MP5.IB-2 | ecosystem: Environmental > Aquatic > Freshwater >...
CGCCTACGCATAGCCCGCTCGCATTCGCTCGCGCTGGCTGCTCTGGCGTTGTGTGTTCGCTCTGTGGCTTCGAGAGAGTTTAGTGGCGTCTCAAAGAATTATGGATTGTGCCACGGCACAAATAAATCCATATGTGCTTGCCCCACCCGCCCTATGCGCGCACAAAGCCCGCCCGCTAACGCGGACGGCTCCCTTATACTATTTTTGAATAAATAGATTCAATAAAATTTTTAACTTCATTGGTTGTGTCTATTCCATTCCAATCATCAACACTCATTGCTTCAATAACTTTAATATTCAATTCTTTTTTGAATCCATTTAAATTACTTTCTTTCAAATATTTCTCGACATCTGTGTTTTCATTTATAGTAAGTGTTAAGGCACTTATTTCTGCAATTCTTGGATTTTGACTCTGTTCTCCTTCTTTTGATTTAATTTCAGCAATATAGCATTCTTTTATTTTTTCAGGACAACAATAATTTTCAATTTCTCTTTTTGACAGTTTACAGAAAATTGCATCATCAGCTTCACAACGCTGCTTTATTTTTTCTTTCTCCTTTTGTTTAATTACATCTCCATTATCTCCATCAACCAAAACGGCATACTTCGCTCCATTTATATGCTTAAATAAATCTAGGTCTGCATAGTTGGACAACGAAGAACCCCCACCAATAACACATGCTATCTCATCTGCAACAAGGTTTTTATTTAAAATTTTACTTGCTAAACATCTCAAGAAAAGAACATCATCTCGCCCCTCAACAAACACCAAAAACTTTGATCTTTTGATTAAACTATAATCTGGTCTTATTCCTAATTCTGAAATAATTTTGTTTATAATACCATCAGAATCCTTTTCATATTTTGATATACCACTAGTATTTTTTGTAACTAAAATTGAATTTGCACCATTTGTAGCACCAGCAAAAACAGGTGAATGTGTTGTTAGAAAAAATTGAGATGTCTCTGATATTTCAATAATTGATTTTAATAAATCTTCCTGTGCCGACGGATGCAAAAATGTTTCTGGTTCTTCAATAGCAAAAATTTGATTCTTCGCGCCTTTTTTGTTTGCTAAGTATTCAAAGTAAGCAACCATTAACAACCTTTTAAATCCTGTACCTTTATGTGAAATAGGAACATCAAAGGCATCACCGTCGAATTCTAGGTTCAAGTCAAATTTTTTGAGAGATTTTGTCCAGTCAAATTCTGTTGTTGGATTAAATTTTTTCAAACCAGAAACATTTTTGACCATGTATTTTCTGATCTCTTCAAACTCAATGGCTAAATCTGCTTTTAATCCTTTCTCAATTTCTTCCGTTTTGGTCTTCGTAGTTTCAAAATAACTAGATACTATAGGCTTAAATTGCGATTGAAAATTTGTTGCATCAACACTTAAATCTTGTTCAGCATCAAATAGAGAATATTCGGGAAATGATAATTCCTCGTAGGTTTTCTCAATATTTTTTATAAAATCACCGATTAAATTATAACGATCTTCTCGATCAGCACTAGATAAATGACTCTTAATTTGATCAATCCTTATAACATTCTTTTTTCCTCTGCCAGATTTTTCGGGAGTTAATCCCGCCTCTGTAATCAAAGTATTTAAATCTTCTTCCTTTTTGTTCCACAAATCTTGATATTTTTCTTCCTTAAAATCAAAACATTTATAATATGCATTTGATTTTGGCTTGCCATTTATAACCTCAAATTCTTTTTTGATTGTTATAAATTTTTCACTATCCACTGCTAGATCATCAATTTCAACAGGTGATGAAAATGAAACTTGTATCGATACTTTTTCTTCTTCGAGTTTTCCTTTAAAAACATCCTTAATATCAAATTTCTTTTCATCAAAAAAACAATCTAATGCTCTCAAAATAGTCGATTTTCCAGAATCATTCTTTCCAACAAAAGTGTTTATTCTTGAGACATTCAAGTTTTCCAGAATGTCTATACCGCGGAAGTTTTTAATTATTATTTTTGAGATAAACATATTATTTCAATTCCAAAAACTCCCAGCCTTTCAAGTCGTTTGGATTATATTCATATTTTTCAGAATCGTTATATCGCCAACTTTTCTTTTCCTTAATAACAATTCCCCCAAACAATTCTTTGCCATTTTTATTTTGCTCCTTAATGTATTTTGCTAACCCTTCCGCTCGCTCTTTTGCAGTTTTAGCATAGATACCACCTTTTGTATCAAAAAGCCCTATTTTGCCGTTTTTCATTTTCACAACAAAATCAGCATAGAAAGGCAATCCAACACCATTTTCGATATACGGGACGGCAAAATAGGTAGCATCGCTGGCACCGTTTTTAAACCACCAATCAACTTGCTTTGATCCCTCAAGAAATTCCATAAAATCTACTTCAACACTACTATCTTCCTCAATCAATTTCTGTTGCGGTCCTTTTTCTGCCGTTTTAGCAAAGTAAGGTTGTATTACAGATTTTTTGTAATCCTTTTTCTTGAAAGAAAGACTGTAGTTTATAACTTCTGGAACATTCCAAGGCTCGTCATTTTCAACAAGTTTATTTTTTCCTTTACCAATCTTTTCTTGATACAACTCTTTTGATCGGTTGATAACATCAATGACTGCTTGTCGATTATCTTCTGCCAAAACGACTGCTTGAATTTCAGGCCATCTGTCTTCGTCTCTGGACGCGCCAAAGAAAGCATAAAGTGAGCTATTAATACGCTTAATTGAGCGCGTTTCTGGAGCAAAAGGATCAAGGTTATCACGAACGAACATATCAAAAGCAAATTGCAATTCCGATTCTGTTTTTGGTAATTTCAAGGTGCCAGCTCTTTCAATGTCTTTTGCTTCTTTGTCTGTATCAATAATGCGACCACTTGCAATAAGTTTTGTATCAACAATGCTATGTTTGAACGATACTCTTTTTGCTAAATCCAATTCTTTCGCCGCTTGTTCAAAAATAGGGTAAAAATCAGACGATAAACGTGTTTCTTCACGAAAACGCTTTGAGTGATGAGATAAAAGATTGATCTTTTTGTACGATTCAATTCTTAAACCTTTATGCACTTTAAAATCAGGCAAAATATCCTTATCAATTCTTGTATCGATATCTGGCAAGCTAGTATATAGATAAGCTCTATTTAATTCATCGCTTCCATAATGCTTATGCTCTGGCATACGCATTACACGACCAAGAGTTTGAATTGAGAAAGTGATATTTTCATCTGTCCATTGTCGGAAAAGCACAAGAATTGTTGCACGAGGACAATCCCAACCGAGCGCAATGGCTTGTTTAAACAACATTACTTCAACTTCGTTTTCAGGTTTTTCTATGTTATCAAGGTTTATTTTTTCATTACCCGTCAAGTAAATAGCGAGCCGAGGATCATCTTTCACATAGCCAAATTTTGAAAGCATTCGCAACACATCTTCTTTTTTATCAGGAACACCTTGTCTATTGTCTGGTAGCTGAATAAGTAAAAGTGGATTGACTGATGAATTTTCTTTCTTCTCAAGAATTTTTTGTAGTTCATTTCGTTTTTCGATCGCACTTCGCAAAATAAGCTCGTCGGCGGATTCGTCACTTTTTCTTTTATCTATTACATAATTTTCAAAGCCGTCATTTACGACAACTTCCTTTTTGATCATGCCTTCTTTGCGCACATCCTCAATTTTTACAGGTACGATATAATCACTATTGATTTGTGGAGTAGCAGAAACCTCAACCGTTACCTTTGGTCCAAGTTTTCTGATAATTTCCTGTGATTTATCACTATTTGCAGTATGATGACTTTCATCAATTATTAAAATAATTGTTCGTCCCGCTTCTATTGTTCGTGCAACAACTGTATCCAAGTTATTATCTCGCTCATTTGCACGGACAAAAACATTACCTTCTTTATTGATACTTGCCCAGTTTAAGAAAAGAATTTCATTTTGCCTGATTTGGCGATTTTCAAGGTCTTGAAAGTACGAACAACGCAAACCAACGCCATTTTGATCGTAGTATTTTTTCAAACTATTTCGGCTTTGGTCATGCAATTTGTTCACGGCAATCCAGACAAAGGCAAATTTCTTGCCGTCTATGCGTGCGTCAATGAGACGGCGCAAAAACTCTGCCGTCATTAAAGTCTTTCCCGAACCAGTCGGCGATTTGAAAACAACAACCTCGTCATTTTGAGATTCCAAAAGTTCGTTGACTTCTGTTTTCAACTTAACGATTGCTTTTTCTTGATAGTCTTTAAATTCAATCATAATAATTATCTAAAAATTTCCTGATATACCTTCAAAATGATTTCTGGTATTGCTTGCAGTACGACCTTATCCGTAACATCGGCAAACTGCGCCGTGTGCGGATCATCTCCAAGTGAAAATACATAAGTATTGATTGAACCGTCAATTTTCTTGATTGCTTTCTTGTATTCATCAATCGCGTCTTCATAGAAGATAATTCCGAGATGTCTGCCGTCGTTGCCCTTAAAAATCTTGTAATCGTCGGTTTCGGTTATAAGATCATAAATACCTTCCTTGATACAAAGCATTTCGGTACATTTATTTACCAACTTGTGCTTATTTTTGTCAGAAGGTTCAGATTCTACAAAATCATAAGCAGTATAGTATTTGAGATTTCCACCAAGCCCTTCAAATCTTTCGCCCTTGTTATTTTTATAACCTTTTATTACTTTCTGAAGTCTTGGTTGGCAAACATCCGTCGCAATTTTGTTTTCATTATTTGTACATAGAATAAACTTACGCTTTCCGCCATCTTCTTTGTTTAAATCCAAAACTGCATGACCTGTTGTTCCAGAGCCAGCCATGAAATCAAGAATTATTTTAGGATTTGGATGTATTGAATTAAGCAAATATCTTGAGACCATGTGAGGTTTTGGATAATCAAATTTTACCTCCATTGTTGAAAGTAAGTCATCATCACTTGAAGCATTGGAAAAGATTGAGGGAGTGTTTTGAAGTAGATTATCCTCTAGATAATATTTTCTTTCTGGTTGTTTAGTCTCATCTTCTCCAAAAATAATTTCATCAGAAGACAAAAGCTCTTTCATTGTTTTTATTGAATATCGCCAACCCCTTTGTGGTATTGGACACTCTTTTTTTGTAATTGGGTGAATGAGAGGAATAAAATAATCTGTTGGAGCTTTCTTTTTATTAGGCCAAGCCATTGATACTCCACGATAAACTTTTCCTTTTTCATCTATATACTTATATGCTTTTTCACCACCAGAAAACGGCTGGTAATTTAGCCAATTTTGAAATTCTTTATTAACGAGTTCAAGGTTATAAGTAATTTTAAAATCATCAAGAATTTCTTTTTTGTAATCAAAAGGTTTGATCACTTCTTTAATGTCGTCTGGAATAAGTGTTTTACCAATTTTATTAAAAAGAGTTTTTGCCTTTCTTAACATTTTTTCGGCATTTGGTTTTTTTCGTTGTAGTACGCCATCCAACTTCAAAAATACTTCCTTATTCTTTGCAAAACACAAAACAGACTCATGCATGATTGAAACACCCCTACTATCACCTTTTGGATTTTGTTTGTTCCAAATAATTTTTCCTAGATCATTTTCTTCTCCAAAAATCTCACTAAGCAAGAAATATAGAGCATTTTCCTCATTTTCATCAATGTGGATAATTATAACCCCACTCTGAGCAAGGAGTTTATGAGCAAGGTTTAATCTTTTTTCCATGAATGAAAGCCATTTACTATGCCGAAACGGATCTTCTTTCAAAACATAATCGCTATTAAATTTGTCTGTATAAACAAAATCATTTTTCCCTGTGTTGTATGGGGGGTCAATATAAATAACATCAATCGCTTCTTGATGAGTAAAATTTAAAACTGCAAGTGAATGATAATTATCGCCCTCTATCAAAATATGAGTCTGAGCATTCTTATCAGAAACAACTTCTTTGGTTTTTACTTCTTTCAAAACAGGAAAAGGTTTTCCTGCAACTTCGTTTGCAAACATTTCTTCTGGTGTGCGCGCATCAGGATTGATAAGTATGTCAATTTTTTCTTGGGGGACATCCCTATGCCAAACAAGTCCGTATGTGGTTTCTTTGATGCGCTTTAACTCTTTGACAAGCTCATCTTTAGACCAATTTGTATAATCAATGTGTTTCTTTTCCATAATTATTTGATCAAATCATCAACGCTAACATTCAGCGCCTTGGCAATTTTTGAAAGAGTATCAATGGTCGGGTTCTGACTACCTCCCGATTCTATCTTGATAATTGTGTTGTATGTGACATCAGCCATTTTTGAGAGACGATCTTGAGAAACACCGAGCTTTTGTCGGTATTTCTTGATGTTATCCGCTATGGTTGATTTTTTACTTGCAGACATTGTAATATATTACTATAATTAGAGTAATGGTGTTGATTGATTACCTAACTTATTACAATGATAGCAAAAAATAGACCAATGGTAAATATGGAAACGGCGAAGCAAAACCAAAAAAATCCTTTCCATTTCTTTTTCCGCTTCGCGGTGGAGGGGTGGGGGGAGGAGACACGAGGAAAATGTAAGGAAATTTTTTGGTTTTTGCACACGCGAGTCCGCGAGCGTGTCCGAGGCGCATTGGTTAGCATCACCACGCAATCGGAGCGTACGAGGCAGTTTCAAGCCACCACGCGCTCCGCGCGTGCGATTAGTAGCTCTCATCAGGATTCTGCTCAAAATACATTCGAACTTTGTCCAATACACACCGCCAAAAAACATGACTCATTGAAGTCATGTTTTTTGGCGGAAAGGGGGGGATTCGAACCCCCGATACCCTTGCGGGTATACATGATTTCGAGTCATGCGCATTCGACCACTCTGCCACCTTTCCGGGCTCGCATTTGCTGCGTAAGGGTCGATCTGAGCTGCTAGAGAGTAGCCGAGAATGAAGTTTTACTCAAGTCTTTTTTTACCGGGCTCTTGTGATAGCGTGCCGCCCGGAGGTTTTCTCATGGCAAGTTCCCGCACTTCTCGATCTTTTGAGCGATCGCGAGGACGACACGCATCGCTCCAAGCGCACCGAGGAGTCGAGCAACACTTCGGACACCCGAGAGGAGGCGAGGGGCGTGACGGCTTTCCGTCGGCAGCAGTCGATCAAGTAGACAACTTCGGATCTCGTGAAGAGTTTAGACAATTGCGCGCCTACTTAAAAAACTTCAGCGAGCAGAAATTGGAGATGCAGGTGTTGAGCAAGGCAAGATAATCAAGAGCATACAAGGCGACCCGAGCGGGGTCGTTTTGTTTTGCACTTTATGACTTTGCTATACTGTCAGAGCTATGTCTCAGACTATTCGCAAAGCTATTATTCCCGTGGCCGGCATGGGCACGCGTTTTTTGCCGGCTACCAAGGCTCAGCCTAAGGAAATGCTGCCTGTCGTTGATAAACCGGTCATCCAATACATCGTGGAAGAAGCCGTGGCCGCGGGTATTGAAGAGATTATTTTCGTCACTGCTTTTGGTAAGCGTGCGATTGAAGATCACTTTGATCGCAATTTTGAACTTGAGTATCGTTTAGAGCAAAAAAAGAAAGAGAAGGAGCTTGAACAAATTCAAGCTGTGGGCCGATTGGCGAAATTTGCTTTCGTGCGCCAGCAAAAGCCACTGGGTGATGGCCATGCCATTTTGGCAGCCGCCCCTTTCGTAGGGGACGATGAGCCAGTGGCTGTGCTTTTTGGTGACGATATTATCACCGGTAAACAACCTGCTATCGGTCAGCTGATTAAGGCGTACGAAAAATATCACGATCCTATTGTAGCTATTCAACAAGTTCCTAAAGCGAAAGTTGCTAGTTACGGCGTAATTTCTGGGCAAAAAGTTGAAGATCGTATTTGGCAGGTTGAGAAATTTGTTGAAAAGCCCAAGCCCGAAGAAGCCCCATCAAATCTTGCCGCTGTTGGCCGTTACGTGATCACCCCAGACATCATGCGACTGTTGGCAACTCAAGAGCCGGGCAAGGATGGCGAAATTCGCTTAGCGGACGCCTTTGCAAGCTTCCTCGCCGAACATCGACCTATGTATGCCTGCCGATTTGAGGGCAAACGCTATGACTGCGGCAATAAACTCCAGTTTATTATCGCCCAGATCGAACTTGGTCTCGAACACGCGGAAGTAAAGAAAGAGCTCAAGGCGTATTTGAAAGCCCTTAAAGCCTAGCTATGTCTCTGAAACGACTGTTTGGTGCTAGCCTCGCCTTTGCCATGCTCCTCTCAATGGGTGCGGGTTGTTTTGGTGGAGGTAAGGACGTCGGCCCAGGCGGTGCCCCGGTAGTCCTGAACTACTGGCGCGTTTTCGATGACGAAGATGCCTTCAGCGACATTATCAAAGCTTACGAAACACTTCACCCGAACGTTACGGTGAACTATCGCCGTTTGCGAGCTGAAGAATACGAGGCTGAATTGATCCGTGCCTTTGCTGAGGGTAGTGGACCAGATATTTTCTCTGTTCACAATACAAAAATCGGCGAAATGCAGACGCTCATGCAGCCTATGCCACCAGCGGTTACCGTGTCGTACTTAGAAACTGTCGGTACTTTACGTAAAGAAACTATTTACGTTGAACGCCAGCAGCCAACCATGACACAAAAAGCTCTGAAACAGCAGTTTGTCGACGTGGTGACGAGCGACGTGTTGCGTGCGTACAAGCCAAGCGCCGAATCCGAAGTCCAGAGCCGTATTTATGGTTTGCCTTTAGCTGTCGATACCATGATCTTGTTCTATAACAAGGATTTGCTGAATGCAACAGGTATCGCTGTACCTCCTGCAACCTGGGACGCTTTTCAAGAGGCAGTCACTAAGCTGACGGTAATTGATGCTAGTGGCAACATCACCCAATCTGGTGCAGCGCTTGGAACCACAGATAATGTTGAGCGTTCAGCTGACCTGATCTCTTTGCTCATGTTGCAGAATGGCACGGTTATGACCACGGGCAACTCAATTACCTTTGGTGCAGTGCCGGACGGAACCCCTGAGGGCTTATACCCCGCTATTGATGCGGTACGTTTCTACACTGACTTTGCGAATCCAACCAAAGAGGTTTACGGCTGGAATGACACTTTCTCTGGCTCATTTGAGGCTTTTGCGAACGGCCAGACGGCTTTCTTTTTTGGCTATAGTTATCACCAGCCATTCATCAACGCTGCCGCACCAAAACTGAATTACGCGGTCACAAAAATGCCACAAATTTCCAGCGGCCGACAGGTAAACATTGCTAATTACTGGGTTGAAGGCGTAGCCAAGAACACCCGTTCATCGGATTACGCCTGGGACTTTGTGCAGTTTGCAACGTCTGCAGATCAGGTAGGGAAATATCTGACCAAAGCTCGGAAAACCACTGGACTCCGTGGTTTGATCAATACGCAATTGAATGATGAAAGCTTGGGGCCATCTGCTGAGCAGGTCCTGACAGCTGAGAGTTGGTACCGCGGTCGTGATGCTGACGCTATGGAAAAGGCCTTAAATGACTTTGCGGATAACGTTTTGGCTGGACTGGATCCGTTTGATCTTATCGCCAACACTGTCCTAACCGTGAAGCAGACGTACTAGAGCGCGTGCTATACTTGGGCTAATATGCGTTTTGTTGGTCGGATTTTTACCAGTTTTCTAAGCGCCCTCTTCTTGTTGGGGGCGTTTGGTGTTTTTCTGCCGCAGACCGTGGTAGCTCAAGAATGTAGTTCGGATGCATACGGGGACTGTCCGGAAGACGGAGTTAGTGAGTCCGCGCCAACGCCAGTAGCTGCTCCTGCCGCTATTAGCACGGGAGTAGACGGAGGCCAGCACGGCTATCAAGATATCTTCGGCACTGGGCCTAGGGGTGATGGGGCGATTGGCCTGATCTTTATTAATATCTGTTCAAGCGCCCCACCCGCACCAGGAGTTCAGGATGATTGCGTTTGTCGAGATTCGGGCAATTGCTCACTTGATGACATCCTGCAGGTGTTTGTGAATATTACGATTCTTATTTTAGGCCTGATTGGCTCGATCATTTTATTAATGTTTGTTTACGGGGGTTTTCTGTGGATTACCGCGCAGGGTGAGGCTAAAAGAATCGAGAAAGGTAAGGACACTATCACGCACGCCGTGATTGGCTTCGCTATTATTCTTTTGTCGTATACACTCATCAGTTTTTTGATCGCATCATTAGCGGGAGATCAGGTGGGGGAGGATGACAGTGATACCCTGGAGGAGATTATTGATAACGCTGGAGTTCAAAATACTCCTTAGACTAAGCGGTAGCCCTATATGTCTGGTCTGATTAAAAGAACTGTGCTTGTGCTTGCAGTTGTTGGTTTGGCCTTAACACCATACCTAGTTTTTGCTGCGAGCGTCACCGATGTGACGTTAGTGAATCCCATCGGCGTTACTGACCCTCGCTTGATCATCGGTAATCTCATCAAGGCCGTATTGTCGATTGTCGGCTCTTTGGCCTTGCTCATGTTTGTGTATGGTGGCGTACTTTGGATCACCTCCTTTGGCGAAGCTAAGCGTATCGAGAAGGGTAAGACGATTATCATCTGGACCGTACTTGGTTTAGCGATCATCGCCAGTGCTTATGTGCTTGTGAACGCAGTTATTCTTGGATTGACGACCGGTTCAGCTATCGGCGGGCAAGTATAGGTCGAGAACGTACGAGGTTGTTGGGCTTATGTTATACTTCTACCAGAAGTTTTAATTATAACTTTTAGGAATAGCACCATATGGTGAAAGATTTGCTCAGAATTGGTATGAGCGTAATGATCGGCTTCGCATTGGCCATGCCAATCGCCGCCGTCCATGCAGCCGATGCTAACGGTGACGGTTTCGACGATACTACCGGAGCCGCAGTTAGCAGCGGTGGTAGCAACGCCATCGACGATGTCAGCGATCTTCTTCCAAGCAGTTTCGCCGATGAAACAGGTCTTGGTCAGAAAGATCTGAAGGCTGGTCTCGGTGAGCTCATCAACGTTGCCCTTGGCTTCTTGGGTATCGTAGCCGTGATTATCATCTTGTTCGGTGGTTTCAAGTGGATGACCGCTGGTGGCAACGACGAGAAAGTTGGTGAAGCCAAGCGCCTCATCATCGCCGGTATCGTTGGTTTGGCTATCATTTTGTCAGCCTACGCCATTACTACCTTCGTCTTGCAATCACTTATCGACGCCACGACCTAGTTACCTTCCTCCCCTGCAAAGGGGAGGCTAGGAGGGGTAGTTGCCATACGTTTTCTCACGCCGCTTGCCTCGGACCCTTTCCCTCCTCCCCAGTCATGGGGAGGTTGGGAGTGGCGGTCCGAAGCTCGCGCTATGCGAAAACTTGCCGCTGCGATGGCTGTATTTATCACTCTAGCGCTTCCAGGTTTTGCGTTAGCGCAATCTTTGCCTAAAGATACGGGCTTGCAAGATACGGCTAGTGCAGCTTACGGTCCAGATATCGCAAATGACACCAACTCTAACATTGGAGTCTTTGTAGGTAGCTACATCATCCAGCCGGTGATCGGTTTAACTGGACTGATTTTCTTAGTGCTAACAGTTTACGCAGGTATCATGTGGATGACTTCGGCAGGAGACAGTAAACGGGTTGAGAAGGCTAAGAGTATCCTTGTTGCCTCCGTAACCGGCGCGGTGATCATTGCCTCGGCCTATATTATCGTGAATACAGTTATTCAAGCTTTGAGTGGTACAAGCCCGGGAAGTCAGGCAGATATCGTGATTGACGGAGCTATTAGTAATTAATCTATGTTAAAGCGATTCTTAGCGGCTTTCCTGTTGGTAGTAGGTTTGAGCATAGCGGCGCCAACCGTGCAGGCTATCAATTTGAGCACTGGTCTAACCGATGCCGGAGGACCAAACGGTGCCGGTTATGATATCGAGCAGGATATCGTTGTAACTATTGGTCTCATCATCCAGATTTTGATTGCGTTTCTCGGAGTAATCTTTTTGGTCCTGGTTATTTACGCTGGTTTTGTTTGGATGACCGCGGCAGGCGATGCTAAGCGGGTAGAAAAGGCAAAGGGAACCCTTACCACGGCCGTAATTGGCTTAGTGATTATTTTGGCCGCGTATTCCATCACAACCTTCGTTATTGGTCGGCTTCAGTTTGCTACTGACGGAGCTACAAGTGACTACTAAGTACACTTGTTCACAGACCTGCTTACAAAGGCAAAAGCGTGCTATACTTCACTCATCAAATTTCATATAAATATGAGTAAACTGAAAAACTTTCTCTTAGGCGCAGCGTTGGTGGCGATTCCATTCGGTGCAGTCGTCCCTCAGCTTCACGCCGCTACCAGTGCCGGAGATCTTGAAGGCAACCTAGATGCCGTTCAAGCTAATTCAGGCCTTGGAGACAAGGAACTCGACGAAACTCTCGGTTTACTTATTAACGTACTCCTCGGTTTGCTGGGTATCATTTTCTTGGTCCTGGTTATTTACTCCGGCTTCCTCTGGATGACCGCCGGTGGTGACGAGAAGAAGGTTAAAAAGGCTAAGGATATCTTGATCACTGCAGTTATCGGTCTGGTTATTCTCCTTTCTGCTTACGCCATCAGCACATTCGTTCTCGATCAGTTGATTACCGCTACCGGTTCTGGAAACTAAGTAAAACATTCAAACAAAAAAGAGCCTTCGTGAACCGTACCCCAAAAAGTGGACATGAAAGTGTCCACTTTTTGTAATCACAGTAGTATATCCAGGTATGGGTAAAAGAATATTCACAAAACAACAGATCGAGAAGCTCTCAAACAACCAATATGTGAGGAAATGCAGCGAAAAATCCATAACTTACAGTGCAGAATTCAAGCGTCTGGCCGTAAAAAGATACGAGGAAGAAGGACTGACAGCATCCCAGATATTCATTGAGGCCGGCCTAGATCCGACCGCCATTGGAAAAGATGCTCCAGACTGCAGGGTCTCCAAATGGCGTCAGATCGTACGCCTGCAGGGCCTTGAGGGACTCAAGGAAGCCCGTGGAAGAAGTAGCCCGGGGAGGCCGAAGACAAAGGATGTTTCAGATGCCGATAAGATCGAACGCCTGGAAGCGACAGTTCTGTATCTTAAAGCCGAGAACGCTTTTTTAGCCAAACTCCGGGCCAAACGCAGGGAGTAAAACTTAGGCCAAATCAGAAGTACGGGATTATAAGGGCGCTCAAGCGAAGTATTCGACTCCTGTGTTCCATTGCCATGGTTTCAACAAGTGGCTACTACAAGTGGCGAAAGTCTGCCGACAGACCACAAAAAGACCGTGAGGATTATCTACGGATCAAGACAGTCTTCGACAAAGGTAAAGCCAAGCTTGGTTGGCGGACTATACAGATGCGACTCCGAAGCCAGGGCATCATCATGAATCACAAGAAGATCACTCGTATCATGAGGAAATACGGGCTCGCAACTAAGATTCGGCGCGTTAACCCCTATCGAATGGTCATGAAGAAGACGCTTGAGCACACGACATTTCCAAACCATCTCGATAGAAAGTTTAAGCAAGTTATTCCGTACCGGAGCTTCTGCACTGACATCACTTATCTGCCATTTAATCACCGTATGGCGTATGTCTCAACTATCAAAGACATCGCCTCGCGTGAGATCGTCGGCTGGAATATCTCGCAGCATATCGACATGAATATCGTGCTCGATACAGTCGTATCCATGCGAGAGCATTGCAAGAATCTTCAACCGTTGCAGAATATACTCATCCACTCAGACCAAGGCTTCCATTACACCAATCCGCTCTACGTGCATGCCATAAAGAGTCTTAAGATGGTGCAGTCCATGTCGAGAAAAGGTAATTGTATCGACAATTCACCGATGGAATCGTTCTTTGGTCACATGAAGGACGACATCGACTACGAGAGCTGTAAAACATTTCAAGAGGTCGTCCTCGCCGTCAACGAATACATTCGGTACTATAACCACGAACGTTACCAGTGGGATTGCAAAAAGATGACCCCCATTCAATACAGGAATCACCTTCTGGCAAGTGCCTAACTATCTTTTTCTATCGTGTCTACTTTAGAGGGTACGGTTCACTAATGGGCATTTTTTGTTTGTCTTCCCCTCCAGACATGGAGGGGTTAGGGGTGACGGTTAGTAATGAAAAGTCTTGAAAAAGCGAACGACCGGTTCCGAGACAGGGCTTAGAGAGCCCTGTTGGAACCGGTCGTGACGAGGTATCTATCAGCCCCCGATGTTAAGGATGGCGTACCTCGACAGCGTGTAGGTGTTGTAGGCGCTGCCGGGACGACCAGAGGACAGAATGGCTTCACCGGTTCCGGTGTAGTAGGACCCGTAGATCTCGAGGTAGAAGACCTTGGTCGTATCCATCATGTTCTGGAACGGCCCCATCGGGTAGTGACTCGTACCGGTGGCGTACTTGATCGACTCGATCTGGACCACGGGTCCCAGTCCGTCGACGTTGCCCCAGGCGGTCGTCTGGGGCGGCAGGCAGCTCTTGAAATCCAGCAGGCCGTCACCATTGTGATCGGCGGTCAAGACTCCGTAGCCGTTGCCCTGGCCGTCGGTCACCGTCAGGTGTCCGAGACGGGTGTCGAGGCCTCCGTTCTTGAAGCCGAAGGCGACGCAATCAGTCTTACTCTGATTATAGATCGCCTTGCAGTGGCCGGCGCAGAGCGACTGGTTGGTGGACCACTGCCCAGGGCGCACGACGTCAGCCGGCGAGGCGGGGGCCTCGGCGGCGGCGGCGGACAGGAGCATTTTAATAAAAATCATGAGGGCCTCGCTGAAGTGTAGGTGGTGCGCCCAGACGAGTTTGATGACCCGTCCGAGCGCGTACCAGGTCAGTTGAGATCGCGACCGAGCGCTTCGTCGATGCGGCGCTGGGTGATCGCCCTCTTCTGCTCGTCGGTCAGCTCGGGCTGCGCGGTCGGCCGCGGCGGGTACAGGTTCACGGCCACTCCCGGGACGGGCGTGGGCGCGGCGCCCAGCCTCGGAACCATGATGGAGGAGCTGGCCTGGAGAGCCTGCACTCCCGTCGCGGCGCCCTGGTACGCTCCCACGATCGAGTGGTTGAACGGGATGCCGGCAACTCCGTTGCCGAAGCCTCCGAGTCCAACGGCGCCGTCGTTGTCCGACAGCGCGTCGATCACGGCCGCCTCCTTCACCGCGGTGCTGTCACCGTCCGAGTGGAAGGCCACGTCCTTGTCGATCGCCTTGCTTGCGTTCTTGCCGCGGTAGATGGCGTCGACCAGCTCGGCCTGGGCCACGATGCAGTCCGGGACGTAGGGCGCGAGCTTGCGCCCCTGCCGACCCGAGAACGCTTCCTGGTCCATTCCGAAGCTACACGCGGTGAGCTCCTCGGGATTGGTCGGGGTGGACATCGAGGGCCGTCCGAGGACCGAGCCATTCGTGGTCGGATCATCGGTCTGGGCACGGATGTGCTTGGCCTCGGCCTGGATGCGGTCGGTCTCGGCGTTGACGCGGGCCACTTCCGCGGCCACCAGCTCGGGTGCCATCGGCGGCATGTGCTGGATGACCGGCGCCACGCCGGCGGTTCCGCCGGCGGTGGTGATGGGGTACGTCGTCTTGGTCGTCGCCGGCTCCACCGCGAGGGCGGGGAGGGCGACGGCACAGAGGATGAGGGTTACGATGATGCGGGTGTAGGTCACGATGACCTCCTCTTGGTGTGTATCTAAATTGGGAATGGCCTACCCGACGAAACGTCAGGTCAGCCTACAGGTTC
>Ga0163151_10005717_pt1 | contig 15661 bp, 10 predicted proteins | sample OliLakLV19MP5IB2_FD_145596 | JGI IMG/M metagenome (GOLD analysis project Ga0163151, IMG submission 145596) | Freshwater microbial mat bacterial communities from Lake Vanda, McMurdo Dry Valleys, Antarctica - Oligotrophic Lake LV.19.MP5.IB-2 | ecosystem: Environmental > Aquatic > Freshwater >...
GATAATGCGCCTGCCGCTCGATCACATCGGCGGCTATTGCGCGTTGGGTCAGCAGCGCGTCGCCGGTGACGTCCTTGCCGGCGATGTCGCAGGTTGCAAGCAGCGGAATCGCCATGCCGATTTCGTTAGTGCGCTTGTGCTCATCGCTGCCCGCTACTGGCAAGGCGCCTACTTTTTTTGGGCATAACACTGTTTTCGATTCATGGCCGATCACGCTCATGATGTGGGTCTGGCACCCCGTCTCGTCGACGGCATTCTTCATCGTCTTGCCATCCATCGCCAGCGCTTCGTCTTGCCCTCCCCAGGCCCGGTTCCACTCATTGAGCGCCCGATCCAGCGCCCCCGGCTCAATCCGTACCAGGCAGTCTCGATTCACATATTCGTTGGGTACGACATAGCGTCCGTTCTCGCGCCGGCAGTCAAAACGTTCGCGAGCTTTCTGCCCCAACGCATCGGCCCAATCGGAGATGGCTTTGTAGCCGCGCATGCCGCACAGGGTAGCGCCCGCCGCGATGCCCAGCACCACCGGCAGCCGATGGCGCCGCCCCTGGCTCACTTATGTTGGCACGGAGGGCGGATCGGGAATGGTCTTGAAACATTGCGGCAGCTTGCGCATCTGTTCGGCATTGAGCATGATCTTAGGGGCTCCTCTCCGTTGCAGACGATCTCGGCCGGGGTGGGTCAGTTGCGTGCGCGCATCGCGGCGCAAGGGACGCACAAAGATCCGCTTGGGGGCATCGGCTTCGGCGCTGTAGCCTTCCCTGGTGCGTCGAAACCCTTGCGTTAGTCCCAGTTCCATCCAGTTGGCCGCTCGGTACACGCCGCCATGAAAGCGCTGGAGATCGACAAACGTCTCCAGCAAAAACAACGGATGACCGAACCGTGTCCGCCAATCGGCCGCCGCCCGCCGCTCGGTCAGCGACAAGACCCGGGAACCGATATTGGGCTGGCGCCAGCCGGGCAGAATCAGGAAACGGCTGTTGTTGGCGATCAGGTTCAGCCGGCCATACTGCGAGCGAAAGTCCCAGCCAATCCAATGTGATCACGAACGCGATCGCGAACGCCGCATTTCAGCGCCGCCGCCGACAGGGTCAGTTGAGCCACCCACTGCTCGCGCCAAATCGCGACATACCAGACCGTCTCACCAATCTTCGCCAGCGCGCCGAGATAGTGGCGCCGCGCCATCTCCTCTTGATAGCGCCCTTCCTCGCTTCGTTCTACTGGACGTACCTGGATTTCCTTGAGTGCTTCGCTGGTGAATTCCGCCGATTCCATCCAAAAGATCTATAGCAGGAATTCTTGGCGTTGTCCAGCTTGTTAGATTAAACCGTTGCATTTAGATGGATTTTGTAGAAGGGCAAATCCACCCTGGCCAATCAGCCGCGAGGGGTTGACCGAGATTCAACGGGACATCAAGGCGTACTTGCAGCGCAAGCAGGTCTACTGCATTTATGAAGTGCCCTGCGATTGCGGCCATCTACAGGAGCTCCGGCATGCGAAGGAGTCTGGACCGTTTGCGCGCCTTGCCATGCCTGCCTGGAGAGGAGACGCGTCCAGTTTGGATAGAGATCGCCGTACCCCACCATGGGTCACGTCGCGTGCTTTGCCGGTATCTCCTCTTCTCTGTGAATCCCTTCAATGGCCGACCAGTGCAAAGACCGATGGATGGCGTACGACGAGGGTTTGTCGTTAGTTGACCTTTCCCAAGTATTTGTCAAGCCACGCGAGCACCTCACGGATGAGGTCCGTGCGCTGCTCCGAGACGTCGTGCGGAGTCTCGAACGTGACCGCCCTCTTGTCCGCCGCCGAGGTCCCGAATAATCGAAGCATCACATCCTTGCCTCCCAGAATCCAGTCGTACTTACCCGAGATCATCAACACCGGCGCTTTCAGACGAGGCGCGAAGTCAACCTGGTCCGTTCCCGGAAGGGGCCTCGCGTCGTAAAACCCGCCGTCCTGGAAGACGACCGCCTTGAATCGGCCGTCGACCGCCGCAAAAATCACGCCCTGCGCCGCGCCCATGCTCTCTCCCAGGTAGGCGAAACGATTGCGATCGATATCGGTGCGCGTCTCCAGAAAGTCGAGTGATCGCCCGAGGTCTTTGGACTGCTGAATCAGGGCTTCTCGCCCCGCGGCCGTAGCCGGCCCAGGCGGCGGGGCCGGTCTCTCGTAGGTGCCTTTGTAGACCGGATACAAGACAGCGCGCCCGCTCTGAATCACGTAATCGATGAATTTCATATCGCCTAAAGTGTCGCTGTTCGGGATGCCCTCCACTCGCGCGCTGGGAAAAAACACGACCGTCTGATACGGCGGCTGAATCTTCGCAGGGAGGAACAGATACACGGAGAGGCGCTCGTTTCCGTAAGCCGCCGCGATCGTGATTTTCTCCTTTCGCCAGTCCGCGGAGTCCTGCGTCACCGCCTCTACCTTCACGTTCAACGGCGTGCGGTCATAGGCGTACATGGACCTGTAGATCCGGAATGTCGCGTCCGAGGCCGGCACGGCAGCAGACAGATCCCTCATGCTTGACGCCACCGCGGCCGTCGCCGCCGCAGGCACTGCCTTTGCATTGCGCACACATCGGAAACCATTGCTATTGATGCGGCTAAAGGGCGGGGTAACTCCGGGCTCGAAGTAGTCAGCGGACGAACTGTTCCAAGCTCCGCCCAGAATATATCGTGAGCCCTTTCCATCGGAGTTCCAACACCACTCAGAGACGTTACCCGCCATGTCATAATTTCCCCACGGACCGATGCCAGCGTGCTTACCGGCAGGCGCCACCGTGGTGAGTGAGAAGTTGCTCAGCGGAACAATCGATCTGGCAACCGCGTGCGGAGCCGCAAGGTACCACTGCCCGATCGTGGGAAGACTCTTGCCCGAGAATTCCGCGAAGGCCGCGGCTTCGTACCAACTCACTCCATTCACCGGATAGCTCTCTTGTCCCACGGGATAGTGACGCGCCTGCCACGTCGACGGACCCGGCTGCCCGGTGGAATCGTGCATCAGATCTATCGCCCGTTCCCAGCTCAATTCGCGACCGTCGCGAATGAACTTCTCCTTCCAGTACTCGCGTTTTTGATAGCCCCCTCCGTCGACAAACTCCTGGAATTGCCGGTTAGTGACTTCGAACTTGTCCATATCGAATGGGGGAAGGTCATAAGGACCGAGGGGGCCGAGCGACCAAACATAGTCCTCAAACCGCGTAGCAGGGACAGCCACCATGCCCTTCGGCGCGGCGGCGGCCAAGTTTACATCAAAGGTGAATTCCTGAAAGAACCCGCGCATATCCTCAATCACGGGAGCGCCCACGTATTCCCCAGCGCCCGATTTGGATACGCGCCAGCGATAATATCCGGGCGGAATCCGGACCTTCTCCAGCGGAGTGGTCCCGAGGGAAAACCACGGATCGTCCGGCGACGCGTAGTCCTTGATTTCCACGAATGCTCCAGCGGGCGTCGAGCGCACCGAAACGGCGTGGAGGAGTTCTTCAGCGATCCTGGCCAGTTCTGGCTCTCGGGGGAGATATTTCTGCGCTTCTTTTAAGAGCCGAAATGCCGCCAGCGGCCGACGCTGGTCCTTTAGCCTCGCGATTTCGGGTATCTGCGTGCGCACCCAATGACGGTTCTCCAAGCGTCGATAGAACCAGGCCGATACGCCGGCCAGTACGAGGACCAGCACTGCCGCTGGTATCGCATAGCGGGCTCGCAGACGTGCAGGCGCAGCCGGGGTCTCCAGCGCCTTGAGGGCAGCGGACAGATCGCTCACCAATTCCTCTGCGGATTGATACCGGCTCGCCGGGTCCTTTGTCAAAGCGCGGTGAACCATCGCATCGACTTCGGCCGGGATGCCCGGCCGCACGTCGCGCAATCGCGCCGGATCTTCGTTTACCACGCCATGCAGCACCTGAAGCTGCGTGCCCCCTTGGAACGGCGGCTTGCCGGCCAGCATTTCGTAGAGCACCGCGCCCAGGCTCCAAAGGTCGGTGCGGAAATCGACCGCCCCGCCGGAAGCCTGTTCGGGCGACATATAGAGCGGAGTGCCGCGCGTCGACCCCTCAATAGTGGCTGTAACCTCACTGGACTTCGCCAAGCCGAAATCGATGATCCGCGCGACCCCGTCCCTCGCCACGATGACGTTGCCCGGCTTGATGTCCCGATGAGAGATGCCATTCTCATGGGCCTTGGCCAATCCCGAGGCAATTTGGTGCGCGATCTGGAGAGCTTCGTTGAGGGAGATCTTCCCCGCGGCGATGCGTTCCCGCAGCGTGACGCCTTGATGGAACGCCATCGCGATGAACAGGTCTCCGTCCGGAGTTTCGTCGATGTCGTGAATTACGACGATGTTGGGGTGATCCAGCGTCGAAGCAGCACGCGCCTCGTCGCTCAGGCGGCGTTTCAACTCGGCGTCGTGCGAAAGATGCGGAGGCAGGAATTTCAGCGCGACTTGGCGGCCCAGCCTGGTGTCGACCGCTTTGTAGACAACCCCCATTCCCCCGGTGCCAATCTTCTCTTCGATGCGGTATTGGGAGATGACCTGGCCGGCAAACCGTTGCGGTCCGGAGGGATCCAGATCTATCTCGGTGAACTCTTCCAGCAATTCCACGACTTGCCGGTCCAGCAGTTTGCCGTCGGAATCCTGGGCCAGCAACCGTTCCACTTCGCGGCGAATTTCAGGATCCGTTTCTGCCAGCACCCCTGGGCCATGCTCCCGCGCCAAGTGGTATAGCTTTTCGATCTGTTGCCATCGCTCAGGAGTCATATCCACCTCATCATTCACCGGTCATACCCTCGCCGGTTACACTATAGGCGAAAACCAGATGTGAACACTTGAACCGGACAGAAGATTTTTTCAGATAGAGTACTCTCAACCACATACACGATTATGTCCGACGCCGAATTCTCCGAAACAACGCAACTGCTACGCGACTGGGCCGGCGGCGACCAGACCGCTCTGAAACAACTGACGCCTCGGGTTTATGACGAGCTGCGCCGAATTGCGGCCCGCGTCATGCAGGGTGAGCGACCGGGAAACACGATCCAGGCCACAGCCCTTGTGCATGAGGCCTATCTCAAGCTGATCGACATCCGCAATGTGGATTGGGAGCACCGCGCCCACTTCTTCGCTGTATCTGCCCAGGTTATGCGGCACATTTTGCTGGATCGAGCGCGCCGGCGCCTCGCGGCCAAGCGGGGTGGCACCGCGCCGCGGCTAAACTTCGAGGAAATTCCCGATCTCGGTTCTGGCCGCGCCCGCGAATTGATCGCGCTCGATGACGCCCTGAATGCTCTCGCGACGGTGGATCCACGTAAAGAACGAGTCATCGAATTGAGATTCTTCGTCGGGCTGAGCGTGGAGGAAACCGCCGCAGTGCTGAAAGTCTCACAGGACACGGTAATGCGGGACTGGAAACTGGGCCGCGCCTGGATGTTGGCCGAGCTGCACGATCAAAAGCACTAAAAAAAATGTCCGCCATCCTTACAGTTTTTCCTTTTGATTTGCGCCTCAAGGTTGAAGCCGACCCGACGATGCTCTAGCGCGCCGGGTTCGGAGACAAACCAAAAGGAGACTCTTCAATGAAAACCATGTTATTTCGCACTTCAATTGCATGCATGCTGGCGGCCCTTGTCGCCCATGCTCAGAGCGCCGACAACCAGCCCGCTCGCTACACCGTAACCGACCTCGGTACGCTCGGCGGGCCGTTCAGCGTTGCTTTTGGCATCAACAACGCCGGGCGGGTGGGCGGCGCTGCGGCGCTTCCCGGCGGCAACGTCCACGCATTCCTTTCCGGGGTTGGTGGCACAAAATATGACCTCGGTACGTTGGGCGGGCCGAACAGCCAGGCAAACCGCCCGAACGGAATGATGGAGGTTTCTGTCGTTTCCGAAACCTCCACGCCGGATCCGTTGCAGGAGGACTTCTGCGGCTTCGGCAATCACCTTATATGCCGGGGCGCTCTATGGAACGGCGAGATGACGAGCCTTCCGACGCTAGGCGGCAACAACGCGATGGCTCTTCTCTCGAACAACCGAGGCCAGATCGTCGGGGTTGCCGAGACCGCCACCCGCGACGCAACCTGCCCCACGCCTCAAGTTCTCGACTACCAGGCCGTCGTCTGGGGACCGCGCAAGGGCGAAATTCTTGGACTCCCGCCGCTGCCCGGCGACACCGTCGGCTTCGCCCTCGGCATCAACGACCGCGGCCAAATCGTGGGTGCGTCGGGCACTTGCGCGAACACGATAGTTACAGCGGTGGGCCTGTTTGTAGGAGCGCACGCCGTACTCTGGGACAACGGATCGCCCGTGAGCCTCGGAAGCTTAGGCGGCACCATGGCCAAGGCGGGCGCGATCAACGACCGCGGCGAAGTCGCCGGATTCTCGAGCCTTCCCGGCGATTCATCGGTTCACTCTTTCCTATGGACCAAAGGGGCTGGGATGCAGGACCTCGGAGCGTTGGGTACCGACTATCTGGGCGATCCCGCAGGAATCAACAACAATGCCCAGGTGGTTGGTGGATCCTGTGACATAAGTGGAAACTGCCGTGCCTTCGTCTGGGAAAAGAATGTGCTGTCGGATCTCAATGACCTCATTGCGCCAGACTCGCCCTTATATCTCATCTATGCCTTGGGGATCAACGATGCGGGAGAAATCGTGGGCTTTAGCTTGCAGAAAAGCAATGGCGACCTTCACGCCTACGTGGCGAGTCCAGTCCGCGGCAAATCCACCCCACAGAGCGCTACGCCAACCCAGTCAGCAAACACGCAGAGCCGACCCATCGCTCAGCCCGAAAATATTCGCATATTGTTTCAGCAGCGAATGCCCGTCGGCCGCCCAGCCGGCCGACGCTAAGGTTAGCGGCTTAGACTCACTCACTGCACCCGCCGAGCATCGGGCCGACACTCATTTTTCGCAAAGGAGTGTCAGGAGGAAAGGCCCGATGCCCGCGGCACAGAGAGACTGACCAGTTGCACTCCCACTGGACTGATAGCTCCCTTCCACGCCGCCGTGTTGCAACAGACGCGTATCTTGAAATGATAGAAGGCAGCATCCAATGAAGGCATCGGCAACGAGACCGACAGCTATCACGCCTGGATCCATTACAGTCCGTCGAGAACCGCGCGGATCGTTCCCGGCGCATTCCCTTCCAGCCGGTTATTCACGAAGATGTACGCGGGCCGTCGTTCGCCCAGCGATTTCTGAATCAGCGCGCGTAGCGCGTCATGCGCGGCTGGGTTCGGATCCTGAATTCGACTGTATGGTTCAAACGCCGTCACGGCCGCTTCGTAGGTTATTCCATGCCGGAGTAACGCCCGGCTCACGGTGAAATCCGCTGTGTACGCCTCCTCCATGGCGACCTGGCGGCAGAGCTCCGGCATTCGAGTCCAGGCGTTGAATACATGGGCCGCGTTGCGGGCACGAAGCATCGCGAAATATTCTGGGTGCAAGTACTCCGCTTTTCGGATTTCAACAGAGTAGTGCGGCCCAACGGGAAGCGATCCCAGGAAGGTGCTCAGCCGATTCGCGAAGGCGCCGACGTTCACAAAGATCGACTTCGGGAGTGTGCCGAATTCGAAAATGTAGCACGCGGTCCGATCGAAGAGCGAGAGCGGCTCATGGAACAACCGGATGAACGCTTCGGCACTGAGAAAGTTCTTATTAAGCATGCCGCCGCGGGCACCCTATCGCGGGTGCGTGGGCCACTTCGGGCAGGTCACTTCTTCCGGAACTTAGAATCCGAAGCGTAGCGCCGCCAGCGCAGAGGCAAATAGTTTGCTCCAAAAGGCATCGGAAGGAAACTGGTAAAACGAGAAGTCCCCGCCAACGATGGGGAAAGTTTCGGCGTACCGGACGTAGAGGAGTCGGTTGAGTGCGCTTCCGTCTACGATGATTACCCGAGTGATAAATACGGACCAATTTGCTAGGTCTTGGGTCATACGAAAGTTGGGAGAGCTAGCAATGAGTTGTGAGGTTTGCGCTGCCGGTCAGCGCCGCCCATAACTCATCCGATACCCTCTAGCAACGGCAGCCCGTTTGGTCCTGGTCGACCACGTTCCAGCCGAGGTTTGCGACCGCTGCCGCGAGGTGACGCTGATCCCCAATGTTGTCGAGCGTTTGCAACGAACCGTTGGCGACAAGAGCCTCCCACCCGATTCATCGAGACGCCAGTCTACTAATTCGCATAGGTCTATTGGCAAGATCCGCCTTCTCGCTAAGCCGGCGCGAATCGCTTCGCGCTACTTGGCGTACGCTCTCGGTTCCGAAAGTAAGCTTCTTGCTTCTCGATGCAACGAATATCTCGTTTCCCGCCCGCCCGTAGTCCACTCTCTAAGCCCTTTCGAATTCGGCGAAAAAGAATCCGAAATCGTTGCCAATGCCGCGCGTCTCTTGAATGTCCGGTCCACCTCGCCAATGTGCCGCGGCTCCTAACCAGGGCTTACGCCAAATAGCGTGCAACCTTCCACGCCAGATAAACGGCGCTAAACTGCGAGGAAGTATGCGCTTCCTACTGTTCCTCGCCGCTGCCACTCTCTTCGCCGCAACCGACGACGCCAAACTCCTCAAAGACCTGAAATACCGCTCAATCGGCCCCTATCGCGGCGGCCGTGTCACCGCTGTCGCCGGCAGCGCCGCCCAGCCCGACACATACTATTTCGGCGCGACCGGCGGCGGCGTTTGGAAAACCACCAACGCTGGCGGCACCTGGTCCCCCATCTCCGACGCCTTCTTCAAAACCGGCTCCGTCGGCGCGCTCGCTGTCGCCGAGTCCGATCCCAATATCGTCTACGCCGGCATGGGCGAACAAGCCATCCGCGGCAACGCTTCCCACGGCGATGGCGTCTACAAGTCCATCGACGCCGGCCGCAGTTGGACCCACCTCGGTCTCGCCGATACCCGCCAGATCGGACGCGTCCGCATTCACCCCAAGAACCCCGACATCGTCTACGTCTGCGCCCTCGGCCACATGTCCGGTCCCAACGCGGAGCGCGGCGTCTTCAAGTCCGATAACGGCGGCAAAACCTGGAAGCCGTCGTTCACCCGAGGTGACAAAGCCGGTTGCGTCGATCTCATCCTCGACCCCGCCAACCCCAACACCATCTACGCCGGATTCTGGCAAGTCATCCGCACTCCGCACAGCATGGAATCCGGCGGCCCCGGCAGCGGCCTGTTCAAATCCACCGACGCGGGCGAAACGTGGGCCGAAATCGGCCGCAACCCCGGTGGTCCCGCGAAAGGCCTGCAAGGAAAGATTGGCGTCACCGTCTCCCCCGTTAACCCGGACCGCGTCTGGGCCATCATCGAAGCCGAAGACGGCGGCGTGTTCCGGTCCGACAATGGCGGCAAAACCTGGACGCGCGTCAATGAACAACGCATGCTCCGCCAGCGTGCCTGGTATTACTCCCGCATCTATGCCGACACCGCCAAGCTCGACACCGTCTACGTTCTCAATGTCGGCTTCCACCGCTCCGACGACGGAGGCAAAACTTACACCGCTATTAACACTCCTCACGGCGATAACCACGATCTCTGGATAGCACCTAACAACGCCAGCCGCATGATCGAAGGCAATGACGGCGGCGCCAACGTCTCTAACGATGCCGGCCGCGGATGGTCGTCCATTATGAACCAGCCCACCGCCCAGTATTACCGTGTCACCGTCGATAATGACTTTCCCTACGGCATCTACGGCGCACAGCAAGACAACTCGACTTTGAAAGTGAAATCCCGCGGTAACGGCGGCGCCATCACCGAGAGCGATTGGCACTCCGTCGGCGGAGGCGAAAGCGGTTGGATCGCTCCCGATCCCAAAGACCTCAATATTGTCTACGCCGGTTCCTACGGCGGCCTCCTCACCCGCTATGACCACCGCTCCGGCCAGGTCCGTACCGTCAACGTCTGGCCCGATAACCCCATGGGCGCCGGCGTCGAAACCATGAAATATCGCTTCCAGTGGAACTTCCCGCTACTCTTCTCCCCTCACGATTCAAACGTCCTCTACACCGGTGGCAACATGGTCTTCCGCTCCACCAACGAAGGCCAAAGCTGGCAGCCCATCAGTCCCGATCTCACCCGCAACGACAAGTCCAAACAAGGCCCCACTGGCGGCCCCATCACCAAGGACAACACCAGCGTCGAATACTACTGCACCATCTTCACCATCGACGAATCCCGCTTGACGAAAGGTCTCATTTGGACCGGTAGCGACGATGGCCTGGTCCACGTCACTCGCGACGGCGGCAAGACCTGGAGCAACGTCACCCCCGGTAAAGACATCATGCCCGAATGGATCCAGATCAACTCCATTGAAGCCTCACCAAACGATCCCGCCACTGCCTTCGTCGCCGCTACCGCCTACAAAAGCGACGACCATCATCCCTACCTCTACCGCACCGCCGACTACGGCAAGACCTGGAAGAAGATCGTCACCGGCATTCAGGACAACGCCTTTACCCGTGTCATCCGCGAGGATCCGAATAAGAAGGGGCTACTCTTCGCCGGCGCCGAAACCGGTATCTACATGTCTCTCGATAACGGCGACAACTGGCAGCAATTCCAGCTCAACCTGCCCATTGTCCCCATCACCGACATGGCCTTCCACAAACGTGACAGCGACCTTATCATCGCCACGCAAGGCCGCTCCTTCTGGGTCTTCGACGAATTGCCCATCCTCCACCAGTTGACGGACGCAATCCGCAATTCCGACGTGCACTTGTTCCAGCCAAAACGCGCCTACCGCTACGCCGGTCCCGGTTTCGGCCGCGGCGCCGGAGGAGCGGCCGGCCAGAATCCGCCCGACGGTGTCGTCGTCAACTACCACCTGAAAACCAAGCCGCAGAACGAAGTAACACTCGAATTCCTCGACTCCGCCGGTAAGCTCATCAAGAAATTTCCCGATAAGGCCGCCTCTCCTCCTCCCAGCGACGGCGATGACACTCCCCGCAACCCCGCCGGCCCTTCTAAGGCGCCGGCCGAAGCCGGGCTCAACCGCTTCGTCTGGGACATGCGCTATCCCGATGCCACCAGCTTTCCCGGCATGATCTATTGGGCCGCCGGCTCACGGGGGCCCCTCGTCGTCCCCGGCGGTTATTCCGTCAAACTCACCGTCGATGGCAAGGCCTTCACGCAGACCTTTACTATCGACAGAGACCCCCGAATGGGCGGCTCCTTCACCGACCTGCAGAAACAACTCGACCTGTCCATCCAACTCCGCGATAAGGTATCCCAAACTAACGATGCCGTCATTCAAATTCGCGACGTCCGCAAACAGATTGACGAATTGGTGGTCCGCGCAGCCAAGGAGACAAAGGTGGTCGAAGCCGGCAAGAAGCTTTCGAAGGATCTCACCGAAGTGGAACAGGAACTTTACCAGACGAAGAACCAAAGCGGCCAGGACCCGCTCAACTACCCCATCAAGTTAAACAACAAACTGGCCGCTCTGCTGAGCGTCGTTCAGAGCTCCGACACCGCTCCCACCGCTCAGTCAAACCAAGTCTTCGAAGACCTCGCGACGAAGGTCAACGGCCATCTCCGCCGTCTTGACAGTCTCATCAACAAAGAAATCCCGGCATTCAACAAACTCGTCCGCGACGCGGCTGTACCGGCTGTGATTTTGAAGGGACAATAGCTGCCAGATCTCTCTTACTTGACTGGAGCCCACGCCCCCGCCGTGCGGTCCGCCGCCATTCGCAGCATTGCATCGAGCTTGCCGCGTGAATAGTATTCGCCGCTCAGAAACACCGCCTCGATTTCACGCGTCGAGCCGATGTGATGCAGCGGGTTCGAACGCAACAACACCATATCTGCCCGCCTGCCCTTCTCGATGGAACCCTCCGTCGCCGCATCGCCCCGCCACCGGGCGGGATTCACGGTTGCGGTTCGTAGCGCCTCGGCAGGTGTGAGACCCACCTTCACCAGCGCCTCTAATTCCTCATGAATGGACCAGCCGGGAAGCACGTAGTTATTCGACACGCCACAATCGGTGCCGGCTAGAATCGGCACACCCGCTTTGTGCGCGGCCAGCACTAACTCACCAGACTGTTTGACGGCGCGCTTCAGCAGGTCCTGATTGGCAGGCGGCGGAACGCGCCGGAAACCCGCCTTGGTATCCCAGCTCGACCAGATGGCCGGAAAAAAATAACGTTTCCGCGGATCGGCGTCAAAGTCGCGTTCGGCAATTTCATATCGCACTCGCGCCTGCACCACCAGCGTTGGCGTGACCCAGAAGGATCGCGCCGCAAGAAGGGGATACAGCCGCGCCGCTTCCTTGGCGTCGTGCATGAACATGCGCCGTTTCATTGCCTCCGCTGCATCCATGCGAAGGTCCATCTTGATACGAGCCTTCGCTTCGCCGCCGAATTGATCGTGCACCGCCTGCAAGGGCGTCTGCAGCGTTGAATGCTCCATTCCGTCGAGGCCCAGTGCAAACACAGTTTGCAGAGATAAATTTAGCGGCAGGTGTCCGGTTACTTTCAGACCGGCTCGATGCGCCTCGTCGATGACCGCTTTGAAAGTGGCCGGCTCGACTTCGTTGAAATAAACCTTGATGAAGTCGGCCCGCACCTGCTTCATCTGCTGCACGGCCTGGCGAGCGTCGTCTGGCGAGGTTACCGCTATGGAGCCCGGCCACGCCGGCGTCGCAACGTCCAGTTTGCGGCCGGGAGTAAGGATTCGCGGACCGGCGCGCTTACCCTCGCGAATCTGGTCTCGCCACTGCAGCACGTGGTCGCTCAAATCGCCCCCCATCTCCCGGACACCCACTACACCGTTGGCTACGAACAGATCGAGCATCGCGGCGTTCTCTTCAGCTATCGGCTTGTAACGATCCACCGGGTTGTTCCGGAAATGCACATGCATGTCCCACAGCCCGGGAATCAGATAGAAGCCCCCTCCTTCGACAATCGTGGCGGCCGGCGAAACAGGGACGGCCTCAGCCGGGCCTACTGCGTCAATGTTTCCGCCGCGGATCAGAACCGTCTGTCCGGCGGACACTTTGCCTCCCGCCACGTCGATCACGTTGACATTCCTGATGGCGATGTTCGACTCCCTCGGCTGAGCGTGACCGGGAAGGGTTGAACCCAGCAGCAGGCAGACGAGAGGCAAGCGGTTCATTGGCGCTATGTTACCTTATGCGCGGCAACTGAGCCGCACAGTGCTAGAATCGTGACCAGTTCGGGGACGGCACAATCCGTGGCCGTTCACGAATGTTCCTACTATGCTGTTGTCCGCCGCCGCGGTTTTCATCGGGAGCCAACTCTGCGGGTCCTGCCACTCCGGTATCCAACTCAGGCTAGTAACGGCAGTCGTCTTTCGGTCGAAAAGGAGCAATCGGTTCCCGGTTGCCGCCGGAACGATTTCCCGGCCGTTGGTACTCGATCTGGCGCTGCTTTACGGCGCCGCCTACGATCCCGGCCTGAATGTAATTCCCGGCGCCGCCGTGCAGGGCGCGCCCGCTCTGGTGGATCGCAACGGGGGCCGGCCGTCGCGCGTGAACCAGTGGAACATTTCCGTGCAGCGCGAAGTGGCAGAGCGGAACCTTGCTGGCCCGGTTCTGTTTGACGAATCCGAAAGCCGGAACCGTGTAGTTGACGCCGAGGCTGGCGCAAAATCCTCCGAGATCGAGAAGGCTCTGCAAATGCCTGGTTGGCCGGAGAGAATCGGGACTATCGACCTGGGAAACCGCCTGATCGACGCCATCCCAACGCCTGGCCATGACACCGCCGATCTCGCGCTTTACGATCGGCAGACCGGCCTACTCCTCACCGGAGATACAATCTATCCCGGTCGCCTTTACGTTCGAAACGTGCCGGAATACGTGAAGAGTATCGACCGTCTGGTCGCATTCACCAAAGATAAGCCAGTAGCCCATGTTCTCGGAACGCACATTGAACAGGCCCGTACTCCGTTCACCGATTATAAGACCGGCACTGTGTATCAGCCGGACGAAGCGCCCCTGGAACTCTCTCGAGGCGATCTGCTGGAGATCCAGGCCGCCCTCGCGTCCATGCAAGGAAAACCTCGCACTGTGCAGCTCTCCCGGATGACTATCGTCGTGCGGACATCTATACCGTAACGTGGCGGCGCTCGCCGGATCCGGACCGGTCACTATTACGCCCGCCCCGCAAACTCCCGGTTCTCAGTCGACACCTTCACCTTTTCCCCTTCCTTTATAAATAGGGGAACTCGGATCTCGAGGCCGGTCTCAAGTCTGGCGGGCTTGGTCACGCTCCCGCTCGATGAGTCGCCCCGCACGCCGGGCTCGGTGAAGGCGACCGCCAGTTCGACAAACATCGGCAGTTCTATGCCAATGGGGTTGCCGTTGTATTTGTGCAACTCGATCACGGCTCCTTCGATCAAGAAGTCCAATGCGTTCCCGATCGTCTCACCGGCAAGCGTGAGGGTCTCATAACTTTCCTGGTCCAGGAAGTGCGAACCTTCGCTATCGCTGTATAGATACGAGGCCGGGACCAACTGCATGTCCGGCTCCTTGAACTTTTCGCCGGCCTTGAATGTCTTCTCAAAGACGGCGCTCGTGAGCAGGTTACGAATCTTCAGGCGCACCAATGTTTGGCCGCCGCGGGCGGTAGGTGTGCTCACCTCCGCATCCAGGCAGCAGAAAGGCGTGTTGTCAAGTTCGAACAAAGTCCGGCGCTTCACGTTAAGAGCATCGATAAGTACGGCCATAACTCCAATTTTAACTCCGCGCGCTCGCCCAGCGAATCAGAAAGATCGCCGCCGCGCCCGACAACAGATTGCCCCCCAACAACACCCAATACGAGCCCGCCCCAAACTCCTCGAGGGACTGCAAACGGAATGGCATCACGCGATCCACCGTTTCCCAATGTCCCGCGCCTTTCAGATACCACACCGGCGCCCGGTACCCCTTCAAACGTCCTTCTTTCTTCAATCTCCGCACCACATCAAGCCCAACAAGACTCTCTCTCACCCGCCCGAAGTGTTCTCCGCTTGAAACCACGCGCCCGCTCATCACCGCATCGGACTCGCCTGTCTCCTCCTGGTAGCCGGTAATGACGAATTCCGTCCGCACGAATCCGCTCAAATTGATCTGCGTGCATGTCTCTCGCAGCGTCAACATGGCCACAAACAACGCCACCAGCGTCAGCACCAACCCGGCACCCATCGCCGCCATCCGCATCACGCGGCCTTCACATCAAAACACCACAAACAGCCCAAGTCCCGAATGTACAGCCGCCCATTCGCGACCACCGGATAGGACCAGGTCCGCTCCCGAGAATCGCGCCGCTTCGGCGGATTCGGCGGCGTGAATCGACCAAACTCCCGGTAACCCGCCGTCGTCGCCTCCGCCAGCGCCACCTCCCCGTTCTCCGCGTGAAAATACAGCCGGTCCTCGGCATGCAAAACCGCCGCCGGCCCGAAGGCCGCGTCCTGCCAAAATATTTTCCCAGTCGTAAAATCCGCCGCGACGGGCCCCTGCTGGTTCGTCCCGTAAAGCACGTCCACCACCAATACCTGCCCGCCCAACGTATTTGGCATATCCCGTCCCAAATACACCTGCTCCGCCGCCACGCCCCCAGCCACCGCCGTCAATTGCACCAGCCCCCCGTTAAATCGCCGGGCGTTCGTGCTGTATATAAAGTTGCCTTTCGCAATCGGCGACGCAATATTCGCCGGCCCGCCCGCCGTTCCCG